>Ga0307968_1001832_pt1:5000-17547 | contig 17547 bp, 24 predicted proteins | sample OrgLakmetagen650_FD_201834 | JGI IMG/M metagenome (GOLD analysis project Ga0307968, IMG submission 201834) | Saline water microbial communities from Organic Lake, Antarctica - #650 | ecosystem: Environmental > Aquatic > Non-marine Saline and Alkaline > Saline | place: Antarctica... | reverse complement strand
TTCTGTTTAGGCAGGAGTTTTCCTTTTCCCAGTCTTATAGGTTTTTCCTTCATTCTGTCAGGCCCTTGCTGAGGACCGTGTAACAACCCCCACCAAAAAAAAAAAAAAAAAAAAAGTCATGATGATACCAGTCATACATGGAACTTGTTAGCTGAACTGCTCGTACTGCTCAATTTCTTGAAAAAACAAAGAACTCGTTCAAAAAGCTGTCGGAGCTAGCTCTGAACACAACTGATATAAACAACGTGTGCAATCTAGCTAACCTATAACAGTAGGCCTCACTTCAGTCGCTTCATTTAACACTTTCAAATATGTATCTGGAAATGGAAGAGGGAAGGGCTATCGGCTGCGAGGCCCAACTCCTCCCGGTTGATCACGGGGGCTGTCCTTCAGCAGTCCACCTGAGGTTTGAGAGGATTGTGATCATGGCTTGGGACATTGCAAACGAGAGACCCATTGGCATGTGTCTGGGATCTGCGTTCAGAGCTGAAGATGGGCAGTTGTTACTTTTGTAATCCACAAAACAAACAAGCCACCGCTTTTGCCATCACCTGACAGGCTGCCGTACTCAAAGGCCTGCTGATGGTTGTAAAGGTCTTGTGTCTCCCCAATGTCTGAGGCTCCAGCAAGAGGCCCACGAGGCCCTGTGAATGCAAGCAGTGGTCGATTTCATTGCACTATGCCGAAATCAAATCTCACTTACTTTTGCAAAGAGAGGGTGTGATAGTGTTCTGTTCAACAAAGTCTTAACAAATCCGTCAGGAACTTTGAAGCCGTACCAGCAACACTACCTCCTCCTCCAATCCCTCCGCCACCAATACCTGTGCAACAGCACAAGGGTTGCAGATTGGCTCACCAGCTTATTGTTGTACATCTGCATTTGTCTGCAAACTCTAATAAAAGAGCACAAAAAAGAGCGAGCGCACAAAAACCAAACCTCTTTTTCACCTGCAATCCCTCCTTTTCTTTCAGATACTGTGTTGAACCCTCCTACTCCTCCTACGCTCCCACTCCCTCCAAACAAAGGCTCGCCAAACGTGGGCGAGCCTTGCCCCTGGCTCTGCACCAGGGCTCCTGTTCCTGGGGCCCTTCCTGTGGGATGCAGTGAGGTGCCTGCACATGACAGGATCAATCAAAAAAAGTAAAAGCACGTGCATGAGCTTGTGTGTACATGTGTGCAGTGCACACTGTGCACTCATGCATTTGAACGATAGCATTTCTAGAACATGGACTGCTCCAATGCATTTGGAAATGAGGCTCACCTGCAAGTTGTGTGTTGCTCATGCCCCCACTTGCCCCCCCTCCTCGCCCAACAACAGCTGGGCCTCCCGCTCGAATGTACCCTTCAGAAGCTGCCTCTTTTACTGCCCCAGCCCCAATGCCACCACCGACACCCACTCCCGCCCCCACGCCACCGATGGACACCCCTCTTCTGCCAGCAGGGTTTGAAACCACCCCTGTGGTGTCCCCCGATCTGGTTTCAACAATGCCGGCTGTGCCACTGTCTTGTGCACCTGCGTGTGCAGACTTGTTGGCATAAGTGATAATTGAAATTGCAGCATCACTAGTTTGGAGGCGCGGTGGAATGCAGGCTTTGTAGCTCCCTCTGAGCAGCAACAAGGGCCACCAAGTAGATTCCTTGCTCTTTTAGGTGCAAACATCACATTACGCCCCCTTTTTGTGATGAGGCAGTCATGGTTAAAGCTTTAGCAGAAAAATTACCTGGGGAGTTTGTACGCATGCATGCGCACATATACACCCCTACACACACTCACATGTACGCGCTTGCTTGCTTGCTGCTGTGCACACAACACACAACACGCACATGCAGCAAGACATGCAATTTCACTCACGCACCTGCAGTGTTCTTGCCATGTGTGCTGCTCAAACCCACACCCGGGACCTTGCCCTCCTGTCCAAACCCTTCGCCTACTGCACTTGCGCCAACATCTGCAATGTTCGCGCCTCTCCCTTCTCCCGTTGCATCAGACACTGGACCCACACCCCCTCCCTTCTGCCTGTGCTCCTGCCATGCTTCCTGCAGCTGCTGCTGCTGCACTTTTTGCTGCTGCTCCTGTTGCTGCTGTGAGATCTGCGCTTCAGGGCCTTGCTGTGCATTTTGCTGTGCATTGTAGGCTGCAAGCGTGCTGGCATCCAGATCTGTGTGCTCAGCCAAATTGTGTAGGGCATTTAGATCTCGCTCTAGTGTATCTGAACGCTGGACTGTCTGGGTTGTTTGGCCAGCAGGTGCGGCAGCTGGTGAAGGGAAGGCCCTAAAGATGAGCAAAACGTAAAAAAAACCTTCCTTCATGTCGAAGGTGAGTGGTACATTTGTATGTGCATCACAAACACACCTTTTATGATTGTTTTACTTGTGAGACATGCAATCCTCTTGTGCATGTTTTTCACAATTTACCCAAAGACCTTAGCATGGTACAGGAAAGGATCAAACCTGTTTCATGCAACCTCAAGCCATTTAACAGTTTGCTGTTTGCTGCCAAAGACAGTCATTCCTGCAGCATTGTCTCTCTTTCTGATTTTGATCTTTCTAGCTTACCTGACGATGTCCGGCCCTACAATGTCGCTTGTGCCCACAGCAGCAGCCTCGTTATAGTTGCCGGTGGCTTTGAGGAGCTGCAAAAGGCAAAGAAGACTTTCTTGTCACAACCAGACATCTATTCCAACAGTGCTTGGATCAGGAGGATCAGCATCTGTGCATCAGACAAACCAGACGTGCCAAGAAAAAGGGAAGTCCTTTATAAGGCCAAGGCTACTCCTGTCAGGACGGGCAATGCAGGCCGATGTCCTCATATTTCCCCCCGAAGTAGCTACATTCAGACAACCTGCATCAAGTCTATCCAGCTATCCACACATAAAATTTGGCCTATTAATTGTTGCTAACACCAGCTACGGATTACGGACCTGTTGTGAGTCTAGTGTGCCAGAGATGCCAACATTTGGTGGCCAAGCACGTGGAGGGACGCGGTTCATGCTGCTAGGCCCCACCCTAACAGTTTGGCTGCTTGGATATGCAGTGATGCCGTACTCTTGGTATGCAGGGTCGAAGTCAGGGCTGTGAATTGGCTGGTACGTGGCTTGAGGAGCGTAGGGTACTGCTGCTGCACTGCCAGGGTATCCTGCCGCTGAGGTATTGTTCGTAGGGTATGCTGCCATGTAACTCGGCTGGCCATACCCTGCAACACCAGGGTCAACGCCAGCCATTTCCACGTCCTCACTGCTGAGTGTAGCGGCTTGCTGGGGGTTGCGGTAGTCAAAAAGGCCCTGCAAGAGTGAGCAAACAAAGTGAGCATGGTGTTTCATGGTGTGAGATTAGTGTTGGCCATAATTGTGTACATACAGTCACACATAGGAGTTTTTCCTGCTTACCATACTGTAAATGTACTGCAAATGTGCACGGTCCACCCTACGTAGGACGCAGCAAATTGCAAACTTATTACAGCTGACAATGCACCAGTACTTAAAATTTGATCCAAAATGAGAGAAATTTTGAGAACCGTGGAGCGTGCACGTAGAACAACAAATTTTCAAGCTTCCTACCTCTGACAAACGATTACACGTTCACGCAATTCCATCACACTCTCACCTGCGTGATTGCCTGCCCACCATCAATGTCATCAACTGGATTGCCTCCATTCAGGTCGTTCGCACCAACAAAGTCATCGGTGATGATGGCACGTGCCTGCGCAGTGCAGTTGAAATGCAGAAGAGATGGGTTTGTAAGTTAGAGCAGCCTGCTCTAATTTGCTACTGTGACTGCTACTAAAAACTGAAGTGCCCGAAATCGAAAAAAAATATGGCAGACAATTGACAGAAGTGCACAAAAAAGGGTCTAAGCCTGTACTTCTCTAGACAAAAGGGAGGTCTACAAGGACTGATGGCTAGGTCTAACCACTACCCATGCACGTAAGCTGTTGTCAGCACTTCTGCAAGTGCATCCGTGCTTGTAATTCTGTCCGTACCCAGTAAAGAGCGATGCAAGCCCGTTTGTACTGATCTGATTGCGTGATCTAATCCCTGCGAAATTCCCATTTCAAACCCATACACACCAGACTGACGAACCTGAATGTCAGACAGCCGTCGCCCTCCTGCAAGCCGCCGTCCGCCCCCATGTGCCCCCCCTTTTTCCCTCATGAAGGGCTGCCCTGCAACATGCTGTGAGCTGGCCTCGTATGCAGGCCCTCCCTCTTCTGTGAGAGTGATGGGGGGAAAGGGCTGCAGATTTGCGGCTGCTCCCTCAGGGTCACCTCCCTTGACCTGAGTGTGGGTTTTACACATGTGCTGCTTTGATACATGCAAGCGCTTGAAATAGAGAAAGATAAACCTAAGCTTTACCTCACGCCGGCGTTGATCAAAGTCTCCTAGCCCCGCGCCGACAGGTCCAGTCACAGCATGTTCCCCTGAGCCTGCCAAGACACCAGCGTCACCCCCCCTCCCCCCACTGATTCCACCCCCGATGCCCAGCTTGCTACCTCCTTGTGGCTCGTGGTTTGCACCTTTTCTCCCATCTAGCCAGCCTGCAAAGGCAAGACCAGGACCTCCTTGAGGGCCAGCAGGGCTGCCGGCTGCCGCATCTGTGTTTTAGTTAGGAAGGCCTGGAGTTAACAGTGTCCTGCAGCGTTACCAGAAAGCTAAGTTGTTCAAAGTGCAGGAAAAATAGCCTTGCGACAACATCACGAATGCGAGCTGCACCTGAGGTTTCGTATTGAATGCTTTAATGCTTGCCTGCAAATCGCCCAGAATCAACAGAGCTAGCATAGCTGCCTGAAGGCTGATACTGCGCTGGAGCTGGCTGGCTTGCTGCGTACGGGATATTAAACTGATATGCTCCTGTTTGTGCAGACTGGCTGTATGGACTAGAGTAGGCGGAGGGAGGTGGCAGAAATGCTTGTGCAAACTGGCCATAAGGATCATAGTAGGCAGGCTGAAAGAAAGGCTGTGCTGGCGTTTCGTACGCACGCGGCAGCGTGATCTGGCTGCCGTCAGCTGCTTGGCCGTATGCATCAACGAGGGGTTTGTCTGCAGATGCTGGTGCAGAAAGGTTGACGGCCATGCTGCCATCTGCCCTTACGCTTTCCTGAGAGGCCAGTCCACTGTCATTGAGGGTGGCGATGTTGGGGAGCTGCTCCGCTGTGCCGGCGATGCTGCTGTTGCTCTGATGAGGCACAGCATAACCTGTGGTGGTAGGGTGCAAGAAAAGAAAGCACATACCGAATTACTTTGGTGCATGTCAGAACATGAGCAAGCTGAGCTTGACTGTCCCCTTCAGCCGTTATATGTTGAGCACAACCTAATGCAGTCCGGGGCCCCTAGCTCCCATTTCCATCTTCGGCAGATTTGTTGTACTTGAATGACAGGTGCTTGCTGATGACGACCCACCTGTCTGGGAAGCCAAGGCTGAGCCCTGTTCCACAGCTACAGGTGCCAGGACGGTGACAACCTGATCACTGCTTGCTGCCTGATCCAACGACCCTGATGGCGCTGCAAACTGCTCATGTCCCCCTGGCCAATGCGTTTGCCTGATTTGCAGCTCTTTGGCAGGTTCCTTAGGCCAGTGGCGCTTCCTTGTCTGTGCGTCTCTCACACAATGTTTGTGCATGTGTGTGTGTGTGTTTGTGTGTGTATGTGTGCGTGTGTTTGTGTGTGTGTGTATGTGTGTGTATGTATGTGTGTGTAAATGTGTGTGTGTGTGTGTGTGTTTGTGTGTGTGTGTGAATGTGTGTGTGCGTGTGCGTGTGTGTGTGTGTGCGTGTGCGTGTGCGTGTGCGTGTGCATGTGCGTGTGCGTGTGCGTGTGCGTGTGCGTGTGCATGTGCGTGTGCGTGTGTGTGTATATGTGTGTGTGTGTGTGTGTGTGTGTGTGTGAGTGTGTGTGTGTGTGTGTCATATCAGATCACCGAATTTATAAATTTATCGAGCACACCTCCTCAGCCGTCACGAAATGTCCAAGACCTGCTGCACGCGCTGCAGGATCGCTCTCGTCCTCAAAAGGCACAACTTCGGTTTCGGTATCCATTGCACTTTATTAATTATTAATTTATCTTGATGTTATTCGTGGTTAACTCTTATCCTATTTCTGAATTTACCACGTCTTGTTGGAAACACACCCTTATTGAAATGGAATGTCAAAACCTCGTCGCAAAGAACAAATCGAAATTCAAAAAACTACTCAGGCGTGAACTCCACACTCCCCTGACTGACCCGAAGTTGACAGCAAAATATGCATCAAGCTTGTGCGATGTCAGTGCGGCTAATACACTGCACCGTACGCCCTGAAACTCGGCGTGTATATTCGCTAATTCACTAAACTGATATCTATGATGAGTGCGCCAATTGTTTGAAGGGGTGGTCTATCGGGGCCGCATTTGGTTTCTCGTCTGTTGAGCCCCCGGCCAAAACCGAGGAGCAGAAATGGGGATTTCTAATGCTGGCCTAGCATAAGGGACTATAATAAGTAAAGCTGATGTGTTTACTGGCCGGGGACGCTTCATCTGGGCCTGTAAAACCTCTATAAACCTCATTTTAAATGAGAAGCAATCAAGCCAGAATTCGATGCCATCGTTCCCGCCCGATATCTCCGCGCCTAGTCCACGGATTGCCCCGCGCTCGACGCAGCATGTTATTAATTGCTCTCAGCTGTGTATTGCCTGCCTCAAAAAAATCGGCGGATGGTGCAGGGACGGGCCAGAGCGGGCCACGCAAAGTTCGTTGTGAGAAGAAACAATTAAAGTGCCAGGGTTGTACTACTTTCCGAATATGTGCTCAAATCTTTTGTTCTGCTGCGCGATCACAACAAACTATCATCGCACAGCAGTCTCCTCGATTCTAGGGTTCAGGGGAGTGTGGTGAACATCACTCCCCACATTAATATGGAAAAGGAACCACTTTGGTACCGGGTATCGTAAAACTCCTCCACTAAAGGGAAATGAAAACATCATGGGGGTCAGGCTTGACCTGAAACCGTCTCTGGATGAGAGTTGATAACTATTGAATAGTGCTGGAAAGGGCACGTCTGATTTGAACAAGTTTGGCAGCGTAATTGACAGTTTGAACATGAAGCTTGGAAGCAAGTTTCTTAACCTTTTGAGAATTGGCAAGACCCAGCTCCTTAAAAGGAGGCTCCAGCGTGTGATTGTTGTAGATAGTGCCACCCACTCCCAAAAGAATGGTGTGGAGGGTAACGGAGGCTTATTGGAGGATGGAGCAGAGGCCTTTATGCTGTTTCTGCGCGGCGCTCAGCTGGTTCCGCGGTCTAGTGTCCTCAGTACTTGATCTCGATGAGGTGGATGTCACATTGGAGAATGCTGGGATTTTTAAGTCGACAACAAACAAGCCAAAAAGGATAAAGTCCTATGCTTTTCTAAGGCCCTCGACTGCCCCGTCAAGATGGAGATCCATCGACATGTCCATCTTTCACATCCTGAATGTCAGTCTCCTGCTCCTTGTCTCGGTCACGTTGCTGTTGGGGAGGGCTGTCCGGCTGAAGGTCCCCCAACAAGTCGAATGCGACCGAGGACGCTGCAGGAGCACGTTCCTCTACTGCTGGCTGAGCATACGCGGCATCCAGCAAGGGGGGCGGGGCCTGCTTTGGAGAATCAGAAGAAAAGAAGATAGATTTAGATACCATTCCATTAGTACAAGCTTGCCGAAAACTCCGCAAAGACGACGAAAAGGTCCAAAATCCAGGTTGGAGTCCACCCACTTACCTGAGCTCGCTTTGTCTGCAGCTCCTCCTCATTCTCCTCTTCATCTTCGTCCAGCAAGGTAAAGCGAGGGCCCTCATCTTCACCCATTTCAAAGCCCTGATGGTATTGTGGCTGGTATTGGGGCTGCTGGGGCTGTTGCTGCGCGTCTGCTGGCACCTGGGCTGGTGCCTCTGATGTCCGATTGTTGGTAGCTGCAGGAGAAAGGGTACATTTGCACATGAGAAGGGCAGAAAGAGAAATTAAGAAAGCAAAAAAAGGGGACTTGGCTTCTTTGTGAATTTGCATGCTAAAAAATCAAATCGCTGTGGTGCTTTGCTCGCGTTCAAAAGCGACTCTACATGTAAAACACTCAAGCAAGCGAGGATGACCTATTCCTCACCAACTGCTAGTTTACTGGATTACCCTAAAACTTGAACAATATTCAACCTACATCGTGCAGCCCGCATCGCCAGTGCACTGGCCAGGAGCTCGTCGTATCTTGTCATTGCCCCCGAAAGCGTGTCATTCAAGGTTAAGGAGGACAGCAGCTGTTTCTCGTCAGTCAGGCTGTCTGCAAGGGATACCAGTTTGCTGCAAGAAAGAGTGTACATGTGTGCAATTGTCTTGTTTATTATATTAATTAGGAGTGGATCACACTCGACAGAGTGGGTGACGGAGTAACAGCTGATCCGGGAGCTGCAAAACAGAATAGTCACTTGAAAAAGTATGATCCTGGTGTTGGTTAAAATCATTATTTAAGTATCCATCAACCTCGAGCAGCAATCGTCAGTGAAAGTGTCGTAAATAGTATGAAATAGACCAAACGCACCGTGTAATGTTACTAATGCCCATATGAAATAATTCTGCGCCTGGCAAAGAGTACCTTGGGATCAAATACCAGTCCACCAGGTTCCCAAAATCTTTGTTTACTACTATTTAGTGAAACAAAAAAGAACAAGGAAACACAACTTTTGATGTGCATAGGCGTCTGCAGCTAACAGGAAGTATTATGCACTATCAGCTTCTCATGAAAGGCAATCAATTTACTGACCTACACAGCATTCAGCCCTGTACGGCCAGCAAGAAGATGTCACCTCGCTATGCCAGAAAAACACCCTTAACACAAAAATTATTTGTATTTATTAACAGTGCCCCAACAAGTCAAATTTTTATGCAATTGGTAGTAGCATAGTATTCAACCCACCTTTTAAAGTAAGTGCACTGCTCTGCCAAGTCAACCATGACAGGGTCCCTCACAGCCCGGGGCTCCTCATCCTTTATACTTCCCACCATCTCGGCAAACAAACCGACAGCATTAGTTATGACCTGCATGCAGGCCAGCAGGAACAGTGCCAGCTTTCACAATGACCAATGAAGTGCAGATGATCTAAGAGAAGTGATGGCCTGCACCTTCTACACCTGCATTTGCACAGATGTGAAAGTGCCCGCAAATTTGACTTCTAATTCCCCTCCCACACAATCTGGCACACAAATTTACTTTCACACTACACACACACACGCACACACACACAACACACACGCGCGCACGCACACACATACCCCTCCCCCCTCCCCTCACCTCACACACACACACACATACACACACACAGACACAAGTACACAACCTCACACCTGCAGCGCTTCAGCAGGATCGTCAGGGATGTGAGGAGGCTGGCTGGGTTCTGAGCTACTTCCATCTGCAGCCACATTTCCTGCAAGGTGGTGAATTGGTGGTAGCATAAACACAGGCTGATTATGATCCGTCTGACATGTGCATGAAACATAATTGCACGCATGTTTGGCAGCGCAAGGAGTGAAAACAGCAGCAAACATGTCGAATTAAACAAAAAAACACGCCTGTCAGCAGCAAACATGCAGTTGTGTACATACTGGATCTTTTGTTAAATGCGGTCTTGAAAGGCTTGCTGCAGATGAGTAGATATTGCCACAAACAATTGAAGAGAAAAGAAAAGCAATCTTACCTGTTTCTTGGTCGGCTGCAATTAAAGCTTGAACGGCAGCCCTGTCTTCTTTTGACATTGTGTTAAGCATCTCGGCATGTGCTGTGTCTCTGCTTCGTACTGCCTGTCCCTATGTTCAGTGCATGTGTGCAGCATTTGTGTGCTGGTGTCCATATGCAAATGCACATCTGTGTGTGTCTCGTGTGGTTATGCGTGCATACATGCTTACGCTTTTGTGCATTTGTGTAAGCGTCTTTTCGCGTCAAGGATCTGGACCGCTGTTAACATGCAGGCAAAAGTGAAAGTAAAAGTCTACGCTGGCAGTCACCAGCAGGAAACACTACATTCTCCTGCTCCAGCCATTACTGACCCCTTGAAGCGCCCTCTCCCGTTCCAGCTGCTGTCTTTCCGTATCAATCTGCTCACGCTCACGCAGGATCTGTTGCTGGCGCTCGCTGTTTTGTGTCTTGTCCTTCTCCTCGTCCTGTGGCAATGTTGCGGGCAATTTCAAGTGGTAAAATATGCTAGTGATGACACAACACGGAACAGCATGTGCATTATCTTGGATTGAACACAAGCTTGAGGCACTCACAGGAAATCTCTTTATCGACAGCCTGTGTCTAAGTGTTTAGTGTTGTATGCAAGTGCAGTCATTTGGCTAGCTTCACATGCTGCATGAAATGCATTCTGGGATCTTTTGCTGAAGAGCAAGAAGTGGTCATACTTTCTATTCCACTTCCTATGCCATGAGATGCAGCACTCTGTTCCTTGGGTATCTCACTTCATGCTTCAATAATCCTTTTGGCATACTCTATGCAGTAAAGTGTTGTAGAGCTACATAATGCTCTGTCCTCAGTTGAGCTTAATTCACACTTTCAAATGGCGCATTTGGCACTTCTAGTACACAGGTTTGATTGACAAGCAGTGCTCTTGTGCACGTTCCTCGTACCTTGGAAAAAAGGCTGGAGAACATGGATGTCAAATTCTGCTTTGTGTTGGCAGGCACCAAGTTCCCTGCCAGGTCCATCACCCACCCAGCAGGCGTGACCTGGAGGTGTGAGTGCATGAACAGAACAAGGGCTTGCACTGCTTTGGCTGCGGGCACGCATGCATGGGCAACATGGAATGGTTTGGCTCACTGCAAGTTCATTCTGTGTTTTTTCCCTCTCAAAGTGCTTGCTCATACCTTGAGGTAAGGAGTGCATCAAGGCAGTGTATGCAGCAAGATCCTAGGCGTTGTCACTTTCTCACAGCTGGCAAAGCTACTTCAAATACATACCACCTCCAATGTGTAAGCACCTCACTTTCCCAGCCGTCTTTTCTGCTGAGGCCTGAGCAGTTTTAGCGCAAATCCTTACTGCAACGACCTTACCCCGCCTCCTGCTTATAAGTGATCTCTAGTCATCACTTATATAAGCACTCAGCAGTGGCAATTGCCACCTCTGTCGCCTGACCCACCCAGACAGCTATCAATGCAGCCCCTCCCCACGCCTCCGGAGTTGTATCTTACCTGCCTCTTCAATACGCTATGATAAATATAATATATGTGTGGCAGAAAGACATATCTCATCGCCTTATTCAAGTTTACCTTGGCAGCAGTAGACGCGACGCTGCCCACCGCTGCAACCCCTCCCCCTGCCTTCTGTGCTGAAGCTCCTGCAGTTTCCATGGTCACAGAAGAGGCAAGCTGTGAGGCAGGGCCTCGCACCGCGTCTGCCACCCTGCTGCTACTGCGCCGCAAAGCCGCCAACGGACCCTCACCACCATCTGCAGTGCGGGGATACGCGAGCATGAGTACTTGCATGCACACATGAAGTGCAGACTCTTATCATCATCTGCGGTATGGTGTGGGTGCATGTGTGAGCGTGTCTCTGGGTGTGTATGCATTTCTGCACGTCACTTGACATTTGTGTCAGTGTTTGCACGTGGATATGCTGGTGCACATGTGTCCTGCGGTTGCCATCTGTATCATGCAGTAGTAATACACCGAGTCGTGCAGAAACCTCCAGAAACGTCTGGAGGCTAAAAACAGTTGAAATGCGCCCACATGCTTCATAACTAGAGTTGCATCATCAAATAATAGTACACGTTAAAATTGTTCACACATGATATGACGCCTGGTTAAGGCACCCTCACAATGCAAGCACAATTACTGCTATGGACAGCAGCGTATGTAATGCACACAATCACTGGCAGGGATGAAAGGTACACAAATCCCCCACACAAGTACTGCAAAACATTGACGCTGGCACAAAGCCAACACTACCCTCGTTCACCCCAGTATACCTGCAGCAGCTGATGCTGGGTGCGTGGCATCTGCAGGGCCTGTGTTCACATACTCTCCCTCGGCTCCAATGCTAGGTGGTAGTTCTGGAGGGGCTTGCAACACAGGGGGATGGTCGGGAGGCTGGTACGGAGTGAAGGGTGCAGACTCTGCCTCGCTGCGCACGGGGAACCCCACACCCTGGTCCTAAAGGCAGTGATGTTACCACAGTGAGAGGGGAGATGGGTGTGAAAGCGGGTATGCATGCATTGTGTGTGTGCTTGATTGTGGGTTTGGGTTTGGATGTGTGTTTGTGTGTGTGTGTATTTGTGTGTGTGTGTGTGTGTGAGAGAGAGAGAAAGAGAGAGAGTGAGTGAGTGAGAGAGAAAGAGAAAGAGAGAGAGAGAGAGAGAGAGAGAGAGAGAGTCAGAGAGCGAACGAGCTAGAATTTTAGGGGGTCGGCTGCTCTTCGATTCACTGGTCCTTACGATATACGCAAGGCTGTCAATCGTATGGACTGTTGTGTCATTTGCGCAACATTCGCGCAGAGTGCAATGAACAATGGCATAGAATGCAATTCATTGGTGATTATGAAGATGTATTGCAATACCAAGATGTGAA
>Ga0307968_1001830_pt1 | contig 17572 bp, 25 predicted proteins | sample OrgLakmetagen650_FD_201834 | JGI IMG/M metagenome (GOLD analysis project Ga0307968, IMG submission 201834) | Saline water microbial communities from Organic Lake, Antarctica - #650 | ecosystem: Environmental > Aquatic > Non-marine Saline and Alkaline > Saline | place: Antarctica: Organic Lake... | reverse complement strand
CCTCCCCAGCCCCTCTGCCCTGCCCAGGCCCGGCAGCTGTCACGCCAGCTGTCATCCCCAGTCCCTGCTGCCCGAGTCCAGCTGTCGTTCCCGCACCCTGCTGACCTTCACCCCCACCTGCCTGACCTACTACATAACCCTGCCACGACTCCCTCTGTGCGCTGTGCGTGTGCGTTGCAGGGCCAGCACCTGCGCGCTGCTGGTGCCCGTTTTGCAGGCCGAAAGGTCCTGGTCTCTGCTGCTGTGGGGAGGGTCTGCCGGCTGTGGTGGTAGAGGGGGGGTTTGTGGAGGCTGGGGCCAAGCCTAGGAGGCTGAGCACGTCCGCCATGCTGCTGTTGCCGGCAGCGGCAGAGGCATCTTCGCTGTCTGTGCGTTTGTGTGTGTACGCTTGTGTGTGTGAGTGCGAGTGTGTGTGTGCGCTTGTGTTTATGTGTGCGGGTACATGAGTGTATGTTTGTAAGTGTGTGTGCACGCACGTGTGTGTTTGTGTCTGTTTGCTTGCATGCAGAGCAGAGCAGTGCTTAGGTGAGTAAAGGTCCCTGTTTCTGAATCCTTTTAGGTACATTCCTGCAAACACACACACAAAATATCTCTGCCATATTGTCTTGTTATTGCCTTGTCATTACATGATTATGTTCATAGGTGAACTTGTATATGCCTGCTTCGTTTGTACCAGACGCCCCAAGAAGCACTCCTACACACATCTAGCATGCCCCCTTCCCAAAACACACACACACACACAACGTATAAAGCATACACTCCCCCCCCCCCAAAAAAATGCACCTCCAGCCACACACATACCCACCCACCCACACATGTTCACATATGCACCTCCAGCCACACGCATACCACCACCAGCCACACGCATACTTACCTGCATACACAATGTGTCACACATGCACCTCCGGCCACACCCACACCCACACACCCACACCCACACACACACGCACACATGCACCTCCAGCCACACACACATACCCACTCCACCCCGCACGCCACCCACCTGCCGCAGCATCCAGCTCCCCGGGAAACACAATGAAGCGCAGCAGTTCTGCCACCAAAGGGTAGTGCGCACGCTTCAGTGCTAGACGTACTAAACGGATCCCATGAGCGTGTGCAACACTTGCGCCCTCCACCCTGCGTGCGTGCGTGTGTGTGTGATTGCTTGTGTTTGTGTGCGTGCGTGTATGTGTGTGCGTGTTTTGGTACGTGTGTGTGAGTGCCTGTGTTTGTGTGCATGTATACGTGTGCGTTTTTTGGTGCGCGTGTATGTGTGATGTGTGCGTGTGTCTATTCTCACAACTTAACACACACACACACACACACGCACCCTCCATCCCCACACCGGCACTCACATACACCCCCCCACTCCCCACCCAAACACACTCACCCACTCGCATGCCCACACCCACATGCATTCCCACAGACCAACAGCGACATCCACACTGCACCTATCAATGACCAGCAGGAAGCAGGCCGCCGATGCCAGTGCCCCCATCTCCAGCAGATCCTCCAGGAGCAGACTAGGAGGTCCCACTGCATTGAAAAGTGACGGCCACAGTTGGGCGTCCGTCTTTCGCGCCACAGCCAGTACGCACTCGGAAAACAAGCTGGGGAACTGGCGCACGAGGTGGGCGGCCGCAGACAGCAGGGCAGAGGCCTGTGTGTGTGCGTACGTATGTGTGCGCATATGAAGATGTGAGTGTGTGTGACTGATGGCCCAGGCTGGCTTTACCTTGCAAATTTTACCCTAAAGCTTGACCTTTACCCTTAAGCTTCAACCAAAAGCTTTATCCTGGAAGCACAAAGCGCCTTCTCATGTGTATCAGGGCGCTGATGAATAGGGTTGGACAAAATTATACATACGTATATGCGGTGGGTATACGTGCCGTATTTAGTAAGTATTATGTTAAAAGAAGACCGTGTTAAAGGGGTTTTACCATGTTAAGAGAAAACCGTGTTAAGAGAATATATGTAGGGTTGGCCAGAAATATAAATACATGGTGTACACACGGTCATTTTAGCAGGGAAATGACCAAACATACGGCCATATATAGGGTTGGCCAGAACCATACATATACAGTGTGTATACGGTATTTTTGGCAGGGAAATCACCAAACATACGGTCATATACGGTGTATATATACGGATCTAGCCAACCCTAGCCATATACGGTGTAACTATACGGATCTGGCCAGCCCTACTGGTGACACAAACGACTGACAGTGGCATCATATCTCATCTCATCACAAACCCTACTAGTGACACAAACGACTGATAGTGGCCTCACATGTCCCACCTCTTGCGTGCGTATTTATGGCAGATTTCCGTCACCCAAGACTGAAAAATGCATCCTTTCCAAGCAGCCTCAAGATACAGATGGCACAGATGGCACAGATGATACAGATGGCACAGATGCTATAGATGCTACAGATGCTACAGATGCTACAGATGCTACAGATGCTACAGATGCTACAGATGCTACAGATGCTACAGATGCTACAGATGCTACAGATGCTACAGATGGCACAGATGATACAGATGATACAGATGGCACAGATGATACAGATGATACAGATGGCACAGATGATACAGATGATATAGATGATACAGATGACACAAACCACTGACCGCAGCACCAAATGACTGCCACTCAATGCCATGAACACTGACGCCGTGCTGGTTGTTGCAGCAACATTAGGATACCAATGAAACAAACCACCAACCGCAGCACCAAAAGACTGCCACTCAATGCCATGAACACTGACGCCGTGCTGGTTGTTGCAGCAACATTAGGATACCAGTGGCACAAACCACTGGCTGTGGCACCACACGTCTCACTCTCACCTCTTTGCGTTTACTGCCCGGCTGATTTTCTAGCGCCGTGAACAGCAGCCATTCCAGGGAGCGACTGAAGTGGGGTCCGGCCTCATGGCGACGTGCGAGGGCATATGCCTCAGCAAGGGCACCACACTGTGAGAGCAATTGTGTGTGTGTGTATAAAGAAGTGTATGTGTGTGCGTGTATGTGCGTGTGCGTGCGTGCATGTGTGTGTGTGCGTGTGTGTGTGGATGCATGGGTACAAGAGTGTGTGTATACACGTCTTTGCTGTTAATGTTAAACAGGCTTGTGGCGTGCGCTGGCGTGTGCCTCAGCATGAGCACAGCATCGAGAACAAATGAGTTGTGTAAGTGTGTGTGTTTTAGGTACTTGTAGTTTGGGTGGTTCCGAGTGCCTACCTGGAGCAATCTTTTCAGTAGACAAGGTAGCACTGGCTGTGACTTTCGTGTGCCTACCTGGAGCAATCTTCTCAGTAAACAAGGTAGCACTGGCTGTGACTTTCGAGTGCCTACCTGGAGCAATCTTCTCAGTAGACAAGGTAACACTGGCTGTGACTTTCGAGTGCCTACCTGGAGCAATCTTCTCAGTAGACAAGGTAGCACTGGCTGTGACTTTCGTGTGCCTACCTGGAGCAATCTTCTCAGTAGACAAGGTAGCACTGGCTGTGACTCTGGAACTGGATGAAAGGAGGGAGGGGCGGGGGAGGCAGAGGGGCCTCCGGGCTGAAGCAGGGTGGAGCTGCCTGTGTGTGTTTGTGCATGTGTGTGTATGTGTAAGTGTGTGTGTGTGTGTGACAGTGTGTGTTATTGGTGTGTGTGTGTGTGTAAGTGTGTGTGTGTGTGACAGTGTGTGTTATTGCATGCTTGCCTTGGAGTGTGTTCACGCGTGTATTTGGGTGTGTGTGAGCGTGAGCGTGCCATTCTAGTGCAAAACTAAGTGTGTGTTACATTTTATTCGGCTTATTCTCGTGAGCATGCGCATGCCATTCTGATATATTCTAGTAATAACCAGGGAGGGGTTGGGTGACTGTGGGGAATTGTCCAAACATTTTCCTTTTTTGCTCTTAAAAGGCAGCCATCCACTGACCCTTTATCCGATCGAGATATTGTTTGCCAATTTAAAGCTGACATTATAAGCTACACGCGCATGTGCTCACATTTATGTGTTTCGCTCTGTGTGCAAACAGACAGGGCTTAAAAAGCTCACACTGACCACCAAAACCCTAATACAGAGGTTTTCCATGGGGAAAAAACACAAGTCAACCACTTCGTCATCTCGCTCCAATTCTTTGGCAATGATGTTTGTTCGTTACAAGGACACCTTACCAAGAGTTATCAGATATAGTGGATGGTGACCTGCTTAAGAGATGACGTGGTACAAAGTAGGGTTCAGCCGAGCATGGGCCCCGTGACTGGCTACTCTGAAACTCAACTGACGTGGATATACTATAAAACCCAGCTTCACAGTAGCCAGTCACGGGGCCCATACTCTGGGATGAAAAACATGCCCATTTGGGGAGTCAGTCGCCCCCCTCTGGTATTAAACAAAGTGTGTGTTACATCCTGATTAATCTCTTCACAACCGAGGGGATTTGCAGTTTTAGTTTGTACCAAAGAAAGTTTCTTGACAGCTATAAAACACATCAGCAATTGACTTGAATTTACACCCTGCGTAAAATATAACGCTCCTACGTACATGTGGAAAATGGATTTTTGCTGCCTGCATATTCTGTCTGATTGATCGAAGATGCCATGGATTAAGAATGGGACACTCCCCTATTGAATGTAGGGCATGCTTTGTTTCCCACATTTATTTGTTATCATGATCTGCAATGGCTAAACGTGGCTCCTGCACAGCGTATGATTTGCTTCGTTTGTGGAGCAGTTGGATTCGATGTGAGTAGCAGCTCCTCCCCTGCCTGCACAGCGTGTGCTTCTTTGTGGTGTGTGTGTGTGTTTGTGTGTGTGTGTGTGTGTGTGTGTGTGTGTGTGTGTGTGTGTGGAGCAGTTGGATTTGAAGTGTGTGACCGTTCCTCCCCTGCCTAACAGCGTGTGATTTGTTTTGTATGTGGAGCAGTTGGATTCGATGTGAGTAGCTGTTCCTCCCCTGCCTGCACAGTGTGTGTTTCTTATTCCTTCCTCTGCCTGTTCTACTTCCTCTGCCTGTTCTCCTTCCTCTGCGTGTACAACCAAGCTGAACACACTGCCGCCTGCAACGCCCAACCACGCAGAAAACGCAGCCACCTGCAACGCCCAACCATGCTGAACACCGCCTGCAACGCCCAACCATGCTGAACACGCCTGCAACGCCCAACCATGCAGAACACGCAGCCACCTGCAACGCCAAACCATGCTGAACACCGCCTGCAATGCCCAACCATGCTGAACACGCCTGCAACGCAAAACCACGCAGAACACGCAGCCACCTGAAACGCTCGGCCACGCAGAACACATTGACGCCTGCAATGACCAACCATGCTGAACACCACCTGCAACGCCCGACCACGCAGAACACACTGCCGCCTGCAACGCTCGGCCACGCAGAACACATTGCCGCCTGCAAAGCTTGGCCACTCAGAACACATTGCCGCCTGCAGCGCCCAACCACGTAGAACACGCAGCCACCTGCAGCGCTCAACCATGCTGAGCACCACCTGCAACGCAAAACCACGCAGAACACGCAGCCGCCTGCAGCGCTTAACCATGCTGAACACCACCTGCAATGCAAGACTATGCAGAACACACTGCCGTCTGCAACGCTCGGCCACGCAGAACACCACCTGCAACGCCTGACCACGCAGAACACGCAGAACACGCCTGCAACGCAAAACCACGCAGAACACATTGCCGCTTGCAACGTCTGACCACACAGAACATCGCTTGCAACGTCCGACCACGCAGAACAAAACACGCCCACACCTGTAGACATGCCGCCAGCAATGCCCAAGCACGCTGAACACCGCCTGCAGCGCCCGAGCACGCAAAATACCGCTTGATCGCACATCCACGCAGAACGAAACACAGACACGCACACACCTGTGGACATGCCGCCTGCAAAGCCCAGTCCCAGGCCTCTTGCTAAGCGGAGGGTCACACCCACGATGGCTGCGTCAGCTAAGGAGATGCCGATGGGGTACACCTGCATGCACGACAAGCAGATGCACAATAATACGAAGGGCAAATATGATGGGGACACCTACGTGCACGACAAGCAGACAAACAATCATACAAAGGGCAAACACACACAACACGTGATAGTGGAGAGAGAGAGAGAGAGAGAGAGAGAGAGAGAGAGAGAGAGTAGTCCAACTTTGAACAACCGTTGCTTGCGAACACACATCTGTTGGTTTCATAAAGTTCACACGCATACTGACACACTTGCGAGCACGCATGTACCCACGCACACACCTCCTGGTCAAACTCCAGCTCCATGTCGTTTTGCATGCTGGGCTGCTCTGCTTCTAGCTCCGCCCCAGGTAGCCCATACAGGCCAGTCAGGGCGCCATCACCGTTGCTGGAGGGGTTGAGTGTGTGTGTTTGTGTGTGTGTGTGTGTGTTTGTGCATGTGCATGTACATATGTGTATGCTTGTGTGTATGTGTGCATGTGTGTGTGTTTGTGCATGTGCATATACATGTGTGTATGCTTGTGTGTATGTGTGCATGTGTGTATGCTTGTGTGTGTATGTTTATGTGTCTGTTTGCAATCAGGTGTATGCTTGTATGTGCGCATGCTATATGTTTGTGTGTCTGTGTGCAATTTGGTAAACATTTGACTTTGATAAGGAGGTTTGATGAGAAGCTCCTCAGGCAGGCAGTTCTATCTGTCCTTTACACAAATGGGCCGGCATTTAAAACCTCGATGTAAACTCGTGACTTTGTACATTTGGAACATTGAAGCGCAGTCAGTTGGCGTGAATTTAAACAAAAAGCATAATGACCACATAAACATGGCAGAACACAAGTACCTAGGGATGGCCAGAGCTGTATATACACACTGTATATGACCGTATGTTTGGTAATTTCCCTGCTCATAATACCGTAAATACACTGTTTACACGTATGTAAGTATGGTTCTGGCCAACCCTACAAGTACCTGTAGTACAGTAACAGAGACAGGGCAAAATCAGTGATGTGCCAGCACGGTGTACGGCATGGTATGGTATGGTTACGGTATGGTGCGGTACAGTCAGACAATATACTATACAATGAATCATTCATTGTCGATGGTATATACGGTAAAAAACGGTTTTGCTGCAAAACGCATCGTACCTGTTATGCGAGGGACTGGCACCTGCGGGCTTGAAGCCCACAGATTTGCCTAAGGAGGAAGGAAACCAGAGCTGCATGGAGCATGTGTATGTGTGCGCCCATGTGTGTATGTGTTTTGTGTGCGTCCATGTGTGTAAGTGTTTTGTGTGCCTGTGTGTCTATGTGTGCGTCCATGTGTGCATGCGTTTTGTGTGCCTGTGTGTCCATGTGTGTGTCCATGTGTGCATGTGTTTTGTGTGCCTGTGTGTTTTTGTGTGTGTCCATGTGTGTAAGAGTGTTTTGTTTGCCTGTGTGTCCATGTGTGCGTCCATGTGTGTAAGTGTTTTGTGTGCCTGTGTGTCCATGTGTGTGTCCATGTGCGCATGTGTTTTGTGTGTGTGTTTATGTGTGTCGATGTGTGCGTCCATGTGTGTAAGTGTTTTGCGTGCCTGTGTGTCCATGTGTGTGTCCATGTGTGCATGCGTTTTGTGTGCCTGTGTGTTTTTGTGTGTGTCCATGTGTGTATATGTTTTGTGTGCCTGTGTGTCCATGCGTGCGTCCATGTGTGTGTGTGTGTGTGTGTGTGTGTGTGTGTGTGTGTGTGTGTGTTTTGTGTGCCTGTGTGTTCATGCGTGCGTCCATGTGTGTATGTGTTTTGTGTGCCTGTATGTCCATGTGTGCGTCCATGTGTGTATGTGCTTTTTGTGTGCCTGTGTGACCATGTGTGCATGTGTTTTGTGTGCCTGTGTGTCCATGTGTGCATGTGTTTTGTGTGCCTGTGTGTCCATGTGTGTGTCCATGTGTGCGTGTGTGTATTTGTGTTCCTGTGTGTGAGTACTATTAATTATCAGGGCACGCGAGGAGGGACTCCTTAAATTTTGCACAAAAAATAAGTGATCACTTTGAAAAGCCTGCATGTAGGCATAGCGCACGCACAAGTTAAAGTTAGATTGTGCAGGCAACTGAAGCACAGTGCTAAAAGGTTGCATAGCGGCTCCACAACCTGCCAGCTCACTTCAAGCACAGCTGTGTGGAGCAGACGCACACGCACAAACACACACACATTTACTCACACACACATTGGTATGCACCACACAAACACATACACACACTCACACCACACCTCACCTGCATCCCCAGTGGCCCGTATGCCCACCATGGCATCTCCACATCCTGCATGGCAGATGCTCCGCCTTCGTTGCCTGCACAGATCCACACACAGCAGAGAGTGCCAGCGTATTTGAAACAGACGTATGCAAGCATGTGCTCACGGGGGTGCCCCCCCACACGCATCACCAAACTGCGTTTTTGAAAGACGTATGTAAGCATGTGCTCACGGGGGCGCCCCCACACGCATCACCAAACTGCGTTTTTGAAAGACGTATGTAAGCATGTGCTCACAGGGGTGCCCCCACACGCATCACCAAACTGCGTTTTTGAAAGACGTATGTAAGCATGTGCTCACAGGGGTGCCCCCACACGCATCACCAAACTGCGTTTTTGAAAGACGTATGTAAGCATGTGCTCACGGGGGTGCCCCCACACGCATCACCAAACTGCGTTTTTGAAACAGACGTATGTAAGCATGTGCTCACAGGGGTGCCCCCACACGCATCACCAAACTGCGCTTTTGAATCACAGTGCAAACACCCCATGCCAGCAAAGCAGCACAGACTTTTCCAACTCGACGAAAACAGTACCTACCAGACATGCCACAGAACGTGCAGCGGTGCCAGTGCACGTCAGTCAGCTGCTGAGATAGCTCAAACAATACCAAGACGCCTCCACATCACCGGACAGCATCAAAACTCAGTGCACCCAACATTCCACAGCGCACGTTTTATGACCTTCAACTTGTTCCAGCACAAACGTCATCAGCCGCCTCACCTGACGCTGCGTACAGCGGTCGTTTGCTGCGCCAGGACGCCTCCACATCACCGGACAGCATCAAAACTCAGTACACCCAACATTCCACAGCGCACGTTTTATGACCTTCAGCTTGTCCCAGCACAAACGTCATCAGCCGCCTCACCAGACGCTGCGTACAGCGGCCGTTTGCTGCGCCAGGACGCCTCCACATCACCGGACAGCATCAAAACTCAGTACACCCAGCATTCCACAGCGCACGGCAGTAATATCATCTCAACTTGCCTTGACACAAATGTCATTACCCGCCTCACCTGGCGCTGTGCACGGCAGCCGGTCGCTGATCCAAAACGCCTCCACGTCGCTAGACAGCATCAACTCGGTGCCACGCTCCAAATCCAGCACACTCATGAGTCCACCCCACCTGATATGGCAGGCCATGTGTGAGCATTCAGTTTGCAAAAGGGTGGGCGGGTATGCGGGTATTTTTCAAGCACACTCATGAGCCCACCCCACCTAATGTGGCAGAGGCCATGTGTGAGCATTTAGTTTGCACGAGGGTGTGCGAATATGCGGATGTTATTCAAGCACACTCATGAGTCCACCCCACCTGATATGGCAGAGGCCATGTGCGAGCACTCAGTTTGCAAAAGAGTGGGCGGATATGCGGGGATTATTCAGGGTGGCGTAAGGACATGCTTCAGCCATTCAATGTGCATGCGAAGGTTGCTCCATGATGTGCGGCTGAGTGTGCGCGGGGGAAAGGCGTGCGAGCGAGCGACAATTTCCTTGTTTGTTAATGGGTTTGAATTAAATTCCTCTACAACACTGGACAGACGCACTGAACATGTATTAGCAACAGTGGCACTGGACATAGCATTAGCAACAGTGGCACTGGACATAGCATTAGCAACAGTGGCACTGGACATAACATTAGCAGCAGTGGCACTGGACATAGCATTAGCAACAGTGGCACTGAACATAGCATTAGCAACACACAAGCATCATCTGAGCACAGGGCGAGCAGCAGTGGTGCACTTGAATGCGGAGCCTGGCGTTGGGCACACTCAACTGAGGAGCGCATAGCGAGCACAAATATGTCGTACGGAGGGTTGGCCAGAACCATACATAGCGAGCACACTTGTGTCATACATAGGGTTGGCCAAACCAATACATACATAGGGTACGTATATACAGTATTTTTGGTAGGGGAAAATTACCGTACATACGGTCATATACGGTGTGCATATACGGTTCTGAACATCCCTAGTCATACGAGCTCAGCACACACTGCAATGGTGCATGTCATAACTTGTTGCAAAAATGTATAAAGCTACAGCTTTTAAATGTATAAAGCTAGGGTCGGCCAGAACCGTATGTATACACCGTATATGACTGTATATTTTGTAATTTCCCTGCAAAAGTACCGTATATACACCGTATATATATGGTTCTGGCCAACCCGATATAAAACACATACACAGGGTCTAGAGCAAGGCACACCCTGGGCAAAAGATCTGACTTATATCTAGGGTTGGCCAGAACCATATATATACGGTGTTTTTGGCAGGGAAATCACCAAATATACGGTGTATATATATGGTTCTGGCCAACCCTACTTATATCCACAAACACTAGCATCGCCCGAGGAGCACACACTGTGGGGTAAACACAAGAAAAGAGTCCAAACTGAACAAAAAGGAGACCAAAATGATTCAAACACACAGTCATGCTCAGCACCTGAGGAGCATACACTGTGAGGGTGAGATGTCACTGCTGCCTTTTGGGGCAGCCGCTTGCAGTGTCCTATCCTTGTCCTGCTTTACCCCAGGCTGTTGCTGTTGCTGCTGTTGCTGTTGCTGTTGCTGCTGTTGCTGCTGCTGTTGCTGCTGATGCAGCAAAGGCTGCTGATGCTCCATATTCTGATCCTGTGGTGTGTGTGTGTGTGTGCTTACTTGTGTGTTTGTGTAGATATGCGTGTGTGATGCATTGGAGTTTGTGTGGATATGCGTTGGAGTTGGAGTTTGTGTAGATATGCGTTGGAGTTGATATTCGTGGGAGTTTGTTGTGATTACGAGTGGAGTTGGAGTTCGTGTAGATATGCGTTAGTTTGTGCAGATGTGCGTGTGTGATGCATGCTAGCACATGCGTGGCTGAGAGTGCACATGAGAGTGCACATGAGAGTGCAAGAGTAGGGTCAGGGTGTGTATGCACAAGCGTGCATGTGCATGTGTGAGGCCGTGGTCCATTATAAAGTATAACTTACGTGGTCCGTTCAGGCGAACGAATACAATGATACACATGCACTGAATGTCAAGGTAGCTCAAAGAAAAAAGAGGGCCCAACCGTGACAGAGTAGTGGGCAGTCTGCCGACAGCTGGGGTGTAAAGGCGCAAATATGAAATACCATAGGAGTACTGTTCAGATTGAGCACACGGTCACAGGCACATGCACATAAACATACACACGCACACACACACGCACACGCACACACACACTTGTGATATTGGCTGCGTTTGCCCTTGCTGCTGTGGTGAATGTTGCTGTTGCTGCTGTTGCCGCTGTTGCCGCTGTTGCCGCTGTTGCCGCTGTTGCTGCTGTTGCTGCTCCTGTGGTGATGGTAGCGGGAGGGCCGCAGGCACCAGGGCAATATCTTGGAGGGGCCTTCCCACATCTAGCATGGAAATCTCACGCACTAATTGAAGCGTGGCGGTGGGCTGGCCTAAGGGGGAAAGCTGACCCTGCGCAGTGTTTGGTATGAGAGGGCGGGTGGAGCGATGCACTGCGCATGTGTGTGTATGTATGTGTGTGTGTGCGTGTGTGTGTGCGTGTGTGTGTATGTGTGTGTGTACGAAGGTGTATGGTGTGTGTGGTTTGCGTGGATGGAGGTGCTGTCCTTGTTGGTGGGCTGGCTTAAGGGGACAGCAGACTCTGTGCAGTATCTAAGATAAGAAGGCGTGTGGATCGATTTACTGTGAGTATGTGTGTGTTTGAGCGCAGTCATATGGTGTGTGATTTGCGTGGATGGAGGTGCATGTCTTGGTAATGGGCTGACTTAAGGTGAACAGCTGAACCTGTGCAGTGCTTGGTGCGAGAGGGCAATTGGAGCGATGCACTGTGTATGTATGTATGTGTATATGTGTGTGTGTATGTGTGTGTGTGTGTTTGTGTGTGTGCAGTCATATGGTGTATGATTTGAGTGGATGGGAATAGTGTCCTTGCTAGAGTGCTGGCCTTAGAGGGGCAGCTGGTTTGATGGATGTGTGATGCGGCCTATGTATGCCAAAAGCAATAACACGTAAACACAATCACACTCTTTAAGCACAGGTTGATTCAGGAGTCTTCTGCACAGCTGGTCTGTCGAATGTAAGATGCGGCCTATGTATGCCAAAAGCATTCACACGTAAACACAATCACACTCTTTATGCACAGGTTGATTCAGGAGTCTTCTGCACAGCTGGTCTGTCGAATGTAAGATGCGGCCTATGTATGCCAGAAGCATTAATACGTACACGCATTCACACTTTTGCGCACAGGTTGATACACAATTCTTTTGGAGTGAATCTCACTTGGATGTTCACTTTGAAAAGTGCAATTTCCAGGGGCTCTGAGGCCACCAGGATGTGTTGCCCTACACAGTCCACCGCCAGAGGGGGCTGAGACAAAGGCAGCCGGCAGAGCAGGGAGGAGAAGTCGAGGTGATACCTGAAGAATGAACGGTGGCGAGTAAAGCTGTGTGTAAGTTGAGATGGGCGGATAAACAGGCCACCAGGATGTGTTGCTTTACAGAGCCAATTGCTAGAGGGGGCTGAGGCAGAGGCAGGCGGCGGAGCAGGAAGGGGACGTCGAGGTGATACCTGGGAAAGATACAGGTGACAAGTAAAGCTGTGTATAAGCTAAGATGGGCTGATTAAAGGGCCACCAGGATGTTGACGATACAGTCCACCGCCAGAGGGGGCTGAGGCAGAGGCAGCCAGAAGAGCAGGGAGGAGGATTTGAGGCTAAACCTGGGCTTGAAAGGTGATTTGCAGAACGATGAAGCAATGGGTGCGTTGAGACGGGCAAACACAGACAACAAGGATAGGGAGGGAGACACATGTGTGCAACAACACAAATAATACAGCATCGTGTATACGAGCACATACACATACACACACGTACATGTTTGCAAACACACACATATAAACACACAGACACAAACACACACAATCTCACCTTGGGAACAGCAGCAGCTCGTATCCAGAGGCAGGTGAAAAAGAGGTGGTGGTGGCCGTGTGAAAGGCCCCGACTTCCCCAGACATTGTGCCTGGCACGGGCGGCCCAGAGCACACAATGATGACGCCGTCCATCCAACACAGCATGCGGCAGCTAATGCGCCGCTCCTGGCTGACGTCCCCAAACAGGCGCCACCTGCGAGGAGGTGCACATCAACGACATGGCTGTCCTTCGAACACAGACATTGCCAACCTAGGCAGGCTGTATCTGCCTTGATGGCATCAGAAGCCAAGACGTTATTGGCATCCGAAATCATGAGCGACTGTTGTCACACTCACAGCCAGCAGCATGCATAACTGATATCAAGATCCATGAGGGACTGCTGTGACATCCACAGCTAACAACAACCAATAGCATCCACGATTGGCATCAGAAATCATGAACGACCGTCGTCACATCCACAGCCAACGGCATCCACGCTCGGCATCAAAACCACAAACAGCTGTCACATGTTCATAGTCACAAACAGCTGTCACATGTTCAGTCACAAACAGCTGTTGCATGTTCATAATCAATTGCATACTTGTCGACTAGGTCATCATTGAAATCTTGAGCGACTGTTGTCACATCCATAGTCAGCAGCATGCACGATTGGCATCAGAATTAACAAACGGCCGCCATCACATTCACAGCCAACAGCAGGCCGTACCTGTCCGTAAGACGGCTGTACAGGGCCAGACCTCTCTGCCCTGCCACGGCTATATCGATGCCACTGCTGCTCACAGCCACGTGCACCACGGGCCAATTGGCAGCAATGTACTGCTGGGGGAGGACCTGCAGTGTGTGTACGTGTGGTGTTAATAGGTGTGTGTGTGTGTGTGTGAATGTGCTTGTGTGTGCGTAGGTGTAAACGTCATTGAACTGCTCTGCCTCTCACAGTTACGTTTTCAAACTAGGTGCAAACTTCCCTACTGGGTCTAGGCAAGGGGCTAGACACACGCTTGCAGCCTTAAAACCACACAGATACGTACAATGGCAATGTGTGGGTATACAGACATACAGGCTCGTTGTGGCCGTGTCTAGGGGTACAGTGGCCAAGATAAACTGCAATTGCCAACAGTTTGCAGTTTTGTGCCAGGACGGCCTACTAACTCCAACTACCCTAGCGCGCAAGGGGCCCCTGGCTCATGAGCATCCGTCACCATCACAATAATGCTGGCCACATGAGGAAAGTCAAATGAACCCCCATGCGTTTAGAGGGGATTAGAGGGTTTTGATAGAGGGTCAAGTGCGTGCACAGAGGCTTAGTGAGCTGCGACGGATAAGGGGCTGTGACAAATTAACACAACATACAGATGCTCACACTCACACTTACACGAACAAACACGCATTTACTCACACACACAACTCCTGACTGCTCACCACGTGTGAGGTCAACAGGTCGCTGCCAAGGTAAGTCCGTGCGTCTTCACACAAACACACACACACACACAACTCCTGATTGCTCACCACGCGGGAGGTCAACAGGTCGCTGCCAAGGTGAGTAAGTGCAGCTTCACACAAACACACGCACACTCATTCACACACAACTCCTGATTGCTCACCACGTGGGGGGTCAACAGGTCTCAGCCCAGATAAGTATGTACGTCTTCACACACACACACAGACACACACATATATACACACACACGCGCACACACACACTCACACTCACACTCATACTCACGCACACATTAACACACACCCACACAACTTCTGGCTGCTCACCACGTGGGAGGTCAACAGGTCGCTGCCAAGGTGAGTAAGTGTTGCTTCACACAAACACACACATTCATTCACATGCAACTCCTGATTGCTCACCACGTGGGAGGTCAACAGGTCACAGCCCAGGTAAGTATGTACGTCTTCACACACACACACACCCACACACCCACACACCCACACACAATACACACACACACGCGCACACACACACTCACACTCACACTCATACTCACGCACACATTAACACACACCCACACAACTTCTGGCTGCTCACCACGTGTGAGGTCAACAGGTCACAGCCCAGGTAAGTATGTACGTCTTCACACACACACACACACACACACACACACACACACACACACACCCACACACAATACACACACACGCGCACACACACACTCACACTCACACTCACACTCATACTCACGCACACATTAACACACACCCACACAACTTCTGGCTGCTCACCACGTGGGAGGTCAACAGGTCGCTGCCCAGGTGGGTACGTGCGTCTAAAGCCTCGTGGGCGGTGGCTGTGCGGGACTCGTGGTGGGGGGTAGGGCCTCCTCCTGCACCGTTGGATGCCTGGATGGCCTCTGCCACAATGAGCAATCTGTACATGGACACAATGTGTATGTGTGTGTAGGTCTGTGTGCCTGTGTTTGAACGTGTGAGTATGCGTGAGTAGGTGAGTATATGTAGCGATGTGTGTGGGTAGGTGCATAAGTGTGTAAGTGTGTGTACGTATAAGGCGTGTGTATGTGTGTGTACGTGTGCAGGCATGTGTATAAGTGCATGTAGATATGTGTGTGTATGTAGGTGTTTGTGTGTATGTTTAGGATGTGTGTATGTGTGTATAAGTGTGTATGTAGGTATGTGTGGGTGGGTGGGTGTTTGTGTGTACTTGTTGCTGTGGAGGAAAAATTTGACTGCAAACGCAACAGCAAATTAACTAGGAGTTTGTGCATTACCTGCTTAAGCTGCACGTCTACCACTTGTAGATAGACATTAGACATACCATTAGGTTCGGCCAGAACCGTATATGTACATCGCATTATGCGATTATGCGGCACGCCTATCACTTGTAGATAGACATAATATTAGGGTCGGCCAGAACCGTATATGTAGGGGTGGCCATAACCATATATATACGGTGTATATACGGTATTTTTGGCAGGGAAATCACCATACATACGGTCATATACGGTGTGTACATACGGTTCTGGCCAACCCTACGTATACGTACACCGTATCATGACCGTACATTTGGTGATTTCCCTGCCAAAAGGATCATATATGCATATATGTGGTCTTGGCAAACCCTACATACCATCTGTCTTTCTTAAAGACATTACAGCTACACCACTAGATCCCTTGATGCATGCATGTGCAACCTCTTCCCCACTTTTAGCATTCTGTCCCTGTCTCCAACTGACAACGCCCCCCCACCTGTCGTGTGCCTGCAGCACATGCAGCTCCCCCTCCCCTGCGTGCCGTTGCAGCTGTGTCTGGTTTGTGCGTGTGTTTCATGTCCATTTTCTGCCTATCTTTCACCCCTCACAACTGACCACGCCCCCCCACCTGTCGTGTGCCTGCAGCACATGCAGCTCCTCCTCCCCTGCGTGCCGTTGCAGCTGTGTCTGATGAGTTCCTGCTGTTAGGCCCTGGGCCCCCATACCCGCGTGGGCCACTCTGTGGTGGTTGGGCAGACTGTGCGCAAATTGCAGCTCCACAAGCTGCCATCCACACCTGGAAAACCGTGTGCAGTGTGCAGTAAAAGGAAATGAAGTCAGTGGGCTCAGGGGTCAGTCTGCAGGTGCAAACAACGGTGTGGTTGGGGGATGCGTACAAACAAAAAACAACAGCTTTACCGTTTGCCATCTACTCTTGCACGCACACACACATATGTATTTATGTACTCGCCTCGCGCACACCCACATGCACATACAGACACACAAACACACACACACACACACACACACACAAACACAATGTACGCACCCAGCATGTGCACCCAGCAGCGTGTAGCCCATGAGCCCCCCCCCCCACACACAGGCATCACAGTATCACAAAGAACGCACCCGGCGTGTGCAACCAGCAGCGTGTAGCCCATCAGACCCCACGCTAAGGCAGCAACTCCGGCCTCAAGCAGCGCAGGCTGCGGCTGAGAGGGTGCTTCCGCGCTGGATTGCCTGCAAAATCCGGCAGGTGGCAGTATAGTGTGAAAGCTGCCCTGCACGAGAATAGCAGGCAGACGTATCTGTGTGTGGACTAGTTCAATATGATCCTGCTCTAATATGTATAAACTCGCTTGTGCAAATGCATACCCACACCACAGCACATGAACACTTCACCCCTTACCCCCACTGGTGGAATCCCAACCCCACAATCCAAACCCCAACAATTCCCACCCACATCCACATCCACATCCACATCCACACCTGCACCCACGCACCCACACCCACACTCACGCACCCACACCCACACCCGCACCCACGCACCCACACCCACACCCACACCCACCCCGCACCTGCACCCCCACCCACGCACCCCCACCCCCACGCCCACACCCACACCCACACCCACACCCACACCCACACCCACACCCACACCCACACCCACGCCCACACCCACACCC
>Ga0307968_1001829_pt1 | contig 17574 bp, 24 predicted proteins | sample OrgLakmetagen650_FD_201834 | JGI IMG/M metagenome (GOLD analysis project Ga0307968, IMG submission 201834) | Saline water microbial communities from Organic Lake, Antarctica - #650 | ecosystem: Environmental > Aquatic > Non-marine Saline and Alkaline > Saline | place: Antarctica: Organic Lake... | reverse complement strand
TCTCTCTCTCTCTGTCTGTCTCTCTCTCTCTCTCTCTCTCTCTCTCTCTCTCTGTCTGTCTCTCTCTCTCTCTGTCTCTCTCTTTCTCTCTCTCTCTCTCTCTCTCTCTCTCTCTCTCTCTCTCTCACTCCCACTCACACATACACACACACGCACACACACACACACACAAACGAATGCAATCATGCAATCACGCATCCAGGAGGCTATTGAAGTAAAAGCAATCACAACATACCCGAGAGGTCTCAAATGTGCATGCGTGCACCATCAGTTTTCGGCAAGACGCTTGATCTGATCTCTCTCACTGATGCTGTTTTTTTGGGGGCAGGGAGGGGCCGTGAGCTATGCAGCTGTGGCAGCAAGAGCCTTGGGGCTGAAGGCATGTGTACTCACAGGCAGGTGGATGTCTGGAATGTTTCTAGCTGTTTGGTACAAAGAGAGGCGGTGATGTTGGGAGAGAAAGACGGTCTAAATTCTTGCACCGCTTGAATGAATGTGGCCTCCTGCTGTTTTTGAGAGGACTGCCCCTTGCTCTCAAGGACTTCACACAACACACATGTATGCACATACATGCACACAAACACACAAGCACACAAGCTCACGTACTCACGTACAGACACGCACTGGTCCCCACTCGCGTATGTTGGCCTTTGTGTTGCCAGTCTGCCCAGTTGTTTTCCTCCGTTTCTGAAAATACAACTATGAATGCTTGCGCAGTGGCAGGCATGGGGGTGGACACGGAATTGAGTCTGTTTCAAGGTCACGAACTTCACGTCGTCCGGTCGAACAACACGCTCACCTTTGAGCACTCGTACGATCTAAAAGGTAGGTGTGTGTAGGCCTGTGTGTGGTGCCTCTTGCCTTTTTGCTGCCTTACTGTTTGATATTTTTGACTTACGTCCATCTGGTTTTGTCTGTTTATTGACTAGCATGGTATGCGTGACGGAATGAAAAGAACAAAAAGAGCTGCTGTTGTTCCAAACAAGTGTGTTGGAGGTCTAACCAGCTGTCTCCTCCTGCTGGTCTGAATATGGTAGACCACCTTGCCGTCTTTGCTCAGCACAGGCACGCAGGGCAGCTCCTTTGGCTAGACTAGGCAAGGCCATGGGTTCAGGCACTTGACTAAATGTTTGTGATCTAATACACTGGTATTCCTTTGTAAGGCCTCTGCAAGTTAGAGAGCTGCACTGTGTCCAACACTGTGCCGGCAACTGAACCATATCAGCTGTACTCTGTGCTGTTGCTACTTTAGGACCCATATCTTCTACCACCACGCCAGAGCAGCAACTGTGGTCTCCGCCACCTAGAAGCTCACCCACCCACCAAAACTGCCTCAAAGTGCGACGAGTTCCCTGCCTCCCCTTGCTTGTGTCAATATGATAGTGCCACCCCTATCGATCTTCATTTATCAAACCTGCATCATACCTGTTTCCTATCAGATGCAATCGATAAATCTCCTGCGTCACAGGGGACAAGCATTCCATCCTTGAAATGGTGCCCAAGTATGGCTGCAGTACTCAATCAAAACACTTTCATACAAAACGGTCTTAGGTGATAGGCAGCTCCGCGTAACTGCATGCCCACTTGGCACGCTCAGACACTGCTTCACAACTCACGACCAAGGCCCCCATCACTCATCTGCGCACGCTCCCAGGCGACAGGCAGCTTCGCGTGACGGCAGACCCGCACGTCACGCTCAAGCGCAGCCAATTGCCTTGGAACTGTCGGAGGGCGCGGGTGGTGCTGCTGGGGCCTCTGACTGCACATGACGTGGACGCAGCTTCGTTCATGGCTCACGACAGTGAGTTACATTGGTGGTTATTGTGCAGACTGTGTGGGCCTGTTTCCTTTTAGATGGCAGTGTTTTTATTTAGGTTTTTGGTGTGTAGCCGTTTGGCTACACAGGGTGCTTTTGCTGAAAAAGAGTGTAACCACTGATTAATTACCCTTAAAAAAAGGCATGTGTGATATGGAAGAAATAATGTATTAAAGCTTTATAAATACTGGATACTGTATTAATTTGTAAATTCCTTGCCCTTTGTCTCCCTCCCCCCTAAATCTCTACTCTGAGTTCTCGCTCTCATCACTGATTTGCTTGTAAGCTACCATAGGCCGCTAGTGCTGAAGGAGATGCAGCGCCAATGCAAACTGCACGAACTTCTGGCGCATGGCTGCTGCAAGCTGCGTGCAACAGTGAGATGATGCTGGGCTCTCTCTTCTGCTGTAGTGCTTGCTGCTCCTTCCATGCTTCCCACGTTTTGCTGGTGCTGCGAGATTGGCTGTGGTGGTGGCGTAGGTCGTGGTGGTGGTGGGAGTACGGGGCCATGCGCATCCCCTGCTGCTGCTCATACCGGGCCTGATGCTTTTCCCAACTAACCAGCTGCATCTCATGATCCTTCTGCCTTTTGCTCTTGCGCACCAGGCCCTAGTGTGAGTCAATTTTCTCCTTTTTGTCTGATGAGCAGTTCCTCCCTGCTTTCCTGAGTTTAAGCTTGCCACGTGCATGGCAAGCACTTAACCGTACCCCCCTCCCGCTCTTCAAAGTACTGGCGATGGTCCTCAGGGACTCTGCTGCCCAGGGTGCCAAAATTGCGTCCAAGCCGCTTGCGCTTAACCCCCTCTGCTGCTTCTGGTGCTTCCTCTGATGCTGCTTCTGGTGCGGCTTTTGCTGTTGCTGCAGCTGCTGCTGGAGGTGCTGCAGCAGGTGCTTGTGGGGCAGGAAGGGGTGCTTGCACCTCAGGTGCAGCTGGGGGAAGTGCTGCTGCTTGTGCTGTCGGAACAGCTGCTGGTATGGATGAGAGGGGCATGGAAGGGTCGGATGGGGCAGGGGTCTGACCAGCTTTCAATGGTGTTGGGGGCCCCCTCGGCACATGTACGATGGACGCTGTAGTTGTGTCTCCTTATGTGAATTATGACAATGTGTGTGCGAGTGTGTGTGTGTTTGTGTGGAAATGAATAGCACAGATGTTATGCACAGTACGTTGAAGGTTGCTGAGAGGGTAGTTTGACAGGTGCCAATTCATTATTTTATGCAATACATATCCAAGCACCAAGCACCAGGTGGCTGTACTGTAAGATATTAACGGCACACTGTATGATGTGGGTACTATCATTTCATGATACCAAAATAGAGGTTAGGCATGGCCTGGGTGAAATGGCAAATGTCATAGCACATAGCACAAAGAAAATTGCCAGCAAAACACACAGAGGTTGGGACTGGAGTGATTTGTGGGGGACGGACTAATAATTGTCACCTCAACGACGCAAAGCCTTTGGCCTTATGGGAATTATGATGTGCTTGAAATGGAGCTTCCTTTTGTCAATGGCACTGTGTTAGGCAATAGAGCTCAAGTAATCTAGCCAATACAATCCTCACTGATCACAGCTGTGTTCTGTGACTCACACACACACACGCGCACACACACACACACATGGTGCCACCCACTCCCAAAAGGATGGTGTGGAGGTTAACGGAGACTTCTTGAAGGATGGAGCAAACACACACAAGCGCGCTAAGAACAAGTGCACACACATGCACGCAGGTTGGGTGGATTTGCTGATTCGTGGTCCTCAATTGGTTGGCGTGATTGGTCAGGTATGTGATTGCGTGATTGGTCAGGTATGTGATCGCGTTGTTGGTAGGTATGTGATTGCGTTGGCGTGATTGGTCAGGTATGTGATCGCGCATGAATCAGATTCAGCGTATAAGATGGAATTTGGCGTAAGATAACATGTGGTTGGCAACATTTTTTTTCACACTTGAATGTGTTGATGACTTTTTTATACAAAATAAAAGCCAGGAAAATCGAACTCTTTGTTGCTTCTTGCACAAAATTTGCGGCAGCGATCAGGAGGGTGTTTATTTTCTATTTGAAGGCACATATATTTTTAGGGTGGACACCCCTGAGGGTCCATCCACCCCCCAGACCCTCCTTCCAGTGCCCCCACCCAGATAAAAAAGGTACCAATCTGCTCCTTTTTAGATTCTGCATCCATCTGCATACTCGTCAAAACCTGAAACTGATCTGTCGTAGAGTTAGGGGCAATAACTGAGATATGGACGCCCATGCACACATGACCTACCAGGCACCCACACTTAACTTGCACAGCCCCACATTGCTTTGATTTCTTCAGAATTCCACTGACTATCTCATGCTGGCACAATCCTGGAAGTTCAAATTTTCGTGGGAATGGCCCGGAAAAAAAGACTGGAGATTCCCCCCAAATCTAAAACCCCACTGGGGAACCACCCCACCCCACCCCACCCCACCCCCAATTCGACCCATATAAATACCAATCGACAGCTCTCGACGTCAGGATCACGAATATGTGATTTTAAATCGATTCGACACGTGCCGTCCAAATGTTATGCTTCCCACACCCTCCTGCAGCAAAACAGGTTAAAAACATCTGCATTGTTTATCGTATAGGGCCAGTCACGAGTCTCGCTACATGACTGCAATCTTTGCATTTTCATGTACAAGGGAGAGAAATGGAATTGCTCCAGTTTGGCTTGCTAACACTTAAATTCTGTAATCTCTTCCTTCTTTGACCTAGTTGACCAAAAATCCTGCCTGTTGTGACATTTCTCCTTCAGGGCTACCTAAACCAGCTGCTCCTGCAAGGCGCTTCTGTTGAACCATCCAGCCCTTTCCTATTCAAACAAACAGCCACAGCCACATGTTTTGTTACATTTTGTTACCCTCCTTCAGGGCTATCAAAGACAGCTGGACACCCTAGGCAGAGTGCTCCCATTGAAGCACCCCGCCGCACAGCTCCTGGTGAGTGAGGTGTTTCGCACCGTCCTATGGATGTGCTGCGTCTTACGCTTAGTGGTGTGGCAGTGTTTCGACCTGGTGGAGGAAACAAACAAAATGGAAAGACAGAAAGGCAACGATAACCAATTTTCCCGCATCCGCATCTGTTGAGGGAAAGGCATCCACTTGATGCCAAGCACAGCTATGCTCCTTGACCATAGCACAGATATGCTCCTTGACCATGGCAGGTTGAAAAGGCTAGGCTGACACTGCTCCAGTGCAGCTCTCACCTCGTTTTGTGCCTCAGTCGTGTATGTGTGTCTTGGTGTATTAGGAATTAGGAAGCGCTTGATGGCAGCCAGTATCACAGGCTCTTGCCTCCAACACCACACAAGGAGTCCGACTGTAATACCACAGGTGTATATCTTACCTTCTTTGTGCTGTGTGCTGACGTTATTGAGGAGCCCTGCTAATACAGCTGAAAACAATTGGATAGGGAATGACAAAGGGCGTGATGCGTATTTGTTCCAGTTTTGATGGGTCTTTGCAACGTAGGAACGACACGTCTGGACATGCACTGGCAAGGGGGAATAAGAAGGGCTGTCAGCTCTTGAGCTCAGGTCAAGCATTCACTTCCCCTGTGCCTTTTGATATATAGGATTGCCAGAGGGCATTCAGGCACATGGTCATTCTTGCGTGGACGACACATGTCATAAGTTATGACTCATAAGTAATGAGTCATAACGTCTGCAAACCCAGGAAAAGCACAGACTGCGCACCTCCCTCTTCCTGAGTGATGTGGAGACAGAGGGATGGAGTGCAGAGGAGTTGGCCACGGTGGCTGCGGGGCATGGCAGAATGCTGGTGCGTGGTAAGGTTTGCAGGTCCGGGGCCCTTGTTTAAACAGGCCTAGTCAAGCTGGTTGCTCACGTCTGCCCTGTGTTTAGGCTGCAACTCAACCCTGCTCTCATCTATCCTGAGGAGGTGTGAAAGCCGCTATGTTGTTTGCCTTTGCCTCCATGACACTGAGGCACACGTACAAGCATGTCTTGGCCTTCTTCCCTGCTTGAAAACACGGATGAAGAAGGGAAAACGCAAAAACATCAATCCTGTGAATTTGCTACGTCAATCAATACACTAGTCCTCCCCCTAATTTATCATAGGCACATCGCAAAACCCTTTTTTCTTCACATTAAATCAAGAATGGTCCAAACTGTTTGGCCCCTGCAGATCACCCAGGGCCAGCGAGGGGCCCAAGAATGGAATAAAAGTGGGGTGTTCCAGATTGACACAGTTGCGGTGCCGCAGGTAAAGCAAGCAAACGCAGAACTTTAACCTGCAGTTGTCTTTGTTTTCGCAAAATTTATTTGTTTTTACCTGCGACAAATCGATGTGGAAGCTGGATGTGTGGCCTGGATACGGAAGCTGGATGTGTGGCAAATGATACGGAAGCTGGATGTGTGGCAAATTGATACGGAAGCTGGATATGATGGGGACTTTTTTCTTTTGGGGCCCATCAAACATTGGCGTGTGTGAGTTGCTGTACATTAGTAGAAAGCAGAAGGAATGCACAACACGGCACCCTCCCTTTTGTTTGTTCCTTGACCGGTAGAACAGCAATGCACACTCCATTTTCTTGGGCACCTTCTCACATGCACGCACACCTGCACGCACACACAAGCCTGCACGGCAATACACACACAGGTGGATAGCAATGGTGCCGGGGACACTTTTGCCACTGGTTTCATGTTGTCATTAGCTCAGGTAAAGTGTATGAAAAATAAAAGTAAATGTCTACGCTGGATTACACCAGCGTGTTTTAAAAATAGGCTCTCATCTAGTGCTCACACTAGTCAGTGCCCCACCGGTGTATTAACTTGCTTCACTTATACCAGAACTCTATCATTGGCAACGGCAATATAATTTGCAAGCAATTGTTGAGGTGCAACGAGACGTTGCCTTTAATTTTGAATAGAAGGGAACAAAAGCCTTATCCTTTTAGCAAGCTTGTCGATATGGGAAGAATGTGCTGCCACCATTGTTATGTCCCATGCAGTACGGGGCACTATGATGGCTGCCGTTGGTTTGAAAGGCTCAAGAAACTTGCTCCTTGCTCTTGCTCAAGGGACACGTGACAAAATCAGAAGCTCTGGTTGGGAGAACACACTGCCTGCGTTTTTGCGTGTCATTATGCTGTATTTCGTGAAGCTAGAGACGCTGTGATGACTGCCGTTGGATTTAAAGTCTTTGGAAACCTGCTCCCGCTCAAGGGACACATAACAAAATCAGGAGAGCTTTTGCAGAGTGCATTGGAGGTAAACTCGTTTTGCACAGCCTTGGTTTGATGGCTCTTATGCAATCCTGCTTCTGCTTATGAGATACATCAGATCTAGAAGCGTCTGTTCGCATAATTTTTGAAGTTGTCATGCTAAATTTTAATCCGTCCATTTGAGCCCCGTAAAACAAATTGTCCGCCCGTTTCCACCTTGGATGTTTCCCTAACTCGTGGCCGCCCTGATCTAGGGACAGGTTTGGAACCCCCCAAAATATGACAGACAAAGTTCTCTTCCTCTCCTTTTAAAACACTGGCTGGAAATTGGTAGAGCACACAGAAGTGCTTGGAAAGGCTTCTGAAGCTGCTTGTAGGCACGCACGCAAATAATGCAACCTTGCCTTCTTTTGGTGGCTTGCACGCTGACAGCTTCACCATGGATACTTGTTTCTAATCTTAGCTCAACGGTTAAGCTGGCTGGATTTTTAGGATTCTGAAACTGGATTTCAGATTTTGATGGATGGATATTCTTGAACATCTATATCCGCTCTACTTCCAGGGGCCACCCTGACCCTGGACACATTGCTCAGTTTAGGCAAGCCGGGCCGTGATGGCCTCATACCTTTGCACACTGATGGAAGGAACCTTGGATTTAACATAGATTCCATCTTAACTACTCGTTTTGTAGGGCCACCCCGACCCCGGGCACGTCGCTGCATGGGTGGCAAGCAGAGCTGTGATGGCACCACAGTCCTGCAAGCCGGGTTGCGTTGGGGACGCAATGATTGGCCACCGGATTGAGGGCATTAAGTTCAACATGAGCGCCGTCAGTAACGGTGTCAGCAGCAGCAGCAGCAGCAGCAGCACGCCTCCAGAGGTTGACACCACCCCTGCTGCTGCTGGCAGCGCCAGAGCCTGCAGCCCAAGTTTCCATTGTAGGCCCTGGTCCACGGCCGAGAAATTGTGGGTGGATGTGAAAGGTATGTCTTGTGTGTGTATGTGTGTATGTGTGTATGTGTGTATGTCAAAAGTGCCGGTTCACAGGGGGTTTGTATCTAGCAGGTTTCGTGCTTGTGGGAGACTTTGCACCCGAGTGCATCTCGTTGACGCCCTACTCTGCACACTGCACTTTTACATGCCTGTGAAGCGGCGAAGGAAGCCATTGAAATCAACCTACTCTGCAATTTGCAATTTTACACGCTTGGGAAGCACACTGAATTTGTTCTACATGTGACAATGTTGCCCCTCCCTTGAGGAAGTACAGATCATTGCTTCTTCCTCACATCACGCAGGCTTTTGGCCCCACCTCTTTGCCGTGCTGTACGACGCGGTCATGAGCACTGAGCACCATAAGAAGCACACAGGAGGGGACAGTGGCAGCACGCACGACAAAGGAGATCAAGAACAACCAGAGTGTGTGGCTGATGATTATGGGGCAGAGATCCATGGTGTTCGCGCAGAGCACTTCCCAGAGGGAAGCAGGAGTGGTCAGAACAAACCATACAGTTCCAATGGGTATGCAGGCAGCTCCCAGGTGCCGTACATCTTCTTGCTTCACAAGTGAGTTATGCAGCGACTTTGTGGGTTGTGCAGGGCTTTATTTTTGTTGTGTCGCACCCAGTCAGCTCGTCCCTTGTCTCTTACATTCAAGAACAGTTGCCTGAATTGTAAGGTGGCATCGTTATACCCCCTTCTGCTGACTTTACAGTTTATACCTGCTGCAGACGTACTCCGTGAGTTTTTACATGGTCACTCCAGTTGCTTCCACAGTCCATACCTGCCACACCTGCTGCAGACATTTTCCCTGTGTCTTTCGTAACTAGGGTCTGCATTAGCTTGCCTCTGCCTCTAACCTCCCATCTCTCGTTGCACCCCTGTATAACAAACAATTATAAGAAATCAGAGAGTGAAATCACTTCCGTAATGTGGTGGAGAAGCTTTACGGTACTCGGTACCAAAGTGGCTCCTTTTCTCTAATTTATGTGGGGAGTGGTTTTCACTGCCTCCGTAGTTTTTCTTTTCTTTCCTAATCTCTCTCGTTACACCCCTGTATACTATAAGAAATCAGAGAGTGCAATCACTCTCAGTAATGGTGCACCTCCATATTTTTCGACTCCCATCCTCACTCTGACTTTGTGTAGGTGGGCCTCCTCTGCCTGCTCTCGCGTGCACGCCCTGCATTCAAGCATCTGTGATTCAGGGGAGGAGATTAAGAGTGAAGCAACAAGGGGAGGGGGATCCGGAAGCGGGGGCACAGGCGCATCGAGGGGGGGTGGGATCAAGGACGTGTCTGGGGGACCTAGTCATGTTTTGATACAAGCCTCGTGTGGTGCTCTAGGAGCATCAAGACGGGCAATACTTTGGGTGCTGCAACTAGGCCTGCAAATGGCTGCTCGGGTGGGTCTGGCCATCGACGAGGTGCTGCTACAGTAACTAGTAATAGCATGATTTCCTTTATCGTCAAACAGAACCGTGACTTGTACTATTACAACATTAATTTGTTTCCAAGCCAATCAGCTTTGCTGAGCTGCAGTTGGGCCGACATGACTGTGTACATGCTTTGTTGCTTTCATTACGTTGACGTGAAGAGTAGTTTGACGGCCTGCATTTCTTCCCTTTGGTATTTTGTTGCGTAATACAACAGGTTGACACCTTCTTGGTGCACCATTATCGGACAGTCTTCTTTTTCTCAGCATCGCTGCCTTCTCTCTAGCTTTCATTCGTTTGTGCCTGCAGTAAATGAAGTAGTCTATCCTGTATCTGGTCAGGGCTGCAGGACAATATTATTCGTCAGCAGCTTTTACTACAATAATAGTTTTCCTTTTCATTCCTCCGTTTTGCTTAACCATGACAACTTGACTGCGGCGTTTGGTGCGGTGGTGCTGCATACTAATGACCTTCTACCTTTACTTCTTGAGTCAGCACGTACCACTTCCTGAAGGCATACTTTTTCTGTTCTTAACACTTTGTAATACTTTGGGTGTCTATCGAGGTGCTCTTCGATGCACGCTGATACAGTGTAAGGAGCAAGGTAGTGCCGCTAAAAACCATTTTCGCTCTCAGCTGTCTCATCATGATGGCTTTAGGGTTATTCTACGTTTGTCTGAAAAGGCGTGTTTAACTGAGCCACTGTATGCCTCGACTTGCTCTATTCCTTCAGGCAGTATGTCACACGCCCTAGCTGCAGCGCATTGTTTACTGCCGCAGCTTTGAGTGCGGCAGGTCATTGATTGAACATTTACAGAATTAGGATGAACCTGTTTTATGAAGCCCAGTGTTGGAAGACTGTGCGTGAATCCGTGTGAGATCTATGACTGGATTGCTTAACAGTGTCCCATCCTGCTTTTTCCAGGTCTGCAATACAACAAACGTGACCCATTCTCCTCCCCCAAAGCTTTGGTACCTACCAAACCACCGTGACGCCCTTCAAGCACACATGCATTTTCTCCTAAACTGGGAAATGCTAAAACTGAAGCGAACTACCATGCGTACTACCAGACCCTCATAAGGACGGCACTGCCAATGGATCCACTAGCAATGCTTGCCTAACATCATCCGATGTCCCCTTTAAGATCAAATGTATCATTATGAAATACAGAACAGGCACCCTATATAATCAAAAACATGCGGTATTGTTTAAACTCTCAACAAGTCGAACTTGCCCCCTCTGCCCACAAGTAGACAGTGCCCTGCACATCCTTTCTGGGTGCCAACACACGCAATTAATGAACGTGATCACCAAAAGACACAACTTAGCATGCCACATGATTTTTAAGGCTATCAGCAAAACAGGCTCCTTAGGATCATGCATTGTCTCCAAAGAAATAGGCAGCAATGGACGGATGACCATGCAAAATCTCCAGATTTCTGAAACAGCTGAAAGTAGATTTGTTCCCAAATGGTTCTTCCCACCCCGCTTCTCAGATAAAGACAGAATTACCTCCAGCCGCCCAGATATTGTGTTGGTTACTCCAATATCTGCAAAAACACGAAGAAAACAAACTACTGCAGGGGGGTGGGTTCTTCGGAGTAGCAGGGGGCAACTGAGGGAGACTAGGAGCAGCCCAGCAGCACCGCCAGCCACCAGCAGAGCCACTAACCCCAGACAGCACCGACCCAAAGACCTCAGCAAATCTCGGCGTGACATTCACCTCGTCGAGGTCAAGTACTGTAAAGACACCCACCAGACCTCAGAACCAGCTGAACGCCGCAAAGGAACAGCACAAAGATCTCTGCAATATTCTCCAAGGAGCCTCCGTTACTCTCCACATCATCCTTTTGGGTGTGGGTGGCACCATCTACAACACTCACACTCTGAAGCCTTTCATAGGAAGTGGGTCTTGATCATAAAAGAGTTAAGAATCTTGCCTTCAAGCTCCATGTGCACTCTGTGAACTTCGCTGCTTAACTTGTCCATACCAGACGTGCCTTTCCAGTACTGTTATATACTCTCATCAGGAGCCGGTTTCAGGCCAAGCCTGCAGCCTCTTAATCCCCATTGATTTTTCCTTTCCTTTTCGCGGTGGAGGAGCTTTACGGTACTTGGTACCAAAGTGGCTCCTTTTCCTTAGTTAATGTGGGGAGTGGCTTTCACTGCCTGCGTACTTTTGTCTTTTTTCTTTCCAGGCCTTTCTTTTGTACATGCGTAATTCTGTTGCCGTTATTCTTTTTAAGAAGTGTTGTGTGAGGAACTTTTTAGGGTGTTAGTTGAGTCTACAACTGCCTGAATTTCGAGTGAATCTCTCTTCTGTAATTTTTGCTGAGATAAATACACATCAGAGCCCGTCAATCCAGGCACACAGGTCAGTGGCGGTAAGCAAGAGAGAAAGGGTAAGCAATTAGCAAAGCAAGAGAGAAGACAGCACGAGAAGACAGCCATCCACATCAGACACCTGCCAGCCTCAAACACCAAGCACACACACAATCCCACTCGACAAGCTCATCAGCACAAAGCAGCAGAGCGTCAAGAGAGCAGCGTTGTAGGAGACGCAGCAAATCTCACTCCATATCCATTACAAATGTAAACCTTTTATCCATCACAGAAGTACCATCATTCACATACCTTTATATTTATGCTGCCAGTGCCAGCCAGTGCTAGCAAAGAAAAAAGTACGCAGGCAGTGGAAAATCACTCCCCATACTAAAAAAGGAAAAGGATCCACTTTGGTACCGTAAAACTCCTCCACCAAAAAAAATCAATGGGGATCAGGAGGGTTGCAGGCTTGATCTGAAACCGACTCCTAATGAGAGTTGATATCAGTGCTGGAAAGAGCACGTCTGGTATGGACAAGTTTGGCAGCGTAATTGACAGAATGAACATGATAATTAGAAGCAAGTTTCTCAACTCTTTGAGAATCAAGACCCGGCTCCTTAAAAGGCTCCAGCGTGTGATTAATGTAGATGGTGCCACCCACTCCCAAAAGGATGGTGTGGAGGGTAACGGAGGCTCCTTGCAGGGTGGAGCAGATGCATTGCACGTTCCAGCAGATGCACAGAGACTTGAATGCGGCATGGAACCTATGGAATGTTTTGGCTGCGGAGTATGCTAGGCTACCTAGGCCAGCATATTTGACACAGCCTCCAGTTGCCTGTAGCAAAGCTGCTACGAACAGAAACCAGAAAAGCCACGCTGTAGCTTTGATTGACAAATTCGAAGGAGGGTAGACCAGATAGATCTTGTGATTAGGCCTAATAAGGCGGCCTGAACACTTATACTAGGTGGATTGTTTTGAATATTTTTTAACTTGTTCCAAGTGATGACGAACAGCCGGTCAGCCAAAGAACCTGGTTGCAGCTCGCCCCCGTCCAATGGGAGCTTGTAAACATTCGCAACCAAGTGATGACAACCTCTGCCAATGGATACAAGCTCACTTTAAAAATTACCAGAAGAAGATATAAACTGGAAATAGAGAATCACATGAGTGCCTGCCTGTAGTAATTCTTGATAATTTGGATAAAATAGGGCAGCTTAAACAGAAAAAAGAGATTGGTGAAGCCAAATAAGGAAGTACGCGTCATTGAAATTAAAAAGTAAAATATTTGGGAGCAACATATGCAAGTACGAAAGAAGCATGTTTGGAGGGAGCTGAATTCATTTGCTTCTCCAACAAGTTATGTAGAACACTTCCTTACAGGCACCAGTATTACTAAAGCTTGCCTCCTCTTTATTGCTAGACATAAGCTTTATTCCGGGATCAACAGATCGTAGTGCACAGTCGACCATAGCAAATGAACGCCACTCGAGCCAAGCTCCTCTCCCTGTAGTGCATAACAGGTGGCAAGCGTGAAAGTTATGGGCCAAACCAAGCTGTATCCAGGGCGGCAATAAAGGCTGTATCAGGCCAAACCAGCATCTAACTTTTAATCGGCAACAACACAATTGAGCTAAAGCCACCATATTCCTATAATGCTTGCAAAGTGTTTGACTTCCATTGCCACACATCAGGAGCCAGTTTCAGGACAAGCCCCCTCCTGATCCACATTGAATTTTCCTCTTCTTTCTAGTGGTGGGAGGTTTTATAACACCCGGTACAAAGCTCCTTTTCAGAAATAGAAACGAAGGCAGTAAAAATCCCCCCATTAAATTTAGGACACTCCTTTTCATTAAGTAACAAGGGGAGCCGTTTTTCATGCCTACGTAGCTTTTTTGTTCGATTGCTTCTCATATTGAAATACTTATGCAAAAAGGTCCCAACATTCAATAAGTAAGCAAGACTGGTCGTCCTCACATGTTGCACACACGTTGCACACCCTTCAAATGTGCCATTTCGCCTTACCAACAAACCCCCTTGTCTCCTCCAACCAGTCTAAACATATCCATGCACACATCAATCTTTTGTCACGGAGACAAGTAAAACGGACGGTTTCATGCATTTGTTCTGTAAAAGCAGTCTAGGGCTCTACGTAGAAGATTCGGTTACACAATACGTTAGGCACTGAAGAGTCTATGCCTAAGTGTGCCAGCCGCAGGGACGATCTACATTAGAAGGCGATGGCCAATTATTAGTTCCTTTTGATTAACATGAGTTCCGCTCTTTGTACTTACATAGGTCACGATGGGTGTGGCTGAGCCTTCCACAAGATGGTACACAGTAATTGGACGCCTGCCAGTTAAGGAAGGGGTCGCAGAAATTGGACGACACAATCAAGTACCTGATGCCTGCCAGTTATGGAAGAGGTTGCAGAAATTGGACGACACAATAAAGTACCTTACTTGCAGGACAAATGAAGGAAATAGGACTGTAACACATGCCACAAATATTTGCATACGGAACCTTAGCGTCCTCATCTTGCATCCAAAAGTTTCAGAAATATTTGATGAATCCTGCCTCTTTGTGCGCCTTAAAATCAATTCTATTATTGCGCTCCCTGCACAACCCCGCACCCAGAAAATATATACGTTATATGTTTAAAATATATTTGCAGTCATCCCACAGGGCAAATACCAACATTTATGTGGGGTGGCCAAAAAGGTGTGGTGTGCATCAAAACAGAACAAGCGAAAGCACACTGATACAGTTTCTTTGCTTTTAATAAGATGCACTTTGCATTTGACAAACGCAGCTGAAATGTTCACTGTACCATCCGGCAAAGGTGAGAGGTTTACTCTGCTGTGACTGCGCGCTGACTCGATTCCTATCTGCTTGGATTACGGCTTAGAGTTAGGGTCCGGTATTGACGGAGGACACGTACGTATTGACGGAGGACACGTACGTATTGATGGAGGACACACACGTGTTGACAGAGGACACGGACGTATTGACGGAGGACACGTGCCACTGTTAAAGGAGGACACACTACTCTGATTATGCAAAGGCGGCCTCTTCTCCGCTCCTGCCATGTGCGTGACAGCAACTCTTAGCCAGACCCTACCTGATCACGTTCACCGCCATCACTAGCTCTGGCTCGCCACCCCACCTGCAAAGAAACATCAAAATAATGCAGGTAACTCAGTACGGAAACAAAGCAACACTGCACAGTAGCTAAGAAGCACTCCCCATGTTTATAATGAGAAGGAGACCTTTGATACCGAGCGCAGTGTATGCTGCCTGGGGTGTTTAACTAGCCTGTAGCCTGTACTTTTTGTATGGCAAGTTTTGTACGGCTTAAATCACCTTGAAATGTTAAACCGATCACACATAAGGAGCGAAAAGTGGAGAGAGCAAAAACAGCTGTGAGAGCCTCTCCATAGATCTCAAAGACAAAAAGTAAAGCAGACAGTTGTAGCCCCTCAGCCACGCGACAAACCACACTCACACATTTGGATCCGCCATTCGCTGCAGGTATGAATTCCAGTTGTCAGTGATCCCGGCTAAGAAGGGCTCCATGGTTTCCCGATTTTTGCTCAGCTCTTGTACAACCTTCAGCCTCAAATTTTGGGCAGCGAGAGTTTCTGAGGCTGTGGACATCATGCTCCCTACACAAATGTGGATTGTGTGTTTTAGTAGGTGTGCACGTCAAATGAATTTGTTTACCAAGTGTATTTGTGTCTATACACTTGGCAGCTGTGAAAAAGGGTTGTTGACAATTTAAGTGAAGGCTTACGAAGCCATCATCTAGCTGGCATTGAGCTACGCTGTTATGCCTTCCTGCACATACTGATGCTGGTACATGCTGGTACATGCTGATACATGCTGGTATGCCCTCCTGTACGTACCCAACACCATGAGGGGAGCAGGAAATGCCTAGTAGTAGTGCACATGCCCGTTCAGGAAAGCTCCAAAACAAACGAGAGCACCTAGTAAGTAAAAAACTACCCCCGACAGGAAATAAGGAGAAGGAGTCACTTTGGTATCAAGTACCACTCCACCACTGAATAGACGATGTAAAACCAATGGGAATCAGGAGGTTTGGCCTGAAGACATTGTACAGGTAAATGGATGACAACTGTACCCGGTAAAACAGCATTGTTGGCAATAAGTGGACACCAAGAGAATGGCAGCAAGGAGGTGACAGCAGTACCTCCAACGCCAGCCAAATGGCTATAATGATCAGCTCTCTCTCTCTCTCTCTCTCTCTCTCTCTCTCTCTCTCTCTCTCTCTCTCTCTCTCTATTTATTTTTATGAGCATTCACACAACATTCACTTAAAGTGAGTGACTCACTTTGTTCATCAGCAGTTGCTCGCACTGATCAACGTCAAAAATATGCAAATTGCTTCCCAATTTGATGACTTCATCCCGAAAGCCTACGAGAAATGATTGGCAGGTTAAAACCACTGCGTAGGCATCTGATCACGCCCCGTTTCAGTTCAGGAAAGGGATTTACTTGGCGTCGGGTGTCCTTTCACCGGGACCACAAAAATGAAGAGAACAAGAGAATCGCAAACACATTGGTTTTACCTTGCTGCAATAATTGCATGCCTTGTACGATAGCTCTGAATTGACAGCTCCCATCTGTAGTATAAACATGTGAAACAATTTTCAAGAGAGAACTGCTTAGTTTAATGCTTAGCGGGCCATTTATTCGCCCCTCCTTCATGACAATTGCTGCTATGAAATAACAAAACAGAACAAGGTAGTTCAATCCCTGCCGGTATGGACTAGAGAGAGGGTCATCTGAAATGTGCACCCATCATAATGTTGTCTTTATCGAACACATTTTCCATCATGTAACACATAGCGCCACCCAACACGATGTATAAAAAAGAAGAGGGACATGAAGGGGGGAAGTTTCAGACAGCGTCCACTTGTACAAAAAGACGTAAAAAATGACTTGTACAAAATGACTTTACAAAAGGACTTGTTCAAAAGGAGGGATGGATGCCTGCGCTAAAAATGTCCAGTACGTATCAGTATTCAAGATGGTCGCCCTGTGTACCCCACCTCCAGTGATTCTATGCAGCCTGAACTTTTGTGCCGACGGGCTGTAAGTCTTGGCTGTGGGAATCGAAGGAACGCCATCAGGCTGTTGGTACGCGGTAGTGACGACCGGTCCTTGTCTACAGACCAGCCTCGGCTGATGAAGCACACGAAGTCTCGCTTGGTGCAGGCCTGCTGAAAAGCATTGAAACACTGGTGCGCGCCGTTTGTGTGCATCATGCATAAACACACACGCATGCACGCACGCACAAACACACACACAAACACACACACACACACGCGCGCGCGCGCACGTGCGCACGTACACAAGTACACGCTCGCAAATGCTTGCACACGCACGCACGTATACGTTTCCACACGCACGTATACGTTTCCACGAATGCACACAAGCAGGTACATGAACACTGTTGCATGGTATTGTACAATACCTGCAGGTCTTCTGATGAGGGCGGGCGCAACATGCAATCCTGAGCATGGCGACCCTCGGCTCCCTACTTGCTTACCCTGATTAATATTCATTTTGTATTAAACGAAAATTTATATACACGTTTCGGAGCAACCCCATAATAATTCTTTTTGGGGCCTTCCGGTACTTTTCCGGCGCGTTTACAACGGCGGGTTAAGGTTAAGTCAATTAACCCGACTTGCAATTTCCGAATTAACCGCGGTTGCTATTTTAACCCCGTTTGCATTTACAACAAACAGGGTTAATATTAGGTCAAACA
>Ga0307968_1001825_pt1:7500-17585 | contig 17585 bp, 17 predicted proteins | sample OrgLakmetagen650_FD_201834 | JGI IMG/M metagenome (GOLD analysis project Ga0307968, IMG submission 201834) | Saline water microbial communities from Organic Lake, Antarctica - #650 | ecosystem: Environmental > Aquatic > Non-marine Saline and Alkaline > Saline | place: Antarctica... | reverse complement strand
ACGAAAATACATGCACGGTCTTACACACACGAAAATACATGCACGGTCTTACACACACGAAAATACATGCACGGTCTTACACACACGAAAATACATGCATGGTCTTACACACACGAAAATACATGCACGGTCTTACACACACGAAAATACATGCATGGTCTTACACACACGAAAATACATGCACGGTCTTACACACACGAAAATACATGCACGGTCTTACACACACGAAAATACATGCATGGTCTTACACACACGAAAATACATGCACGGTCTTACACACACGAAAATACATGCACGATCTTACACACACGAAAATACATGCACGGTCTTACACACATGAAAATACATGCATGGTCTTACACACACGAAAATACATGCATGGTCTTACACACACGAAAATACATGCACGGTCTTACACACACGAAAATACATGCACGGTCTTACACACACGAAAATACATGCATGGTCTTACACACTTGAAAATACATGCACGCCGGAAAGAAGCCGCACCACATATGGATTATCCTTACTACAATGCTGAGGGTAGGCACAATGTCGAAAATACACACCCTATATGAACGAACATGTATCGCCCTATGTGACGAACATATAAAGGAATCCCCACTAAAACGAGCGTTAACCTATGGTTTTGGGCAACCCAATAATGCTGTCACTGTGGTGGTTATAGATAATAAGAGTTGGCCAGAACCACATACATACGGTGCATATTTGGTGATTTTGGCAGGGGAATCACCATACATACGGTCATGTACGGTGTATATGTGCGGTTCTGACCAATCCTATGTGCGTGTGTGTATGTGTGAGTGAGTGTGTATCCGCATGTGGTGTGTGTGTGTATGTGTGTGTGTGTGTGTGTGTGTGTGTGTGTATGTGTGTGTGTGTGTGCGTGCGTGCGTGCGTGCGTGCGTGCGTGCGTGCGTGCGTGCGTGTGTGTGTGTATGTGTGTACGGTGTAAGCCATTCCTGTACATCATTCATCAACTGTTCAAGCAGGGTCCTTAAGCATACTGCTGGTGGCAGCACACATTCTAAGCAACTGCATTTAGAGCAGCAAAATAAGCAACACTCACCATGTGTGGCTGCATGCTTTGTAAGCAGCTGCTTTAAGATTATTGGGGCACACAGTCGGTGGCAGCACGCTTTCTAAGCAGCTGCATTAAGAGCAGCAAACAAAGCAACACCCACCATGTTTGGCTGCACGCTTTGTTTCAACCGCACGCAATGCAGCTCAGGCTCTGGCTAGCGTGAGCATGGTTCACAGTCTTTCCTTGATGCTTGCTGTTTCGTAACACTTTAGACTGTCCTTGATTCTTCAGCCCTCATGTCGTTTGGCCACAAGCACAACCGTAACAGCTTTTCAAGGCAGTTTCACAGGTGCACACCCTGAAACACGCAACAGGCTTGGACACCAACACTACACATTCACGCGCGTGCAGGTCGTAGAGGAGTACCGTGCTTGCCTGCCCTGGTCTGAAGACTTCTATCAGGTGACCATGTTGCTTATGGTTGCACATTTTTTCTGTGTCTTGCCGACGCTTGTTGCACATTTTTTCTGTGTCTTGCAGAAGCTTGTTGCACATCTTTTCTGTGTCTTGCCGACGCTTGTTGCACATTTTTTCTGTGTCTTGCTGACGCTTGTTGCACATTTTTCTGAGTCTTGCTGACGCTTGTTGCACATTTTTTCAGTGTCTTGCTGACGCTTGTTGCACATTTTTTCTGTGTCTTGCCGACGCTTGTTGCACATTTTTTCTGTGTCTTGCTAAAGCTTGTTGCACATCTTTTCTGTGTTTTGCTGAAGCTTGTTGCACATCTCTTCTGTGTTTTGTGACTTTTTGCACATTTTTCCTGTGTCTTGCCGACGCTCGTTGCACATTTTTTCTGTGTCTCGCGACTTGTTGCACATTTTACCTGTGTCTTGCCGACACTTGTTGCACATTCTACCTGTGTCGTGCACCCGACGCTTGCTGCACATATACACACAACAAGCACATTCCCACTCCTGCAGTTAAGTCAAAATCAGAATTCTTGCCACGCCCTCGTCAGCTTATACATGCTCTTGCTTGAAGATGTGCAGACTGGACAGATGTGCAGAATGGACAGATGTGCAGAATGGACAGATGTGCAGACTGGACAGATGTGCAGACTGGACAGATGTGCAGAATGCACAGATGTGCAGAATGGACAGATGTGCAGAATGGACAGATGTGGAGAATGGACAGATTACAGAATGGACAGATGTGCAGACTGGACAGATGTGCAAAATTAACAGATGTGGAGAATAGACAGATGTGCAGAATGCACAGATGTGCAGAATGGACAGATGTGCAGAATGGTCAGATGTGCAGAATGGACAGATGTGCAGAATGGTCAGATGTGCAGACTGGACAGATGTGCAGAATGGTCAGATGTGCAGAATGGACAGATGTGGATAATGGACAGCACAGTTCAGTGCAGGGCCCTAGCACGCTTGCAAACCAGGCTGATCATGCCACCGTCAACTGTACACCCATGCGCATACACGCTTGTATGCTCTGATTCGCAGCATAAAGCCCTAGCCCACTTACAAGTTGTGCAGTCTGATCATGCCACTGTCAATGGAACAATCATTTCCGGCCGCACTTATACAAGGAAATGGTACACTCATTTCCGGCCATACTTATACAATTGTACACTCATTTCCGGCCACAATTATACAATTGTACACTCATTTCCGGCCACAATTATACAATTGTACACTCATTTATGGCCATACTCATACAATTGTGCACTCATTTCCAGCCATACTTATACAATTGTACACTCATTTCCAGCCATACTTATACAATTGTACACTCAATTCCGGCCATACTTATACAATTGTACACTCAATTCCGGCCATACTTATACAATTGTACACTCATTTCTGGCCATACTTATACAATTGTACACTCATTTCCGGCCATACTTATACAATTGTGCACTCATTCGCGGCCATACTTATGCAATTGTACACTCATTTCCGTCCATAATTGCATACTTATCTGCAGCGCAAGGCCTTGGCGCGCTTGAAAAAGATGCAGGCTGATCGTGCTCAACTTCCTATGGCCCCTTACGAGAATATGATTGTGGAAACAGTTCGCGCAAACCAGGCTGTTGTAATTGCAGGTAGGTACCAGTTTTGAGTAGGTGTCACGAGTAGGGCTGGCTAGAACCGTATATTTACATTGTATATGGCCGTATGTTTACAGCCACAGGGAGATCACCCCTGGTATTTTAGGCAGGGAAATCACCCCTGGTGTTTTAGGCAGGGAAATCACCCCTGGTATTTTAGGCAGGGAAATCACCCCTGGTATTTTAGGCAGGGAAATCACCCCTGGTATTCTAGGCAGGGAGATCACCCCTGGTATTTTAGGCAGGGAAATCACCCCTGGTATTCTAGGCAGGGAGATCACCCCTGGTGTTTGAGGCAGGGAAATCACCCCTGGTATTTTAGGCAGGGAAATCACCCCTGCTTTAAATATCGTATATACACCGTATATACATATGTATGTATGGTTTTGGCCAACCCTAGTCATAAGTGAGGTGAGACGAAAGGCCTGTTTTTGCGCATGGCGTAGAGCGCAGAAATACTTCATTGCAGGTGGACAATAGTATAAGCGTGTGGTTGTGAAGTGATATGGGTGTCACATGGGAGATATGTGAGCACATGACAGTGAAATGATGTGAAACTCAGGCCCGTGTGCAAAATTAGTAGAGGCACTTCATTGCGAGAAGGAGATCGTTTGAGCACGCAACTGAAATTATGTGAGATGCAAAGCCTGTTTGTTGTATTAGGGGCACTAGGCATGATTGTTGAGAATGAATTAGGGGCACTGGGCATTTCATTGCAAGTAACTGTGTGATTTATTTGCTTTGATGAGGTGCTTTGATAAGTGATCTGTGTGAGGAGTAAACAGTGTTATTGAGTTGCTTTAATAAGTTGAAGTTTGTATGCGCAAATGGAGGGATAGTGGGGCAGTTACATGTAAACAAAGAAGTTTCTCAAAAGGGCGTGTCAGTGTGTGTTAACGTGGTAAACCCATTTCCCTTTGCTTCTTCTAGTAGATAATGCGCATCGGTGCTGTGAGGCGTGTCTTCTCTACTATCCTGTTTGTGTTCAGCTAGAAAGAAAACCTTGCAAGCATGTGAAGGGCGCTCTTCACGTGGATACGGAGGAACAGGAGCCAATTTGCCCCAGTTCCTTATGAGTCACAATTGATATTACATTGTCTGCAATCTCAATATTCACATTGATACAGATGAACAGGAGCCAATTTGCCCCAGTTCCTTATGAGTCACAACTGACATTGCATTGTCTGCAATCTCAATATTCACGTTGATACGGAGGAAAAGCAGCTGATTTGCCCCAGTTCCTTATGAGTCACAACTGACATTGCATTGTCTGCAATCTCAATATTCACTTTGATACGGAGGAAAATGAGCCAACTTGCCCCAGTTCCTTATGAGTCACAACTGATATTGCATTGTCTGCAATCTCAATATTCACTTTGATACGGAGGAAAAGCAGCTGATTTGCCCCAGTTCCTTATGAGTCACAACTGATATTGCATTGTCTGCAATCTCAATATTCACGTTGATACGGAGGAAGAGCAGCTGATTTGCCCCAGTTCCTTATGAGTCACAACTGATATTGCATTGTCTGCAATCTCAATATTCACTTTGATACGGAGGAAAAGCAGCTCATTTGCCCCAGTTCCTTATGAGTCACAACTGATATTGCATTGTCTGCAATCTCAATATTCACTTAGATAAGGAGGAAAAGCAGCTCATTTGCCAGTTCCTTATGAGTCACAACTGAAAGTGCGGTGTCTGCAACCTCAACAGTGTGTTGCTGATGGAACGACCCGCTTACTTGCTTTCTTCTGTTTCTGATACCAGGCGATACTGGATGCGGAAAATCCACTCAAGTGCCACAGTTTCTCATCAACGCGGGCTTCATGAAATGTGTGTGTACCCAGCCGCGACGGATTTCAGCCATGAGCCTTGCAAGGTACGTGTTTGTGAACATGTGTGTGTGTGTGTGTGTGTGTGTGTGTGTGTGTGTGTGTGTGTGTTCAAGTGAGTGCTTGTGTGTGTGCATTTATTGTTTACCATTTTCCGCTGCAGTTTATCATGCATGAGTGCATGACCGTGTGTGTGCAACGAGCTGTAAAGGATCTCATTTATGAGCCTGGAATGGTAAACGTGTTCATGGATAGGCGTGTGTATGTGTTCAGGTGGGGGCTTGTGCGTGTGTATGTATGTATTGTTAATCGTATTCCATTGCAGTTTATCATGCATGAGTGCATGATTGTGTGTGCGCACCGAGCTGTAAAGGATCTCAGCCATGAGCCTGGAATGGTACGAGTGAGTGTGTGTGTTTGTTTGTTTGTGTGTGTGTGTGCGTGTGTGTGTGTGCGTGTGTGTGTGTGTGTGTTTGTGTGTGTATGTGTGTGTAAGTGTGATAGTGTGTGTGTGTATGTGTGATAATGTGTGTGTGTGTGTTTGTGTGAGAGTGTGTGTGCTTTGCATTTTTGTGTGTACAGCTGTTTGCCTTTCGCTCAGTGTATTGTGTATTGGTGTTAACAAGGTTTAAGAGCTGTGCACTCAGATGTGCAATCTCTGGAACGTGGTCAATTTACAACATGGGCATTTCCTAGACAGTAAGCAAAAATTATGAAAACAGAAAGAACAGAGAACACCCGCGGGCTGCCTGCTCAATCCATTGTATTTCTTCGCTATCCTTTTTTTCACCTCTCTGCATGCCTGTCAAAATATTGTTCAGGTGTACTACCCTGCCTGCCAGATCTTAGCCTACGCTCACTACGCAAGAACTCCAGTTCTACAGCTGAAGCAGAGAATTGATGATTACTACCCTGCTGATTCAGTCTGCCTTCTTGATTCTTCTTCTTCTTAATTTTTTTTCTTGATTCTTCTTGATTCTTCTTGATTCAGTCTGCCTTCAGTTTTTACTACCCTGCTGATTCAGTCTGCTGGAACTGGATTAGTGAAGTTCAGGGGCTTTATAATGTTTGCGGGTGCCCCGTAAGCAAAGTTTATTTATATGCGGGTTGCCTGCACAGGGTTTTGAAAATGTATGCGGGTTTTTAGGCAAGTGTGTTCTGCCTAAGCTGGATGGAGAGATTATGTGCGTCGATATCGGGCCAAGGCAGCGACCTTGTGTGTGGCAAGCATTCGCCTCCCAAGGCCCTGCTGGTGTTTATATAAGCGTCACTGTCATAAACAGTTTTCAACGCTTGTTCTTTGCGTGTGCCGCAGGCGTCCCTGCTGCTGCTGGTGTTTACATAAGCGTCACTGTCAATAAAGAGCTGTCAACGCTTTTTTAATGCGTGCTGCAGGCATCCCTACTAGTGTTTACATAAGCGTCACTGTCAATAAAGAGCTGTCAACGCTTTTTTAATGCGTGCTGCAGGCGTCCCTGCTGGTGTTTATATAAGCGTCACTGTCAATAAAGAGCTGTCAACGCTTGTTTTGTGCGTGCCGCAGGCGTCCTTGCTGGTGTTTATATAAGCGTCACTGTCAATAAAGAGCTGTCAACGCTTGTTTTGTGCGTGCTGCAGGCGTCCTTGCTGGTGTTTACTTAAGCGTCACTGTCAATAAAGAGCTGTCAACGCTTTTGCGTGCTGCAGGTGTCCTTGCTGGTGTTTATATAAGCTTCACTGTCAATAAAGAGCTGTCAACGCTTGTTTTGTGCGTGCCGCAGGCGTCCCAGATGGTGTATACATAAGCGTCACTGTCATAAAAGGTGTCAACGCTTGTTTTGTGCGTGCTGCAGGCATCCCTGCTGGTGTTTACATAAGCGTCACTGTCAATAAAGAGCTGTCAACGCTTGTTTCTTGCGTGTGCCGCAGGCGTCCCTGCTGCTGCTGGTTTTTTATATAAGCGTCACTGTCATAAACAGCTGTCAATGCTTGTTTCCTGCGTGTGCCGCAGGCGTGTGTCTCATGAGACCCTCAATGTTCATGGGGACCAGATTGCGTACAAGATCCGCTTTGCGAGCACAATGACCGGTGAGTAGGGCTGGCCTCTGCTACAGCATATGATGAGAGGATTGCATTATTGCCGAAAGGTTTTCAAGGAACAGAGCAGGAGGCCCCAGTGAGCATAACTTTTGGACGTCTAGTGTCAATCCCAATAAAATTGTATATTTGGAATCCTGAGATTGAGAGCTATCGATTGATATATAAATTGGTCTGATCCGAGGGGGTCGGGGGTGGGTGGTCCTCGAGGGGGTTTGGACTTTTTGGGACCCCCCCTCCAGAAATTTTTTGAGCCAAGTTCACGAATTCTCAAATATATCAATGGACTCCTGAGCTTGTGAACTGTCGATTGGCACCCTCTTTGAGGAAATCGGTTGAAATGGGGGGTCATTAGGCTGCTGGAAGTTTAACCAAATGGGCTGTGTATGTTAGCAGTGTTAGGATGATGACTTAGAGTGCCCATACTGCCTTAAGCAGTGTGACAATAGAGGCAACAGGGACAAGCACGTAGCAGCATGCAAGAGGCAGCGGGACACAAACAAGAGAGCCAAGCATGTCCAGCAAGCCATGTGAGAAGGACAGGGCAGGCTGCAATAACCACCTCATGGAGTGCCCAGCTGGGTGCAAGGCTGTGGTGTGGAAGTACAGCTTGGAAGCTCACTTCACAGCCGAGCACCAGCAGCAGCAGCCTCTCATCATGGGCCCCAAGGAGCAGCGGCACATGGACAAAGTGTCCAAGGGCGTGCGCGCACTTTGCTAGTTTGGAACAAGCAGCTTAGGTCTTAGTGCAAACATGCATACGGATGCTCCGAATCTGTTTTTGACTCACAGTGTCTTACAAACACATTTATTGTATTTCCTTTTGATGCAGATGGATGCAGAATTTAAAAAGGAGCAGATTGGTACCCTTTTAGTCCCAGGGGGAGCAGTATTTGGGGGGTAGGGGGGGTGGGTGGTCCTTTGAGGGCTCCTGCCCAGAAATTTGACGTGACGTCCACTACTTTTTTTTTGATCCTCCTGAACAGAGAATGAAAAATGGGAGTCACCTCACCTCAGACTATGTAAAGCCTGCATTTGATTGTATGTTTGTAATTTCCTCTGTCCAACACACCGTACACGCAATTGTTTTGCGGGTTTGGCGACTCCGTGATGGTTAGATGTGAAGCAAACAAAGGCAGCCAAGAATCGAACAGGCAGATATGGTAGGAGGAGCTCCTTAGATGGCAAACGTGCAGGGTAGGCCAGAACCATATACATACGGTGTATAAATGGTATTTTTGGCAGGGAAATCAATGTTAATTAATAATTTATAATACAGTCATATACAGTGTGTATATACGGTTCTGGCCAACCCTACAAACACGATTTGGGGCCGCCTTCAAGTTTTTTTTTGGTGGAATGAACGCAAGTGCTCATTCTGTCAATGTTATCTGCTTGGTCAGCAAAATGACGGCAAGAGGCTGTTGCATTCTGTTGGAGCACTCTGAAGGAACTGCAAAATGAAGGAACTGCAAAACGATTGCAAAACAAATATTTTGGGAGCTGAATTACCTGAGCATCATAGCTGCAACAAGGCAAATGCTTGCCTTCCATTGCTGTATGTAGCCTGACCATTTGGCTGTGTTCCGTTTTCATCAATGTTTTCGTTTTGTCAGGTTCTCTTATTTTTCTTACCAAAGGCCATTCTCAGGCAAACACGTATCCCTCCTGGTTCTCATTCAAATCCCTTTTTTCTCTGTAAAGAAGGACTTTTATGCTGCTCAGTACCACAACGGCTCATTTTCCTCATTTATTTTGGGGGTGGCTACTAATGCCCTTTCACTGCATGTATGTTCAGGCATCTCATAGTGGAAGTCAAGGGCCTTCTTTAGCTTACACACTATGCTTTGGGTCGGCCAGGACTAAAGAAAACTGCGCAGGCAACGAAAACCACTCCCCACATTGACTAAGAAAAAGAAAGCCAGGATTTTTTTATGCACAATATATGGCTGTTTACTTGGTGATTCCCTGCCATCAACTACCGTTAACCGTGCGTCCAGTATTTATATACATATACGTGTACAGAAACCCCACATACGGTCCTGGCCAACCCTACCTATATATGCTTGCGCTCATGCGCACATTAACACAGCACTGAACGTTTGTCCTCAGGGGGCAGCAAAGTGGTGTTCATGACAGGTAAACAGTTTATACACGGTATATGTACGTTTACAGGAACCCCAAATACCTTCCTGGCCAACCCTACCTATATATGCTTGCGTTCATGCGCACACTAACACAGTACCAAACGTTTGTTCTCAGGGGGCAGCAAAGTGGTGTTCATGACAGAGGTAAACAATTTATACACGGTATATGTACGTTTACAGGAATCCCATGTACGGTCCTGGCCAACCCTACCCATGCGCACAATAACATTGCACCGAACGTTTGTCCTCAGGGGGCAGCAAAGTGGTGTTCATGACAGAGGGTATCCTGCTGCGTCTGATGTCCAGCGACCCCCTTCTGAGCGCTTACGACGTCATCATTGTGGATGAAGTGCACGAGCGTCACCTCAATACAGACTTCTTGTTGGCCCTGCTCAGGTGAGGCATTGTTACAAACATACACCACAAACACACACACACATACACACACACACCACAAACACACCCCCCACAAACACACACACTTGCACATGAATTAGTATGCAATGCAGGGTCACGCTCGTGCAGAGGCCAGAGCTGCATACCAATCTGCTGCTGTGTGCGTCCACAGACACAATCCACGTGCACACGAACGCGCATGCAATGCAGGGCCACGCTCGTGCAGAGGCCGGAGCTGCGTGTCGTGCTCATGTCCGCCACCATCAATTTTGAGGCTTACAGCTACTACTTTGGGGGGTGCCCTGTTATCAAGGTATGTGGACATTCACCTGTGTGTGCTTGTGTGTGTGTGCGCGCGTGTGTGTGTGTGTGTGTGTGTGTGTGTGTGTGTGTGCGTGCGTGCGTGCGTGCATGTGTGTGTGTGTGTGTGTGTGTGTGCGTGTCTGTGTGTGTGTGTGTTTGCG
>Ga0307968_1001825_pt1:0-2500 | contig 17585 bp, 17 predicted proteins | sample OrgLakmetagen650_FD_201834 | JGI IMG/M metagenome (GOLD analysis project Ga0307968, IMG submission 201834) | Saline water microbial communities from Organic Lake, Antarctica - #650 | ecosystem: Environmental > Aquatic > Non-marine Saline and Alkaline > Saline | place: Antarctica: Organic... | reverse complement strand
CCCTACACTCTACCCTCAGCGTGGAAGAGCAAGACAAAGTGTTTGATTCAGGTAGGAGTGAACTTCACATATTAGGTCCTGTTCTCACAGCTGGTGTATATTATGTACCATTGATTGTGCATAGCCATTTTGTGTGTGTGTGTGTGTGTGTGTGTGTGTGTGTGTGTGTGTGTGTGTGTGTGTGCTTGCACGCACACATGCACACGCACACAACACACAGCGCACAGGGCACACGCACAGTTGCGCGCGCATGCAGGCTCGTGCACACACACACACACACACACACACACACACACACTCAAACACACACACACACACACATACACACACACACAGGCACACACACACATATAGTTGCGCACGCTTACGCAGACGCACACACAAGTACTTGTACATCATGCTCTGCAAGCATAAAAACATGCACACACACTCCCTCTCAAACACTAACACACGCAGCCCCCGAGGGCGTGCGCAAAGCCATCATATCCACCAACATTGCGGAGACGTCTATCACCATTGACGGTGTGCGCTTTGTGGCTGATTCTGGGAGAGCTAAGGAAATGATGCACGATGCTGCTAGTGGGGGAGGCAGCCTGCAAGGTGTGATTTTGCTTACGTTACTTTTCTTACGGTTATAAGCTGCACGCGCGCTGCGTTTTTCCAAAGCATTTGACACGATTAAATTGAAGCTATACTGAAGCTGTGTATGCTTGATTCTGCTAGCGGGGGAGGCAGCCTGTAAGGTTTAATTATGCTTGCAGTTATAAGCTGCACGCACGCTGCTTTGTTTGCAAATCATTTGGCACCATTAAGTCGAAGCTATGCTAATGCTTGATTCTTTTTGTGGGGGAGGCAGCATGTAAGGTTTAATTTTGCTTGCGGTTGTAAGTTGCACGCACGCTGCTTTGTTTGCAATTTGGTGTAATTGGTGTAATTTGTGTAATGACGAAGCCTACCTAATTGGTGTAATTGGTAAAATTGGTGTAATGACGAAGCCTACAGCGAACTGTAGCATAGAACATTTGGCACCGTTAAGTTGAAGCTATGCTAATGCTTGATTCTGTTTGTGGGGGAGGCAGCCTACAAGGTGCGGATTTGCTAATGATGGGGATATTATAAAATACACGGTCATATGCAACGTGTTTGCACTGCTCTGGCCAATCCTATATGTATGGGAAAGAAGAGATCGAGTTGTTGCTGAGCTGAGCCTCATTGGCATTGCGACTCATCGATTTAAAGGCCCTGGCTTGAACCTTGTCTAGGAAACCCAACATTTGGCATCCCAGCATTTGTACAAGATGACTAGCGTGTGCGTGCTGGGAAATTACACAACCTTCCTTTTTTGTCACCAAACTGCGAAGGGCTGAATTAGCAAAGCAGCCCGCGCCTAGGGATGTGATTTGGTCGATTGGCGCTTGTGCTCGATCCAGCAAACCTCATACATACAACTACAACTTTTGTCACAACTTTTGTCACAACTTTCGTCACCAAACTGCGAAGGGCTGGATCAGCAGAGCAGCCCGCGCCTAGGGATGTGATTTGGTCGATTGGCGCTTGTGCTTGATCCAGCAAACCTCACACACTCTTACAACTTTTGTCACCAAACTGCAGAGGGCTGGATCAGCAAAAGGGCTTGCGCTTAAGGATGTGAATCAGTTGATTGGTGCATATGTGCTCAATTTAGCAAATCGCACACACTCTTACAATTTTGTCACCAAACTGCAGAGGGCTGGATCAGCAAAGGGGCTTGCGCTTAAGGATGTGAATCAGTTGATTGGTGCATATGTGCTCAATTTAGCAAATCGCACACACTCTTACAATTTATGTCACCAAACTGCAGAGGGCTGGATTAGCAAAGGGGCTTGCGCCCAAGGATGTGAATCAGTTGATTGGTGCACATGTGCTCAATTTAGCAAATCGCACACAATCTTACAATTTATGTCACCAAACTGCAGAGGGCTGGATCAGCAAAAGGGCTTGCGCTTAAGGATGTGAATCAGTTGATTGGTGCATATATGCTCAAATTAGCAAATCGCACACACTCTTACAATTTATGTCACCAAACTGCAGAGGGCTGGATCAGCAAAGGGGCTTGCGCCCAAAAATGTGATTCAGTTGATTAGTGCATATGTGCTCAATTAAGCAAATCGCACACACTCTCACATTTATGTCACCAAACTGCAGAGGGCTGGATCAGCCGCGCATCTGCTGACCAAAGAAAAGGGCGTGCAGGCCGTACAGGTGGGTTTCTTTGATGTGGCCGGTATTTTGCACTTTGTACTTTGTATTTGATCGTATTTTGTGCTTTGTGTTGCGCATTTTGCATGGAGGAAGAGTGCTCTGTATGATGTAGAGTGCTTACACATCTTGCTAGTGGGAAGTGCTCTTTATTTTGTACACTCAGCTCCTTTCATCATGTTAAGACCGCCCTGTGGGTTTTTGCTTTGCTGGTGAGAAGCACTCTTTATTTTGTACACTCAGCTCCTTTCATCATGTTAAG
>Ga0307968_1001821_pt1 | contig 17601 bp, 26 predicted proteins | sample OrgLakmetagen650_FD_201834 | JGI IMG/M metagenome (GOLD analysis project Ga0307968, IMG submission 201834) | Saline water microbial communities from Organic Lake, Antarctica - #650 | ecosystem: Environmental > Aquatic > Non-marine Saline and Alkaline > Saline | place: Antarctica: Organic Lake... | reverse complement strand
CCTAATACTATAATGCCCCCCAGTTGTAATGCCCCCAGTGCTATAATGCCACCCAGTGTTATAATGCAAAACATTGGCGTCTGATTACCAGTGAAAGCAACGAAAACCTTGCGTTTATTGAATTTTAATGTGCATCTATCACGCAAACGCGCATACACACACACACATAAGCAATACCCACATCACCTACATGACAACAACCAGTACACACACATAAGCAATACCCACATTACCTACATGACAACAACCAGTACCCACACACATAAGCAATACCCACATCACCTACATGACAGCAACCAGTACCCACACACATAAGCAATACCCACATCACCTACATGACAACAACCAGTACCCACACACATAAGCAATACCCACATCACCTACATGACAACAACCAGTACCCGCACACATAAGCAATACCCACATGACCTACATAACAACCAGTACACACACACATAAACAATGCCCACATGACCTACATAACAACAACCAGTACACACACACACATAACCAATACCCACATTACCTACATGACAACAACCAGTACCCACACTGGACCCACCCAAAGTACTTAGGCAGGATGTACATCATGAACACAACGGTAGGAAACAGTGCACCATCCGCTGTCGTGATGTCTGACCCAGTGACGAAGGGAGAGGCCGTGTCTTTTATGGCGTGCTGCAGTGCAGTGGAGAGCATAGTACGAAACACATGTTATGTCTGACCCAGTGACGAAAGGACAAGTGATGTCTGACCCAGTGACGAAAGGAGAGGCCGTGTCTTTTATGGCGTGCTGCAGTGCAGAGGAAAGCATAGTATAGTGCGGAACACACGTTATGTCTGACCCAGTGACGAAAGGAGAGGCCGTGTCTTTAATGGCATGCTGCAGTGCAGAGGAAAGCATAATATGTACAAAACACACATGCCAGGAGGTACAGCTTGTGACATGCGGCGTGCTTTGTGAATGCGTGCCTGTAACTTGACATGCATGATGCGCGCCTGTGCATGTGTGTTTGTGCCTGTGTCTGTGTATTATGTGACATGCAGCTTTGTGTATGCGTGCCTATAACTTGACATGCATGATGCGCGCCTGTGCCTGTGTCTGTGTCTGTGTATTTTTTGGTCTGTGCCTGTGTTTTTTGTGTGTGCGTGCCTGTAACCTGATACGCGCGCCTGTGTCTGTGTAAGTGTGCCTGTGTTTGTGTACATTTTGGTCTGTGCCTGTGTATTTTGTGTATGCGTGCCTGTAACTTGACATGCGCGCCTGTGTCTGTGTCTGTGTGCCTGTGTCTGTGTATTTTTTGGTCTGTGCCTGTGCATTTTGTGTATGCGTGCCTGTAACCTGACATGCGTGCCTGTGTATGTGTATGTGTGCCTGTGTCTGTGTATTTTTTGGTCTGTGCCTGTACCTGTGTACTTTGTGTATGCGTGCCTGTAACTTGACATGCGTGCCTGTGTCTGTGTCTGTGTGCCTGTGTCTGTGTCTGTGTATTTTTTGGTCTGTGCCTGTGTAATTTGTGTATGCGTGCCTGTAACCTGACATGCGTGCCTGTGTCTGTGTATGTGTGTCTGTGTCTATGTAATTTTGTTTCTGTGCCTGTGCCTGTGCCTGTGCACTTTGTGTATGTGTGCCTGTAACCTGACATGCGTGCCTGTGTCTGTGTATGTGTGTCTGTGTCTATGTAATTTTGTTTCTGTGCCAATACCTGTGTAATTTGTGTATGCGTGCCTGTAACCTGACATGCGTGCCTGTGTCTGTGTATGTGTGTCTGTGTCTATGTAATTTTGTTTCTGTGCCTGTGCCTGTGCACTTTGTGTATGCGTGCCTGTAACCTGACATGCGCGCCTGTGTATGTGTATGTGTGCCTGTGTATAATTTTCCGTCTGTGCCTGTGTATATTGAGTATGCGTGCCTGTGTATGTGTGCCTGTGTGTGTATATTTTTGTCTGTGCTTGTGCCTGTGTATTTTGTGTGCCTGTAACCTGACATGCGTGCTTTGTGTATGCGTGCCTAAACCCTACGAGTGCCTTATGAGTGCCATTCACACACACACACACACACACACACACACACAAACACACACACACACACACACACACACACACACACACACACACGCGCGCACACACATACACACACACATACACACACGCGCACACACACACACACACATACACACACACACACACACAAGCACACACCTCAATGACGTCCAGCTGCTGAGCTAGCTGGCCAACTTGATTTGCGCGCTCCTGGGCAGAGTCCATTTTCCTGTACATGCAGGCCTGTGAATGGGGCGCGAATGGCAGAGAAGCCGTTAGCAGAAAAGCTTGGTCAGAATCAGGGCGAAATTGGCGGAGACCAATGTTCCTGTACATGCAGGCCTGTGCGCGAGGTAGAATTGGCAGAGAAGCTGGGTCAGGATCAGGGCGAAATTGGCGGAGACCAATGTTCCTGTACATGCAGGCCTGTGCGTGAGGCAGAATTGGCAGAGAAGCTGGGTCAGGATCAGGGCGAAATTGGCAGGGACCAATGTTCCTGTACTTGCAGGCCTGTGCGTGAGGTAGAATTGGCAGAGAAGCTGGGTCAGAATCAGGGCGAGATTGGCGGAGACCAATGTTCCTGTACATGCAGGCCTGTGTGCGAGGCAACATTGGCAGAGAAGCTGGGTCAGAATCAGGGCGAAATTGGTGGAGACCAATGTTCCTGTACATGTAGGCCTGTGTGTGGGGTGCAATTGGTAGAGGAGCCGTTGGTCAGAATCAGGGCAAAGTTAGCGGGGACCAATGTCTTTGTACATACAGGCATGTGCGTGAGGCACAATTGGCAGGGAAGCTGGGTCAAAATCAGGGCGAAATTGGCGGAGACCAATGTTCCTGTACATGCAGGCCTGTGCGTGAGGCAGAATTGGCAGAAAAGCTGGGTCAGGATCAGGGCGAATTGGCGGAGACCAATGTTCCTGTACTTGCAGGCCTGTGGGTGAGGCAGAATTGGCAGAGAAGCTGGGTCAGAATCAGGGCGAAATTGGCGGAGACCAATGTGCCTGTACATGCAGGCCTGTGCGTGAGGCAGAATTGGCAGAGAAGCTGGGTCAGAATCAGGGCGAAATTGGCGGAGACCAATGTCCCTGTACATGCAGGCCTGTGTGTGAGGCACAATTTGCAGAGGATCTGGGTCAGGATCAGGGCGAAATTGGCGGAGACCAATGTTCCTGTACATGCTGGCCTGTGCGTGAGGCAGAATGGGAGCGTTGCTCAAGAGGCAATCGCTGCCAACAACGCATAAACTCATGAAATATAAAACTGGCTGCATAGCGTCTGCACAATGTCACAAAAAAAGGTCTCTCCGTTGCGCATTGTTTGTGTGATATGAATATCATGACGCGGCGCTTGAAAGGAAAGGTTTCTGACCCTGAATAGCAGGAACTACGGCAGGTAAATAGTAAATAGTGTTGGCCAGAAACGAAAATATACACCGTACTGACCGCTTCTGTTATCATTATCATCATATGTATGTGTACGTGGCAGCAATGCTGTATGTGTACGTGGCAGCATTGCTATATGTGTACATGGCAGCATTGCTGTATGTGTGTGTACGTGGCAGCGTTGCTGTATGTGTACGAGGCAGCATTGCTGTATGTGTACGTGGCAGCATTGCTGTATGTGTGTGTACGTGGCAGCATTGCTGTATGTGTACGTGGCAGCATTGCTGAATGTGTACGTGGCAGCATTGCTGTATGTGTGTGTACGTGGCAGCATTGCTGTATGTGTACGTGGCAGCATTGCTGAATGTGTACGTGGCAGCAAATTGCGACAGGGGAATAGAGAAAAAACCAAAAGATATTCAAAGGAACCTGTTTATAAATATGGGTTCAACCTAAAGTAACTAAGGTTAGTTAGGGAGTTTCAGGCAATTGTTTTACTGGGGCGGTAGCTTTCATTCAAGTAACGAGAGTAAACATTGCTGCATGTGTATGTGGCAGCATTGCTGTATGTGTACGTGGCGGCATTGCTGTATGTGCACGTGGCAGCATTGCATTGAATGCCAGACTGGGCGGGTGACAGCATCACATAACACCACATGACACCACATGACATTACATAATATCACATAACATCACATGACATTACATAACACCACATGACACCACATAACACCACATGACATTACATGACACCACATAACATCACATAGCATCACATGACATTACATAACACCACAGAACACCGCATAGCATCACATGACATTACATGACGCCACATAACACCACATAACACCACATAACACCACATAACATTACATGACATTGCTAGGGTTGGCCCAAACCGTATATATACACCGTAAATGACCGTATATTTGATGATCTCCCTGCCAAAAATACCGTATACACACCGTATATGTATGGTTCTGGCCAACCCAAGACATTGCAGAACATCACGGAACACCACATAACACCACATACCATCACACGACATTGCAGAACATCACGGAACACCACATAACACCACATATAGGGTTGGCCAGAACCATATACATACGGTGTATATACGGTATTTTTGGCAGGGAAATCACCGTATATACGGTTATATACGGCGTATATATACGACTCTGGCCAACCCTAACCACATAGCATCACAGGACATCACAGGACGTTACAGAACATCACAGCTTGTGACACAAATCCTGCCTTACACCCCTCTCCCTGTCACACTTTTGTCATCATCATAGGTGTGTGTATGTGGCAATCTCTGTACGGCAGCATTGCATCAAACGCCATGTTAAGCAGGGACAGCATCACAGAACACCACATAGCATTACAGAACATCACAGAACATCACAGAGCATTACAGAACATCACAGAACATTACATAACATCACAGAACACCACAGAACATCATAGAACATCACAGAACACCACATAGCACCACAGAACACCACAGAACATCATAGAACATCACAGAACACCACATAGCATCACAGAACACCACAGAACATCATAGAACATGACAGAACACCACATAGCATCACATAACATCACAGACCACCACATAACATTACAGAACACCACAGCTTGTGACACAAATCCCGCCTCACGCCCCTCTCCCTGTCACACTTTTGTCATCATCATAGGTGTGTGTATGTGGCAATCTCTGTACGGCAGCATTGCACCGAATGCCATGTTAAGCAGGGGACTGCATCACAGAACACCACATAACATTACAGAACATCACAGAGCATCACAGAGCATTACAGAACATCACAGAACACCACAGAGCATTACAGAACATCACAGCTTGTGACACAAATCCCGCCTTACACCCCTCTCCCTGTCACACTTTTGTCATCATCATAGGTGTGTGTATGTGGCAATTTCTGTACGGCAGAATTGCATCAAACGCCATGTTAAGCAGGGGACTGCATCACAACATTGGAACACCACATAACATTGGAACACCACATAACATTACAGAACATCATAGAACATCACAGAACACCACAGAACCCGCCTTGCGCCCCCACCTTGTATACACGCTTCCTCTATGACCACACATATTTTTGGTAATGTCTGGATGGCACCAGTGCAATGAGCGCCATGTTCAGCAGGGAGCAGCATCACAAAACATCACAGAACACCACAGAACATGCCTTGCGCCCCCACCCTGTATACACGCTTCCTCTATGACCACACATATTTGTGGTGATCTCTGGATGGCACTGCTACAATGAGCGCCATGTTCAACAGGTACCAGCATCACAGAACATCACAGCACACCACAGAACGTGCCTTGCGCCCCCCACCCTGTCGCGCCTTTCCTTTGACCGCACATATTTGGCGTAATCTCTGGATGGCACCAGTGCAATGAGCGCCATGTTCAGCAGGGAGCAGCATCACAGAACATCACAGAACACCACAGAACCCGCCTTGCGCCCCCACCCTGTATACACGCTTTCTCTATGACCACACATATTTGTGATAATTTCTGGATGGCACCAGTGCAATGAGCGCCGTGTTAAGCAGGGACCAGCATCACAGAACATCACAGAACCCGCCTTGCGCCCCCCACCCTGTAAACACGCTTCCTCTATGACCACACATATTTGTGGTAATGTCTGGATGGCACCAGTGCAATGAGCGCCATGTTCAACAGGGACCAGCATCACAGAACATCACAGCACACCACAGAACGTGCCTTGCGCCCCCCACCCTGTCGCGCCCTTCCTTTGACCGCACATATCTGTGGTGTCATGTACCGTAACAGCACAACTGGATCGGTGTCATGTACAAACATCTGTGGTGTCGCACATATGTGTGGTGTCGCACATATCTGTGGTGTCGCTCATATCTGTGGTGTCGCTCATATCTGTGGTGTCGCACATATCTGTGGTGTGCAGCGCACCTGGATCGGTGTCATGTACACGTCAACGAGCCGAGTGACTAAGTTGCCGACCGCCCTTGCCTGTGTGGTGTGTGCGTGCGTGTGTGTGTGTGTGTGTCTGTGTGTGTGTGTGTGTGTGTGTGTGTGTGTGTGTGTGTGTGTGTGTGTCTGTGAGTATGTCTGTGTGTGTCTGCCTGTGCAGTGTGTGTGCGTGTGTGAGTCTGTGAGTATGTCTGTGTGTCTATGTGTGTGCATGTGTGTGAGAGGAAAGTGTGCATTGTGCATGCTTGCTTAATTTCATACATTTTACTGAGGGCAGGCATAACGCCTGTGATATGTCTTCTGCTCCTCTATACATTCACACTGCTGTAGCAGCCTACGCTTGCGCAGCTAGTAAGAGTAGATGTTTTCAATTGATTACTTTGTTGCTATCCTCGAGCAGCCATGCCGAAATGAAGGCCTTGGTAGTCCAAACTAAACAAGTTTAAGTAATGGGCAATCGAGTCAAAGTAATGAGTTCCTTTTCGTGCACAAGGAACTATGTCTCTCCCAAAAGAAAGTCATTACGGTTAAGGATCTCCTGAAGAGATGCTGTAGCGATTGTCTGAGTGCTTCGTCAAGCAGCTGTCAGCAAGTACCTAGGGTTGGCCACAATTGTGTATTTATACACCGTACAGAACCGTGTACTTGGTGATTTCCCTGCCAAAAAAAACAGAAACACATTGCCGTATACGTATAAATGGTTGTGGCCAACCCTGCCCTCGCCATATAGCATGCCATCGCTCAGCCTGACATCAGCAGCTCTGCTGCCTTATGTATAACAGCATAGTGATTGTTTGAGTGCTTCGTCAAGCAGCTGTCAGCAAGTACCTAGGGCTGGCCACAATTGTGTATTTATACACCGTACAAAACCGTGTATTTAGCAGTGTTTAGTTGTCTGATGAAGAGGCAGTCAAGATGGGCCTTGTTCACTGTTTGGTGCAACTGGTTAGTGTCATTACTGCTATGCTGTTATGCCATGTCTATACATCATGCGTTCACTCTTGTTCACTGTTTGGTGCAACTGGTTTGTGTCATTACTGTTATGCTGTCATGCTGTGTCTATACATCATGCGTTCACTCTTGTATAGGGTTGGCCAGAACCATATATATACGGTGTGTAAACGTGTATACGGTATTTTTGGCAGGGAATTCACCATATATACGGTCATATACGGTGTATATATACGGTTCTGGCCAACCCCACTCTTGTACGTTGTGTGGTGTAACTGGTTTGTGTCATTACTGTCATGCTGTGTCAATACATCATGCGTTCACACGTGTACGTTGTCTGGTGCAACTTGTTTGTGTCATTACTGCCATGCTGTGTCAATACATCATGCGTTCACACGTGTACGCTGTGTGGAGCAACTGGTTTGTGTCATTACTGTCATGCCGTGTCAATACATCATGTGTTCACACGTGTACGCTGTGTAGTGCAACTGGTTTGTGTCATTACTGTCATGCCGTGTCAATACATCATGCGTTCACACGTGTACGCTGTGTGGTGCAACTGGTTTGTGTCATTACTGTCATGTCGTGTCAATACATCATGCGTTCACACGTGTACGTTGTGTGGTGCAACTGTTTTGTGTCATTACTGTCATGCCGTGTCTATCCATCATGCGTTCACAAGTGTTCACTGTCTGGTGCAGCTTGTTTGTGTCATTACTGTCATGCCGTATCTATACATCATGCGTTCACACTTGTTCACTGTCTGGTGCAAATGGTTTGTGTCATTACTGTCATGCCATGTCTACACATCATGCGTTCACACGTGTACGCTGTGTGGTCCAACTGGTTTGTGTCATTACTGTTATGTTGTCATGCCGTGTCTACACATCATGCGTTCACACGTGTAGGTTGTGTGGCCCCACCTCTGGTGTGTTGGCAGTCAAAGACGGACCCTGGCCCTGGAATTTGTCGGCAAGGTAGCTCACAATGACCTCACTCTCTGCAGCAACACATGTGCAACACACACACACACAGCGTCAGTTCGCAAAGCAATGACCTCACTCTCTGCAGCAAGACATGTGCAACACACACAGCGTCAGTTCACAAAACAATGACCTCACTCTCTACAGAAACACATGCGCAACACACACACACACAGCGTCAGTTCACAAAACAATGACCTCACTCTCTGCAGCAACACATGTGCAACACACACACAGCGTCAGTTCACAAAAAACAATGACCTCACTCTCTGCAGCAACACATGTGCAACTCACACACAGCGTCAGTTTGCAAAACAATGACCTCATTCTCTGCAGCAAGACATGTGCAACACACACAGCGTCAGATCACAAAACAATGACCTCACTCTCTGCAGCAGCACATGTGCAACACACACACAGCGTCAGTTCACAAAACAATGACCTCACTCTCTGCAGCAACACATGCGCAACACACACACACACACAGCGTCAGTTCACAAAGCAATGACCTCACTCTCTGCAGCAACACATGCGCAACACACAAACACACACACAGCGTCAGTTCACAAAACAATGACCTCACTCTCTGCAGCAACACATGTGCAACACACACAGCGTCAGTTCACAAAACAATGACCTCACTCTCTGCAGCAACACATGCACAACACACACACAGCGTCAGTTCACAAAACAATGACCTCACTCTCTGCAGCAACACATGTGCAACACACAAACACACACACAGCGTCAGTTCACAAAACAATGACCTCACTCTCTGCAGCAGCACATGTGCAACACACACACAGCGTCAGTTCACAAAACAATGACCTCACTCTCTGCAGCAACACATGTGCAACACACACACAGCGTCAGTTTACAAAACAATGACCTCACTCTCTGCAGCAACAGCAACACATGTGAAACACACACACAGCGTCAATTTACAAAACAATGACCTCACTCTCTGCAGCAACACATGTGCAACACATGTGAAACACACACACAGCGTCAGTTCACAAAACAAAGACCTCACTCTCTGCAGCAACACATGTGCAACACACAAACACACACAGCGTCAGTTCACAAAACAATGACCTCTCTCTCTGCAGCAACACATGTGCAACACACAAACACACAGCGTCAGTTCACAAAACAATGACCTCACTCTCTGCAGCAACACATGCGCAACACACACAGTCATTCTTTTTCTTTTTCTAAATTGCTGTGGGGAGTGGTCGCCACTGCCTGCATGCTAATTCTTTTTGGTGCTGAGCAACAGACACCTTTTCTCCTAGCTAAGGAGGAGAGAGTGACGTTCATTACCTGCGTGCCATTTTTTTTCTGGTGCTGAGCAACAGACACATTTTTTCCTAGCTAAGGAGGAGAGAGTGACTTTCATTACCTGTGTGCTATTTTGCCTTATCTTCTTCGCTGTAAATTGTAACTACTCACACACACACACACACACACGCACACACACACACACACTCACACACACACACACACACACACACACACACACACATACACACACCAGTCAATGCCCTGGTCGAGCCACGTCTGGGATAGCCGGATGGCCCTCAAGCCAACTAACTCACAGTGGAATTTAATAAACCATCATTTGCGAGCCACACTTCATCAACCCACACTTGAACAAATCACACTTCATCAAATCACACTTCATCAAACCACACTGAATCAAACCACACTTCATCAAACCACACTTCATCAAACCACACTTCATCAAACCACACTTCATCAAACCACACTTCATGAAACCACACTTCATCAAACCACACTGAATCAAACCACACTGAATCAAACCACACTGAATCAAACCACACTGAATCATACCACACTTCATCAAACCACACGAATCAAACCACACTGAATCAAACCACACTTCATCAAACCACACTTCATCAAATCACACTGATTCAAACCACACTGAATCAAACCACACTGAATCAAACCACACCACACCTCATCAAACCACACTGAATCAAACCACACCTGGGATGGCCCCTCCACCAGGTGTAACAAGGATCGGCATTTTGCCTAGCGGATTCAGAGCCTGAAAGCACAAACACGATGACGGCGTTATGCTTTATCTGTAGACTCTGAAAGCACAAACAAGACGACGGCTTTATGCTTTATCTGTAGAACCTAAAAGCAGAAACAAGAGGCAGGGAATAAGACGAAATATGTCTTGGCAGGCTAGCATGATTGATGGAAACGAGCTCTATTTTTTTCTACATGAACTTATGAGCAGTTGGCAATTTATGAACAGCCAACTTGTTCATGATTTCCTTTCTCAGCTAAACAATACACTTTTTCTTTTTCTTTCTGAGCTTGTGGATTTATTTGTGGCTGGCAGAGACCAGTCAGCAGCCGATCAGCCAAACAACCTGGCTGAAGGTCACCCCCCATTGCAACCATTGTAACCATTATGAGCAGGCTAGCAGCTTTGACTGAAGGCCTTTTCTTGTAAACCTTGTAAACCAGGTATGATGTATGGGGCAGGGACTTTATATGAGGCAAATGAGGCAAGAAAACAACACAGGGAATAAGGTAGAACATGCAGGTATAATGTATGGACAAGGACTTTAAATGAGGTAGATGAGGCAAGAAAACAACACAGGGAATAAGGTAGGTCAGGCAGATGTGATGTATGGGGCAGGGACTTTAAATGAGGCAGATGAGGCAAGAAAACAACACAGGGAATAAGGTAGGTCAGGCAGGTATGATGTATGGGGCAGGGACTTTAAATGAGGCAGATGAGGCAAGAAAACAACACAGGGAATAAGGTAGGACAGGCAGGTATGACGTATGGGGCAGGGACTTTAAATGAGGCAGATGAGGCAAGAAAACAACACAGGGAATAAGGTAGAACAGGCAGGTATGATGTATGGGGCAGGGACTTTAAATGAGGCAGATGAGGCAAGAAAACAACACAGGGGATAAGGTAGGTCAGGCAGATGTGATGTATGGGGCAGGGACTTTAAATGAGGCAGACGAGGCAAGAAAACAACACAGGGAATATGGTAGAACAGGCAGGAAAGGTGACTGAGGCAGTGAAAACGAAAACAGAAAAAACTACGCAGGCAGTGAAAACTTGTCTCACATAAGTCGTTACCGGGCGTCTTGAAGTTCCTCCGCCAAAGACGAGAGAATAAAATCAAGAGAAAAAGGTGAAAGATAATCACTTTAAAAAACAACAGAAAACAGACGATGCTGGTAGTTTTAATTATCTAATCAGGCTCACGTGTTAGCGATAGTAACACAATCCACTTATGGTGACACAATCCACCTATAGTGGTACTACAACTGTGCTGCAAATGATAGTAACACAGTTCCCCTGTAGTGGTACTACAACTCGCTGCTAGTGATAGTGACACAATCCACCTATTGCGATACTACAACTTGCTGCTGGTGATCGTACAGCTCGCTGCTAGTAATAGTACAGCTCGCTGCTGGTGTAATACACCTCGCATGATCAAGGAAACGGGCACTCAAACAAGACCCAACACCAAACAGCCTCTCATCCACGGAACTGTAATGAAAGCCACTCCATGGGGAACAGATGGGTTGTGTACACACTCATGGGGTTTGTGTGTGTGTGTGAGTTTGTGTGTGTGTGTGCGAGTGAGTGCGTGTGCATGTGTGTATGTGTGTATATGTGTATATGTGAGTGTGAGTGTGAGTGCACTCACTAGGTATTCCGGGGTCTTCAGTCCTCCAAAAACGGAGGGGGGCACAATGGCAACTTCATCCAAGTTCTTCTTGTATTTCAGGAAACGAACCTGCATGCATAATTACAGATTCAACCTCTGTGCACATAACGGATGTACTATTAAAATCTACTCGATTATGAACCTGCAGCCAGCGCTCATAATCAGGCTTGTGCGACTACGCCGTACTAGAGCGATTTTGACCGTAGTCACCGTACCGTATGTCGCCGCACCGTACTGAACAAAGATGGTGGAGTTGACTAGTACGGTTTTGAACTGTACAGGACAATGGTCACTTTACAGTGCGATTTTGGTGTAATTTGGCCGTTTTGCCTCCATTTTCTGCCCAAAACAAATATTTTCTTTTTGCAACGATTGTTCATGTATACAACCTAATTGTTATCCAGGAATAAAGTACTGCGTCCGACTTTGAGTTTCCATGCAAGCCACTGCTGGGCCCTTCCCCCGAGCTGATGCAGCCCCAACCCAGCCTCAGGGTCGTTCAGGGAAGCATTGCTTGGAGTCAGCACATGGGAGGAGCACACTGGGGAATGAAAATGGGAAGCTTTAAGATAAAAGTGGACTTTCTGAGGCCATTTTTGCACTGGCAGTGCCAGCTTGGCACCGTGCCGTATTTTACCGTCTAGACGGTAAAAATACGGTTGCCAAAATTCGAAAATACGCCGTCTTTTACAAAAAGACGGTCCGCACCTTACTCATAGTCTCATAGTACTGGACCGTCTGACCGTCTGAGCACAAGCCTGCTCATAACGAGTTCATGAGCGTGCGTGCAGGGTAGTATGTCCAGTTTTTTTATGAGGGGGGGATAGATCGGTATGTATTCACCACACAATAAATACCGCACATGTCTAGGGTTGGCCAGAACCATATATATACGGTGCATATACGGTATATTCGGCCAGGAAATTACCATATAGGTATACGGTCATATACGGTGCAGATATACGGTTCTGGCCAACCCTACACATGCCGAGATGTCCCTGTCATGAACACTTGATTGCAAATGAATACATGTGGTTGTGGACATAACCCTTCACATGTGCTATCTATGTGCAGCTATCTATGTGTAAGAAACGTTAGTTCAACTTCTCGAGTCCTTACATGGAGAAGCCCCCAGACTGAGAGAGTCCTTCCTTGAAGAAGCAAATAGTGAGGAAAAGTTGTTTAACCCCTGGAACCCATTGCTGGTCTCCTTGCAAAAAAATGATAAGACAGATGTGCAGACCAAATGTCCTATAGTTCATGAAGTCAGTGACAAAACAGTAGTGTGCCAAAACCCTCTGTACAAGTTCAAGATGATTTATGCTCATTTGTGGGGTTGGCCAGAACCATACATAAACGGTGTATACACCGTATTTTTGGCAGAAATCACCAAATACACGGTGTAAATACGCGGTTTTGGCCAACCTTACTCATTTGCCTTGTCAAAGGATTGTTTGAAATCAGACCCTGGGTTGGGGGCTTAAGTGAGTGGAAATTTTGTGCTGGAGCTTTGAGCGGCTGACAGTATTCATGTGTTCTTGATATGAAAAAGCGTGTGTTTGTGTGTGTGTGTATGTATATGTGAGTGTGTGAGAGTGTGAATGTGTGTGTGTGGTGTGTGTGTGTGTGTGTGTGTGTGTGTGTGTGTGTGTGTGTGTGTGTGTGTGTGTGTGTTGAGCGTGCATGTTAAGAGTAATTGTGTATCATCAGATGTGCGGTGCATACGTGTAGAGAGTGTAGTGTGTATGTATAGACAAGAGTGCACAGAAAAGCGCTGCGACATGTGCATATGCTGTGAGCGACTGACAGCGTGCATGGCTGCACTATTATCAAAATGTGCGGTGTGTGCAGATAGTGCACGTGCGAGCATGAGCTGTGCACTGATGCGTTTGAGAGGAGCACACACACTCACACGGGCTCCGTTATTTGAAACAGGTACATCAACGAGTTGGTAGCTGGCGCTTCCTGAAGCCATAGTCACAGGCCTTGAAATCTTGGAAATCCTCGGGGGCATCCCTGTAGTGCAAAACAAAAGGAGTTGATAAGCAAGTGTGTGTAGGAAAGCTTGCAGTGTCAGAAGCACGCGTGAGTGCGTGTGTGCGTGTGTGCATGTGTGCGTGCGTGTGTGTGTGCGTGTGCGTGTGCGTGCGTGCGTGCGTGTGCGTGAGTGTGCGTGCGCGTGCGTGCGTGCGTGTGTGTGCGTGTGCATGTACGTGTGCTTATGCGTGTGCATTGTGCGTGTGCGTGTGCGTGTGCGTGTGCGTGTGTGTGTGCGTGTGCGTGTGCGTGTGTGTGTGTGTGTGTGCGTATGCGTATGCGTGTGCGTGTGCGTGTGCGTGTGCGTGTGCGTGTGCGTGTGCGTGTGCGTATGCGTATGCGTATGCGTATGCGTGCGCGTATGTATTTGCACGGTATGTATCTGTGCAGTTTAGTGTGCATGCAATCTCACCCTTGAAAGCAAGCCTCAATGCTGGACTGCGAAGTTTGGCGGAAAGCATGAAATCCGTATCCGGCTACAAAATTTATGCAATATTTGGGAATGGAATGGAAGTTTCTCAAAGTTTCATTTGTTTGCCCGCAATCCCCCCTGCGCCAATAAAAAATAATTTGAAGTATGCATTAAACTCAGCCCGATATTTGAGCCTCTTCTGAAGCTTTCGGAATGCTAGAGCAGCCACCAGTATTACGTAGCAAGTTTCCTTTATTAGAGTAATCATTTATTACTCTCAACCCACAGATTGAAGCACATTGCCTGCCTTGAGTAATAGTAATAATTGTTTTAAAGGAAGTAGTAAAGGAGTAATAATTAAGGAGGAATAAAACCAGTCGCTTGCAACATGCTTTGGGACATCCCATGGAAAGCACTTGTGCAGTTGGTTAATGTATCTTCAGTTTGCTACGTTGCTACGGCTACGTTGACCAATTTTATGAAGTGCATGATGAGTGAGAAGCCTTCATTGTTAAAAAGGAGCATGTTGACTTAGTTGCCTTCCTCTGACAATATTTTCGTGCACACATAAGTATGACTGTTTTGCAATTATAGCTCAAGAATGGTGATAGATTCATGCCCCCGCTTAAAAACGCCCAGTGCGCGCTAATATTGGCCAAGCAAGACAACCATACTGCAACACGAGCTCAACGTAGCTTGTAGTTTGTGATGTCAGCTTTAGTTTGATGCTACGGTGGTTCCAATTTGATGCCCCTCTATAATAAGTTTCCTGAGGGACCTGAATTGCTGTGCGTTATGGTTAAAGTTATCTTTCTGTGCAGGTGCCATTGTTGATGGCACTTATAAGTAGTAAATTGAGAAGCATGACGTCAATGAAGTGGCATATATTTTTGTTACAAAAAGTATTCCGCCATCATCATACATGCGTGTTAATTCTCATGACATGTTTACTTTTTATCTAAATTTTTTTGCTGATTTATGCTGTGTGCCTTACCCAACTAGTACATTTAAGATTAGGCCTGCTGTGTTGGAAGCTGATAGCTTTGCAACTTGATTGGTATAAATGGGCACGCTCATGGGGAAGCCCTTGATCTGCATGCCTTTGAAACAAGGGATAGGCTATATGTTGACTCTATGTTGAGAGCGCTTGATTGAGCTGCTGCAAACCACATTGGGGTGTGGTGCTTTTGTCCGTGCACCATCCTGCAGATGCAGCTTTTGTGATGTGCGCAATAGCAAACCTGAGAGAATTGCACAAGGACTGAGACAATTGCACAGATCAGTGATGATCAGCATCATCAGTTATTACAGCATCCACACATAGGCAGCAATGCACTGCAACAGATCTGACTGAGCTGCCAGGTTGGCAAATTCAGGCTGATGATACTGTAACACAGCATTTGTTCAGGAGACGAATCCCCCTCCTCCTCCTTGCCAGCCGTCTGGGCTTGCAACGCCTTTTTCTCCTCTGCATGCAAGCAGGCTGCACAGCCTGCCTTTTTCCGCAATCCTCACTTTTATCGTGAGCACTCTTCTTCACCCGTGGGTGCCATACCTCCCGGGCTTGCTTGCAGCGGGCTTCTTCTTAGCCTTTTTTAAAAGCATGAAACACAAATCTTTTGCTTAATTTTTGTAAGCGCTCAGCCAATCGTGGCATTTTTAGTTCTGGGGTGGTGCTAGTAATTGCTATACTTTATTACTAATTCTGAGTAATAATTGGGTAATAATTCCCGTCTGATTGTATTCATACGTCGGGAGCAATTATTACTAGGTAGCTTAATAAATGAGAAACTAATCGTAGTTCAAATCGCGCCAGCCAAAGTCTTCATCAGCAAGATTTCCATTTAAGCATTCATTTACTTTTGAGATAGAATGCCTAAGAAGCGGTTTATGGAAAAGTCACACCTAAAACTGCCTAAAATATAATTATAGCATGAGACCAATTATATCATCAACAGTCTCCTAGCTTTTGGCAGATGGGGCAGATCGGTGGGCCTTCTATCAGAGCATGGAAATATTCCTTTCTCCAGAGGTGACACTTGCATTTTTCCAAAATGTTTTACTGCCTTCCTTGTTCTCGGTAATTTGTGTAGCATTTTGTGGACTGATGGTTTGAAACGTCAAACACAGCTGATGAGTTTATTCTTTAATATCCATCTCTCTCCTGCTACAGAGGCTCTGCCCGCTGCTCCTTCAGGGCCCTGTATTCTTCAGGCTTGCTGTCCAAGCTTTTCACAACCCATATGGCCCATTTGCTGCAAAGCATAACCCATTTGACCAATTGCAATGAAATGTGTGCTTGAAAAGATAGTGTATGTTCCATGGGTTTAGTCCCTTCCGCAATATCTGTATTTCGTTTGCTGCAGAATATGGACGTCAATTTTCATTTGCAAAACAAGTTTTGTGTTTGCTTGTTGTGAATAGGGCGACCAAGATTCGCATTCTACACTCTAATCAAGCTTAATTGTGCTGCAGCTCATGAGCACATGAGAGACTCCTTTTTTGCACGTAAATCCTTGTATCAATGCCAAGAGAGATGATACCATACCTTACCGTACTTGCCCCAGTGCCCAAATTTCAGAAATATTTAAGGTACCCCCGAGAACCCTGGACCCTGTAAATATATATTTTAGCCTTTCCTGCATCAACCCCGCCGGAGCATTTAGCCCAACCAGTGCCTGTACAAGTATGTGTGTATGCGTGTTCAGCCACCCACCAAACTTTATTTTCGCCAAACCTCGGAAACCCCGGAACCTCTGAATAAATATATATTTTATGATACCGATATCACGCCGGAGGACCAAAAACGTTATCTACACGGGGTGAGCATGGTAAGGTACGGTATGATTCATTTCTTTGTGGTGTGACAGCCTCCCCTTGACAACCAGTTTGACGCATTTTCTTGCTAGTGAAGGCAGGTTCTGTGAAGGCAGGGCTGGTAAAAAATTAAAAAAAATAGAGCCACTGTACTCGTTGCAGTGGCTCTCTCAATTTTTGTCGGGTCTGGCGACCTGTGTTGGTTATGCATGGTTATCAGGAGACCAGCCTCGCCGTCTCCTCTTCA
>Ga0307968_1001820_pt1:0-12500 | contig 17608 bp, 23 predicted proteins | sample OrgLakmetagen650_FD_201834 | JGI IMG/M metagenome (GOLD analysis project Ga0307968, IMG submission 201834) | Saline water microbial communities from Organic Lake, Antarctica - #650 | ecosystem: Environmental > Aquatic > Non-marine Saline and Alkaline > Saline | place: Antarctica: Organic... | reverse complement strand
GTGTGTGTGTATGTGTGTGTGTGTGAGAGAGCTAGCGGAGCAAACACGGCAGGCTCTGGTGTGGAAATAACACACAGTGCGCAACTCTGGTGTGGAAGTCACACACACACACATACACACACACAGCAAGACTGGTGTGGAGGGTGCAGAGGGGTCGACGGGTGGAGCCTAGATACGTTTGGAGTGAGGAGTGAGTACAGCTGGAAAGAGTGACTGGAGGATCTAAGACATCCACAATCAAGAAGATCAGTGGAGCCTAGATACGTGAGAGGAGAGAGGAGAGAGTAAAGAGTAAAGCTGGAGGTAATGGCTGGAGGATTAAAAAGATCCACAACCAAGAAGATCACAGCCGGCTTGCTTCTTGCGTAAGTCCCTCTAAATGGTGGCGTGTGGGTCAAGGTCCAACAAGGAGAAAGAAGATATAAAGACACATGGGCGCACGCATGGGAACACACATACACATACCCTAACACACATGAAAAAACGACACACGTAAACACACGCACACACATACACATACACCAACACCAACACACGCACATAAACGCAAACACACACACACGTGCATGGCGCACCTGGTGGCTCCGGAAGAGCACGGCCACCTCCTCGTATACGTTGCTGATGGGTATTTTGTATAAACACTCAAACACACGCACACACCAACACACACACACACATAAACGTGAACACACACGCGTGCATGACGCACCTGGTGGCTCTGGAAGAGCACGGCCACCTCTTCGTATACGTTGCTGATGTTTTTTTGTAAAAACACTCAAACACACGCACACACCAGCACGCACATACACGAAAATACACACGCGCATGGCGCACCTGGTGGCTCCGGAAGAGCACGGCCACCTCCTCGTACACGTTGCTGATGGTTTTCTGGCCCTTACGGTACATGTTCAGGATTTCTAGGAAGGCCTTGTACACGCGCTCATCGTTGGAAAAGCGGGTCTTGATCTTGTTCACATAGTTGATGGCCTGGTCAAACTCCACGGGCTGCTTGCCCTGGTGGAGGTAAGAGAGAGACCAGTACAGTTGAATGAGTGTGTGCCTTGTGTTTTTTTGTGTGTGTGTGAGTGTGTATGTGTGTGTGTGTGTGATCAAGTGAGGATGTGTGTGTGTAGGTTGTGAGTCGGAATTGATTTGCATAGATCTTATACTGCACATGCTACGCACGCTCAATAAGTGCCTCATGCTGTACACGAGCTTAGTGTGGTATGTCTCAACCACACTGCTAAACGAACCACCTCCTCCTTTTCCTCGTCGTCATCACGCGCTTAATGGTGTGTCTTAACCACACTGCGAAAACGCACCTCCTCCTCCTCTTCCTCCTCATCATCACTGACACGAGCTAGCTCAATCTCGTAACCCTGCGCAGGGGGGGGTGGGGACGATTGGAGCGTTGGTTTCTGTGAAGTCAGGACGTTAGTCCGCAAGGAATTGCAACGATTGCAGGGCAAAAGGAGGTGCTCCAAGAGGAGAAGCAAGCTACAGGCACACACACGCGAAAACATTTACAAACACACACACACACACACACCAAAACAAAACACATGCAATGCACACTTACACACAATGCACACACGTGTGCATTTTGCAAGTGCACTCACTGCATACCATTCTTGCCAGGCAAAGTGGCTCACGAAGACTTTGGTCAACTCTCTCTCTCACGAACCCACGCCACCCACGTGCGTGATGTTCCTGATGTTCCTGCTACGTCACTCACCCGCGGCAAGAAGGTGTTAAAGCCCAAGATGAGTTCCCTGTGACCCTTGAACAGCTGCTTCACACGCACGATGACGCCGGAGGTGTCAATCCTGTGGGGAGCGTGCATGCAAACGCCAGGAGGCGCGGATGAGTGTTCCTCACATGACCATGCAAGGACCCTTTATCATACACACCAACACAGGAGGAAAGCTGGTATATGTGCTTTGCGTGGCTCAGGCAAACTTGGCTCTATCTGGTGTGCAGTGGAATGGCACGCGTTCAAGCCCTTGTCCGCCAGACCACCCACCTCTGCGCCTTGAACTCCTTCATGATCTCCAGGAAGGTGTCATACACCTCCTTCCTGTCAGCAAACCGGATCTTGACCTGTGAGGGTACAGCAGGCAACGTCAGAGGTGGCAAAAAGGTCCACCCAGCTTGCAGTGAGGGTTTTCGACGGAGCCCCCAAGTCGGGCCACAACAATTCGTCGAACAATTTCGGGCTGCTGCTGTGAGCTTTACAACAGCGCCCTGAGTGAATGCCCCAAGGCACGCAAGGTGTTCAGACATGCGACATCACATTAAGTGCTCGACACACACTCGCGTGGATTGCGAGAGGACGCAATGTTATATCAGGACCTTCAAAGAGGTGGAGAGGCAGTTGATGTGGCGTGCGGTGTGAAAAACCGTTGTGGGAGCAGCTGGGTGAGCAGACAGGTCTGAAAAAGTGGGTGTGCAAACAGGTGGGTCTGAGTTCCCCTCCGTGCTTTAAGAATACCCAAGAAGGAAATGCAGCAAAGCAGGTATGCAGGAATGACGCGTGCGCGCGGGAGTCAGCCTCTCCTGATACCGCGGTCAGGAGGCCGTGCCCACAGCTCACCCGCACAACCCCCACACCCCAGAGATGAGTTCAATAGCAGTACAGGTGCAGGGCTACCCAGGGCTGATCAAGCGTCGGGGCCCCAAACCTGCCCACAGCACACAGAGCACACTGCTGACTTACCTCCCGCAAGTAGCTGAGGGCATCTTGGGTGGTCAGCTTGCCTCCAGCAGGCATTGTGGCAGGGATCCTTGGCGCTGTGGCCGGGCGTTTGCTGGGAGGCTGCTGGGAGAAGTCATTTCCACGCTTCATGTCAGACCTGTTGCGGTTGTGCTAGCCCAAGCCAGCAAGTAAGCCCAGAATGAAAGGGGCTAGTGCCAAGCACTGTCCAACATACGAGGTTGGGGTTCTGATGTTAAGATGGAGACACTATTTCTAGAGGAGACCTTTGCTTGAGGCTCTCTTTAACGATTGATGCTGAGAGGGTGATAGGGTGATTCAGAAACAAAAATTTATGCATTCCAAAAAGTTGGTTGTTGATGCAAGCATGTCAACCAACTGCATGATCCACACGCGCAGATCCCCCTCCCCTTCCTCCCTTTTTCAACAGTTACTATACGCACGCACCTACTTGGTAGACATGCGCGGCGGACCAGTGACGTAGCTTTCGTCCTGGACATGCAGTCAGCCTCGTGATTTACTCGTAAATTAATAATATGTTTTCTTACATGACGGAGCTAGTCAGTCGTTAGCGCCATGAAGGATGCTCCTTATAGATGGACCAAATTTTCACGGCAGTATTTTCATATAAATAACCAGGATTTTCTTAACATACCATTATATCACGTACGCAGGAATTCCGGTCGATTTATGGTTGCAGCAGGTCCCCACAGACCTATGGCACGCAAGGGGAACAGGCAGAAATCTCCAAACAAATCCCACATGAAAAAGGATAAAAAAAGTAGTAACATGCAAAGTACGAGGTAACGAAAGGCACGAATATTTACAAGCTGCAAGCTTGCACGTTTGCGGTCAGAGACAAACAATAAAACCTGAATCTGCTGCTAAAATGAGTCTGGATGCAACTGCTTAGCGTGGGGATTTCCTGGTGTGTGGGTACGTACGTAGTCTCCGCCTCCATCCTAATCGGCGAACTCCATCCTGATCGGCGAGCAATTTCAGAGATGTGTACTCTCCCTTGTGTGAAGACAGTCCTGATCGATTTTATTCTGGCCTTACACAAGACCTGTCAAACAGCGACCACGATCGGTGGTGGTGCGTGAGCAGCAGGCTCCAGCCTCCAAAGTTTGGTCCTCAATCAGCAATGTAGTCCGTCGTCAATTTAAGCCTGATTTCCGATCAACCATTTCTTTACGATGCCATTGACCATGCATAAGTCGAGCAGCTTATATTAGAGCACATCTTGTTTAAATTTATATGTGCCTAGGGATAATTTTCACCTTAATGGCTGGATGCTGGTATCATGATGTTGCACAATTGATTGCGCTCTACCAAACAAGGGGAGCCTCCGAGATGCCCGCATCTGAAGACCTTTAATTTGTCAATTATTACTGGAATCCTAGAAAGAAATGCAAATGCTTGATACCAGGAGGCAATTGAGTGGAATTTGCGTCTTCCGGCTTGCTCCTCCGGATCTGAGATCTTAAACATGGACACACACACAAGCACACACACACACACATACACGCACACACACACACACACACGTACACACACACACAGTCATACTGACAGATGTGTAGGGTTGGCCATAACCACATAACTTGCACCGTATACGTACATGACCGAATATTTAGTGGTTTCCCTTCCAAGAACACTGTATATACACCGTATATATATGGCTCTGACCAACCCAACAGATGTGTCCTCTGTTACGTGTGGCATATGTATATGTACCCAGTACTACAGATAGAAAATCGACAGCCAATCCCTTTTCCCGACGTAACACTATGTGCATCTGCACACAATAAGCCCGATGATAATGTATCCAGAATCGCCCTCACCTGCACTTACCCCCAATTTGTGCTGTTGTGATGAGAAATCGAGAAATCGCCGTACAGAATGATGCGGTCAGTGTAACCGCCAGGCAGGCCTCACGAATGAATAAAACACGACAAAGTGACTCGGTGCACCTGCCTCCAGGCCTGGCTATATGCGCAGGTGACCTTCTTTGTGCGCATTGATGTGCCGTCAGGCCTGGTTATATGCGCAGGTGACCCTCTTTGTGTGCATTGATGTGCCTCCAGGCCTGGCTTTACGCGCATGTGACCTTCTTTGTGTGCATTGATGTGCCTCCAGGCCTGGCTATACGCGCAGTTGGCCTTCTTTGTATGCATTGTTGTGCCTCCAAGCCTGGCTGCTTATGCTTGTTTCCATCACCACCCACTTTTCCACTTGGAATAAAAGCACGCAAACCGGGCATACAGGACATGGAAGTGCATGCTTAAACATCCAGGCAATGGCGCTGAAATCTAACGAATTCTCTAGTGCATATACCTGGGAGCACAACAAACTGGACGAGACAACCCAGGGAAGTCCTGGCAGGCAGCCCTGATCAGGACACACACACACACACACACACACACACACGCACACACACATACACACACAGCCCTGATCAGACCCTGATCAGCCCTTATGAGCACACCACCTGCACGCTGCCCTTAACACCCTACCATGGTGCCCTTCACACCTTAACACCTTACGCCCTGATCAGCCCTTATGAGCACGCCAACTGCACGCTGCCCTTAACACCTTACCATGGTGCCCTTGACACCTTACCAACACCTTTTGAGCACACCACCTGCCCTCATGAGCCCTTTATGGGCCCATATGGGGTTACAGGGAGGGCTTGCCGTAAGCCCTAATAATTAGGTTGATATATTGGTATGCAACTTGAAGGTGCACTACCCCTATTATAGCTCCTTACCAGCAACGCCGACAACGCCGGAGGTCTTATGCACATCTTGAAGGTGCACTTCTACCCCTACAGCTGGTCATGCATTGTCCGTTTGATGCGCAACTTTTTTGGGGGGGGAGGAGACAACTTTGATGTGTAGCAGATACTCACGCAAAAGCCAGGAGCCATTGCGACCATACCAATGATGAGTGCCCCATTCAGAGGTGGAGGCACGCATCTCTTCTGCGTCGCTTTAACACAAATGCAGCCACTTGTCAGATCAAAACACCGTGCGACCATACCAATGATGAGTGCCCCATTCAGAGGATCTAGGTGGAGGCACGCATCTCTTCTGCGTCGCTCTCACACAAATGCAGCCACTTGTCAGATCAAACCACCGTCACTGCAAAGTCTAAGACTCAGCACAACAGCTAATTGGGCAAGCCTTCGGACCAGGAAAGGCCTTTAAGGTGTTAACACCGTCAGAGGAGTGAGTGCTTTGCATTGCTGTGGTCTTTAATGCTTTTACAAATTCCGTATATCCACGCCTGTGCGCTCTCTGCTCATACTTGTGTGTGTGTGTCTCTCTCTGCGAGTGCTACTCATCTTTGGTGGCTGCTACACTGGTGTCCCTTCCCAGAGGTGGGACCGTTCACTCAGACATTCTCAATCTCATCGTGTTACACGTTAATATGTCTAGGCAAATAAATAGAACCAGAGACCTTACACGGTGCAGGGTCTCTTAAAGGATCCCCCCTAATAGAATGCTCACAATGTGTAGTCAATTGATTATTAAAAGTGCAAGGAAACAGGTGTTTAAATGAGGTAGCAAAACAGAACTTCAAGTGGGAGGGGATACCCATTGTGGGAGGCTACTTGTAAGGACACAGGTGTAAGGAAACAGGAAACAGGTAGCCGGATCTTGAGCCCGTGCCCGCAGTTTTTCTATTAATAGTAGCCTGGCAACACCTCCCGCACGCCAATCACTGCCTGAAAGTTATAATTCACAAGGCAAACAATCAACACCCAACAAGACAAACTACATCTCATCATCAATAAAGAGAGGCTCACCTTGACAACGCCTGTCTGTCCCCTTTCATACACTGGGTTGCAACCCAGAAAACCCCACTCGACGGTACCAAAGAACAAAGACACATAAGTAACCGGCATACACATATATGATATATGCAAACCCCGGATGGGACCTTAACGCCGGCAGCATGGCTGATGACGCCGTCATTTTGCTGGTTACCCCCCATGAGGTTTGCTGGTTTTACCCTGTGCGGTTTCCTGGTTTGACCCAATAGGATTTGCTGGTTTGACCTCATGGACGGCAACCTTAGCTGCGGGAATTTCCAGCTGCACAACCCAAGTGAGATTTCTCTCATGGACGGCAACATTAGCTGCGGGAATATCCAGCTGCACATCCCAACTGTGTGTTGCCCTGACAACTCGTGTGTTACCCTTGCACAGGCTTTGCTTGGAGTATTACGATCGGCATTGGGACAAAACCTGTGGCCTTAATCGTGCAAACCATGTCACTTTTACGAGTTAGAATTCAGATTGAGCAGGCTTAACCCCGTCACTTTTACGAGCGAGGAGTCTGATCGAGGAGGCTAAACTCTGTCACTTATACCTGTGGGAATTCTAGCTGCACATCCCAACTGTGTGTGCTCACTGGAGGGGCATCTATGGCGTGCCCATCCTCAACTCAGGGGACAACCCAAACGCACGACCAAAAAAAGAGGCTCTCGTCGGGTTCCAAAAGCTGTAACACTATGCATCAGTGCACACAGCCCTATCTATATCTAGCGAGGGTCACTACAAGGCCACCTGTGATTCGTAGTCTAAAAGGTAATCTAACAGATGCCATTTCAGTACTTTGTGCGATACATATATCCACGTAACAACCAGGGCGTAGTACCGTAAGAACCATCGCACAGCTACACCATATAAAAGCTTAAGGCTGTGCGACCCTCGCCCCGCTCACAGCACAAGCCGTCCCGGAGGCGGACCTAGAGGACATGGAAGCAGAGCTGCAAGACATCCAGCTGCAGCCGACAACAACACTTGCAACCACCAACTGGGATGCCCTTATAATTATCCTGGGTGACCACAGAGTAGGGAAATCGCACAGCACCAACTGGGATGCCCTTATAATTATCCTGGTTGACCACTAGGTAGGGAAATCACACAGCACCAACTGGGATGCTTTTATAATTATCCTGGTTGACCACTAGGTAGGGAAATCACACAGCACCAACTGGGATGCTTTTATAATTATCCTGGGTGACCACGAGGTAGAGAAATCACACAGCACCAACTGGGATGTTTTGATAATTATCCTGGTTGACCACTAGGTAGGGAAATTGCACAGCACCAACTGGGATGCCCTGATAATTATCCTGGTTGACCACGAGGTAGGGAAATCGCACAGCATTAACTGGGATGCCCTGATAATTATCCTGGGTGACCACTAGGTAGGGAAATCGCACAGCACCAACTGGGATGCTTTTATAATTATCCTGGGTGACCACAGAGTAGGGAAATCGCACAGCACCAACTGGGATGCCCTGATAATTATCCTGGTTGACCACGAGGTAGGGAAATCGCACAGCATTAACTGGGATGCCCTGATAATTATCCTGGTTGACCACTAGGTAGGGAAATCGCACAGCACCAACTGGGATGCTTTTATAATTATCCTGGGTGACCACAGAGTAGGGAAATCGCACAGCATTAACTGGGATGCCCTTATAATTATCCTGGGTGACCACTAGGTAGGGAAATCGCACAGCACCAACTGGGATGCCCTTTAAATTATCCTGGGTGACCACGAGGTAGGGAAATCGCACAGCATTAACTGGGATGCCCTGATAATTATCCTGGGTGACCACGAGGTAGGGAAATCTCACAGCACCAAACACATAGCCCCCTTTTTAACCATCACAAGCCCCAGGCATACATCCACTTTATAATTCACATTGAGGTAACATGTCCAATGAAGACCTCATCCGCCGATGAACTCATCCATGCTCCGCTCTACGCACAGAGGCTGCTGGGAGAAATGAATTGCGTCCTTCTTTCATTCCCGTGCTTGACCTTCTCGTATACATTTTGCCCTTCATCTCATTAACCTGGTTGCCCCCCATACTTTCTTTCATTCTCCTCCAGCCTGCCTCTCTTGCTCCCTTTTTTATCAACTTTCAGCCGTTTCAACCTCATAGTAGGAAGTTTGCTATCTACCCTTGACCTATATAATACGCCAACAACAACAATAGCATTTCTCAATGTACCGCACACTTAACAGGAACCCCCTGCCTGCAAAGAAAGTCAAGCAGGCACCGGCAGCTCCTGGATCCTCAAATCCCACTGCTGCACTCCCTGCACCAGTGCTTAGAACCTCACCATCCACCGCTGCACCCCCTTCTACAGACGAGGCAGAACTTTTGGAGCACCAGACCGTGTGCGCAGCACGAGGTTATGAGCAGAAAGAAAAGGACGCCACTATGTGCACTGTCACGCCCATTCAGTGGCAGCGACGATTCGTGTGACAGAGCAGTTTCTTATACTTTGCAGTGACGATATTTTGATCTGACAGCAATACTCCTGGTGGTGTGCGGGCTTCTGCCTCCGAACCACCAGATCCTCCCCACTGAAAAGCTCCTCTTATTTTATTCTCCAGGTAGGATGTTGTGTCGCTGCATCCATTGGGTGTGTAGAACACAGAACAACATCCTTTCCTAATCCATGCCGGTAGTGTTTATGCTATCTGCGTTCTTTTTGTTTTTCTTTTTTGCCCAAGGCTACCTCGAAAGCCTAATATAGTTTGGAGAGTCTGTTATACCTCTGTTATGTCTGTTAGATGATCTGAGGAAAAGGAGAGGTCCAGTTACAAAAAGGCTGTAAGGATGTTCAAAGAGGCCACGAGCAAGCATCAGCCCTCCTTCTCAGCTACAAAGATAGACAGTGATATCCCTTAGCCTCGGAGGTGCATGCCAGTGGAGTCTGCTTGTGCGTGGAGTAGTGACAGTGTTTTGTCTGCATGGAGTGTTGGCTGCGCGTGTGTGCCAGAACGACAGGTTCCCCCAGGAAGCGAAGAGCTTGTTTACATACAGACTGCCAGGTCACAAAGGATACATCGTGCACAGCTGCTTCTCTTTTGAAGAGCACGCACAGAGTGCACCCTCTGATGCACACGCCTCTCCTGCGCACGCACGCGCACTTTGGCATGCACCTGCAATGCTTGCGACAACTGCTCCAGGAGTCATGCACATAAGCTGATGTGCTTTTTGTAAACCTTGTAAACCTTACAAGCTGATGTGCTGAGTTTCCTACTTGATTGTGACGGTCCGCCCATGTAATTCTTAATCTGATGTGTGCTGTGTTTCCTACTTTATTGTGGTGACTGATATTTGTTTTGTATGTCTGGCGCGGTTTTTCACTGCCTGCACAGTGCCTGACGCGGTTTTTCACTGCCTGGCCTGCATATATTATTTCTTTTCTTCTTGACTTATTGTGAGACTAAGCCAGCAACTGATCAGCCATCATATTGTCTGTAGGCCACTTCTTGCATCTATTGTAACCCCGAGTCGTTAATGGCATAACTCAAGGGCCACATTAGAAATGAGAAGTAACGCAAAAGATGACAATGTAGACTTGTGCCAAATCAAAGCACTGCATTTGAGGGCATGTTGTTTCTTCCTTCTTCCCTCTGATTACCAAATCTGCTATTCAGATCACATAAATCACATATCATCAAATAAATACACTTTCACCACGAAGCACTTTAAACAGCGGGAGTGAAGGAAATGGCTCACGATTAAATATAAAAATGGTCACGATACACACATACATACTACATCCAAGTCAAGGGTTCCCTTAAGTAAGCAAGCATGCCTTGCGGCACTCTATTCTGGGTAGAGAGGACGTTTTTCGAAAATGGCAAAGCCTGCGAGAAAGCCAATAGCACAGACAAGCACAATCCTTTGAAATAGCATGGATCACACACACACAATATAAGGCCACAACCCTGACACACACGCATACATTCACACACACACACACAAAATAAGGCCACAACCCTGACACACACGCATACATTCACACACACACACAAAATAAGGCCACAACCCTGACACACACGCATACATTCACACACACACAGAAAATAAGGCCATCACTCTGATTTCTCTGCTGCCGTTTTTTTCTTGCTGAAGCTAAAGAAATGAAAGCTTGCTTGCTTGCTTCGCTGCTCTCTCTCTCTCTCTCTCTCTCTCTCTCTCTCTCTCTCTCTCTCTCTCTCTCGCACAAAAGCACAACAAGTAGGATTACACAGACACGCCATGTTCACATTCCTTGACGCACGCTCCCCCTCAGACATGAACACGCACGCACACACAAACACACCAGTGTATAATTGTGATGCACATACGCACGCACACACAGACACACCAGTGATGCACATCACTCCAGCAGTGTGTAATTGTGATGCACACAGGCTCTTACACGATTGGAATGTGTACACTAGGGCCGTGACACACGATAGACATACTGTGTAGGGCCGTGACACACGTTGTACCGTGACACACAATAGACACACTTTGTACCGTGACACACGATAGACACACTGTGTAGGGCCGTGACACACACTGTGGATGCGCACACTGTCTCAGCAACACACATACACACAGGTGAGCTATGTACACAGGCTCATGCTGCACACACACACATAAACAAATCAACACACACATGAATTAGCACACACACATAAATCAGCAGATAAATTAGTGTGCCTGCTGACTGCTGATGGTGATGCGGTTCCAGGAGCATGTGGCAGGGTCAAGACGGAGCTCCCATGTGGGCCTGTGAGTGTATGTGTGTGTGTGTGTGTCTATGAAAGTGTGTGTGTGTGTGTGCTAATATGCGTTTGTGTCTACGTGTGTCTTATGTGTGTAATTGGATGTGTTTATGTGCGTGTATGTGTTTATGTGTGTGTGTGTTTGTGTGTGTATGCCCTGGATGGTTTAACAAGTTTTCGGAGAATCAATAACCCCCAAACGCACACACACAGCTAAGTGTACAGACTGCTATTAGATAGAGAGCATCAAGCAAGCGCCTTACGCCACACAATCGACGGCTTGCCATTAAATGAGGGGCACCGCCAGTACAGTACAAAGAGAACACCCAAATAAAGATTTGCCAGTGTAGCTAACGGCCACCTCCATTACTAAGAGAACACGCAAATAAAGGCGTTCCAGTATAGCCAACGGCCACTGCCAGTGCTAAGAGAACGACTGCAGGTCAGAGAACATGCAAATACAGATTTGCTAGTGAAGCTAACGGCCACCTCCATAACTAAAAGAACACGCAAACAAAGATTTGCCAGTGTAGCTAACGGTCACCTCCATAACTAAGAGAACACGCAAACAAAGGCTTTCCAGTATAGCCAACGGCCACTGCCAGTGCTAAGAGAACGACTGCAGGTCAGAGGAAAAAGAAACAAAACAGGCTCTCCGACAGAGTTGGCCAGTACCGTACATGTACACACTGTATATTTGGTGATTTCCCTGCCAAAAAGATCGCATATACTGTATATGATATACACATATATACTGTATATGATGTACACCAAATATACTGTAAATGATATACACCATATATACAATTCTGGCCAACCCCACTCACCAGTAATTCAGATCCATCTTAAGGGACAGCACTCGGGGCTGCGTTGTTTCCAAATGCATCAGCTTCACGCGCACAAACTCCCCGTGTGCGATGCGCCGCACCACCTGCAAAGAAACGCGTGCAGCAGTTCACTTCTTCTGAAGATGCATCAGCTTCACGCGCACAAACTCCCCGTGTGCGATGCGCCGCACCACCTGCAAAGAAACGCGTGCGGCAGTTCATTTCTTCTGCAGATGCATCAGCTTCACGCGCACAAACTCCCCGTGTGCGATGCGCCGCACCACCTGCAAAGAAACGCGTGCAGCAGTTCACTTCTTCTGAAGATGCATCAGCTTCACGCGCACAAACTCCCCGTGTGCG
>Ga0307968_1001818_pt1 | contig 17611 bp, 18 predicted proteins | sample OrgLakmetagen650_FD_201834 | JGI IMG/M metagenome (GOLD analysis project Ga0307968, IMG submission 201834) | Saline water microbial communities from Organic Lake, Antarctica - #650 | ecosystem: Environmental > Aquatic > Non-marine Saline and Alkaline > Saline | place: Antarctica: Organic Lake... | reverse complement strand
GCGTGTGCGTGTGCGTGTGCGTGTGCGTGTGCGTGTGCGTGTGCGTGTGCGTGTGCGTGTGCGTGTGCGTGTGCGTGTGCGTGTGTGTGTGTGTGTGTGTGTGTGTGTGTGTGTGCCTGCCACGAGTTAGGGTTCTCCAGCTCTTAAACATTCTCCCTACATAACCACACGTACTCTGTATAATTGAGGTGCTTCGCCCCCAATCCAGTGGTGCATCCGGCTCAAGACGTTGGAGGGAAATCAACTTTTCCGCGGTGATATCGCATTCCAGCAGCTCTCGAGACCAGAAAGAAAACCCAGAGAGCACTCCCGCTGTTTGAGGGAGAAATGCTTGCAGATTGTTTGGTCCAGTCCTCAGAAATGGCGAAGTCGGGGACCTCCTGGCAATTACGTCCCTCCGCTTAAACCCGTTCAACACGGGAGAACGCCTCAACATACCGGTACTTGCTCACATTGGGCAAGACCCTAAATTGCTAGTTAAATTGCTATAATTATCTTTACGGTACGTTTCATAATAGGGCGATTATGGCGATATGCAGTACAAAAGATTGCGCCTGTCTTTTGCAATGGACTATACAAAATAAGAAATATTCCAGGGGGAAAGATGGCAGAGTGTTTCATGAGTGCACTAGGGACGGCAACTCGGAACAAGGCTCTTCCCGCCCCTCCCCCCTGGAATACTTCTAGTTTTTTTACTTAACTCATTGCAAATGACGGGAGGTGCTGGCGCTTTTGCTGTGTGAGGCGCAATATTTTTAACTGTTTTTTTAATATTGGAACATATCGTAATTACCGTGATTAATAAATTTAACGTTATTGACTCAAATTATTTACACCAGTGCGTGCTGTAAGCAGGCAGTTTCCCCGAGCAGTGCCCCCACAGCACGCTGCAAACCCAGGCTCCCAGGACTGACTTCCAGCACTAACATTCTTATTGACAGTCAAATTGGGTCAATTAGCTTGATGGGTAAGTGCAACCCCCTGGTCAAACCTGGTCCCTAGTCAAATCTGTTTGACCAAACAGCCGCGTTTAGTGACAGCTCTCCAATCCACTGTACATTTATTGTACAATACCAGAGGTTAGAAAATGTGTAAATTTCAACTAAGAAGAGTGACTGAACAGCACGTCCCTTTCCTGCTTTCCCTTTCTCACATTGCCCTTCACTGGCTTTCTTTCTCAATTCCTTGTGTGCGGAGTTTTTCCAGTCCATTTATTTCCAAGCTGTGTTGACCCTCAAGAAATGCTGTCGCCCCCTACGCCCCCCCCCTGTATTATACGGCGTATATCCCGTACCGTATAATACCTATAATTTTACTTATACGGTTCTGGCCAACCCTACAAATATTATGTGTAGCAGCGTGTTGTAAAAGGCATATACTCAAGATGTAAGATTAGGAATTGTATTCCTATGTGCCGTTACATTATGCGAGGTGGCATTACTTGTGTAATGAGCTCAATGGAAACAGAACAAAAGAAAAATGTGATCAAAAGCAGCATGCCTGTAACCAGAACCGTGCCATGCTCTTTGGTGTCTCAGCAATCGCTATAATCTGCCCGCTTCAATGTCTCCAAACATAGCGCGCGGCACATCTCGGACTGTACAGACACAGAGATCAAAAATATGGTCATGGAATGTGGTCATTGGAAGGAGGCTTAAGGGCCGTAGCACGCAAACGCTGCTTTGTCAGATGCGGTCAATAGTCCTCTGAGACTCATGGATATCATGTGACATATCAGAATTACTGCCAACAGCCCTTTCAGAGCAATGCCACCACAGCTGATACCAAATCTCACAGCACCAGACCGAAAAGCACCCCTCTTGCTACGTGGATATATGTATCGCACGAAGTACAGAAATGGCATCTTTTGGATTAACCTTTTAAGCAACGTTTCACCTCGTGTCCAGACCTCATTGTTTTCATTCCCAATCTGACTTCCTGCAATAATCTCATCACAGTTCTTACAGCCTCGGAATGCTAGCATTAAACAAGGCACCTGATAAAAGTGTTAGAACCTAACAAATTTCAAGTACTGCAAAGGCATGAGACCAGAACATAGCTGGATGTGGCAAATAAATAGCACAAACGCATCCCGAGCAATCTGAAAAGGATACAGACTAGTGATGTCGATGGGAATAATAATGGGCACCGTTTTGAACAATACACTGATAAACACTTTGTGGAAACCTCAACAGTATGCTTCTAACCAATCCTTTAAAGATACGCTTGACAGAAATTGAAATGACGATCTTAGCCAAAGGTACGCACAGCCAACGTGCCAACAAGTAGGGTGAAAATAGACCTTTTGTTACTGCTCTTATTGGTTTCAGCTAGCCTGGCTACCTATTTGATGCCTATTTTCATTGCAGCAAGGCAAGTGAAAGGCGCAATAGGAATTCGTGTTCCTCGTTTGTGCTACATCCATTGAAACAAATCATGCTTTCGCTGGGCTCTACAAGTGTGTTATAAAACTGCTGAGTACTCTGCAGCATGCAGAAGTACTCTAGTTCTTGGAGGCGGTTGCAACCGAACGTCAGTTGGTACTCTCTTGGCACAGCTTGCGCTGTGCAAACTATCATTTTTGTGCTTGTGCCATAGATAGTTTGCAGCTTAGTTTTTGAGCCCCTGCTCTCTTTGACTTCAGCAACCTGCTGCCCTTGGCCTGTTCCTTCCTGGTTTTGTGTGCTTCCAGTGTGTCTGTGTTTCCTGCCCCTTTTTGTGTGGCAGGTCCCGGGCGTCAAAGGCCCAGCTGCTCGGTTTCTATTTCTTTTCTTGAGTTAGGAGGGCTTTCAGCTTCCTTTGAGTCAGTGGATTCAGAGTTTTTTGGTGTTGGCACGAGTGTAAATTCTCCCTCCTATGATTGGTGTCGGCACGAGTGTAATTTCTCCCTCCAGCAGTTTGATGGATACGAGCCGGAATAGAACCGGCTTTTCTGGATAAAGATGTTTTGTGTTCTGCACCACCCAATGGATGCAAAGACACACAACATCCCACCTGGAGAAAAAGATTATTATACTTTCAGTGGGGATCAGGTGGTTGGGAAGCAGAAGCCTGCACACCACCAGGAGTATTGCTCATATATTTGTGGGGGTTGTGTTCGACGTCTCGTCTCATCTGTATGATTTTTGTTGCGGATCTGATTGCATGTAGGCTTTAATTTTTCATGAGTGCTCTGGCATGTAGACCAGTAACTCCAAGGCTGTGGAGTGGGTTCCCTGTGGCTGCTGTAGATGGTGCCTGTTACTCCTAGCAAAATTGTGTGGAGGCTTTTGCAGTGTCCGAGTAATTGAGGCATCAGCAGCTTATGCTGTTCTCGTGCCTTTTTTGCTTGTTGAGTAGGTGAAGTGTCTACACAGTAATTAGTTTTGATTAATTATATCCCGTGTGTTTGGTTGTGTGTCTCTTGGTTTCATAGCCAGGGGGTACGGATAAAGGGCAGCGCCATCTGCAAGGTTATCACGGGCAACTGTATTATTGGCAGACCTAGTTTGATATGTGTTTATTGGGTTTTGTTTGGGGCGTGGTTGCTGGGTCGGGATAACTATTAATGCATCTGGCTTGCTACATTTCCGCCGCTGTTGTGCATTGAGATTGGAAGGTAAGAGCCAGGTTGGAAACTTTCCTATCTGTGTCTCTTCTGAAGGGCGTATGATGCCTTTTTGTACCATTTTCCACAAATGCATGTCTGCTTGTGCTAGCAGGCATGCACCCTGTGTACCTCGTCGGATCGCTTTTATAATTATTCGTCCAGCAGCGTTGTGCCTATTAATAATCATTATAGTTATTGGGATGACTGCAGCCTGACAGCATGTGGTAGGTGCCGTCTAGCTTCTGGCAGATGGGGCAGATTGGTTGGCCTTCTCAATGGTTGCACTGAGCGGCACGCTTTTAGTTGTATATCAACTCTGTGCGGCAGCGTATGACATTTTTCTTTTCTCCAGAGGTGACACTTGCATATTACCGAAATGAGTTACTTATATCCTTCCTTGCCAATCAGTGATCGGTTCTTTTTATTTTGTGTAGCACTTTGCGGACTGATGGTTTGGAACCTTTTTTGATTTAGGGCCTAGTTTGTGTTGGACGTGCATGTGTGCTCTTACAGCTTCGAGATCTGAGAAAATGGAGAACAGCAGCAGTTCCCGCTAGCTCAGATCTGTTTATGGTTTTATGCTTGTCCTTCAGGATTTACTGTGGTGATTTTGTTGGACTGAGGGTGGTAGACTCCAGCTCCAATCGACCGAGATCCATTTTCTTTGTTTGTGATCGACTCCCATCTTTGAAGGCCCAATCTTTCCAGTTAGGGGCCTTGATTTATAGCAAGCGCTATTGTTGCATTTGATGGGAGGGGACCTGGCTGTGTAATGTATCGCTGATGTCGCCAATATTTGCATTGATAATTATGTTTTTTGAGTCTTCGAGGAGCCTACATATTGCCATTCTTGGCAGTACCATTTCAGTTGGTGGTTCAAGAAAAGGTATGGTTCCTGCTTTTTTTAAGTTCCAGATTGCCGCTGGTGATAGGTCTGGTTTTATTTTCTCTAAACAAGATGGGTTGTGTGTAATAAGTTGCTCGCTGGCAGCTTTGTTCCAGACTGCCAAGTTTCCCGTTTCTCCTCTGAGAGCAATCGGATCCCCTTATATAACCCCTATTGCCGATGGGACTCTTGATGATCGCGAACAATGCTACTGCAGCAGCAAGCATGCCGGGCTTGTGTTGGATGTCGGTGGGGTTGATGTTTTTGTCTTCCAGAGCAGCAGCAGAGGCGGCATCAATACCACGATCCTGCAATGCATTGGAGTGAGTGGCGGCATCAATACCACGATCCTGCAATATATCTCGTGTGTGTGCGTGTGTATGTGAGTGTTTTAGGCAAAGGAACTTTCAGACCACCATCAACTTGTAACAGTGGTGCATTATATACTGCAACCACTTCTCTCAGCTTGCCCATTGCAGCTGGTGGGTTGATGTTAAATGCTAATTCGAACGAGTGAAACTTACTGATTCAAACAAAAAAAGGAACAGCGGCTGAGGTGCAGTGTCCAGTAACCGCACCTGCTGAGTGAGATAGGTCATCGCCCTATATTGTAAGGTGTTATTAAGTGTGGGATTAACCCGTCGGATTAATCACGGTTGAACTATTTGCCCATGAATAAATCACCTTGCGTCACCAGCAGAATCAGGTTGTAGCCTGAAGCAGGTCGTAGCTGGGAAGGTAGGGCTGGAACTTCAGAAATACTTGCCTTTGCTTGCTGTGAGTTGCACCTCTAGGGTAAAAAACGCTGTGGTGTTTGTTGGCTAGCTTGCTGTGGCTTGAACATCTCGGGAGTGTGGACTGAGATGCTTGAGTTTCTATGTATGTGCAGCAACCAGCTAGGCCAGGATGGGGCTCAAACAACCTAACAATTTGAGGCGAAATTTTTTTCTTTTAACTCTTTTCTGTGCTTTTCTTAGAACGTACATGCTGGTGCACTGTTGTAAGTCAAATGTTCAATTTGAACTCAGCTTCCAATTTGTTTGCATGAACAGTCATGGGTCTCTAATGTGGCGCTCCCTTCCTCCCCTTGGGTTATACATTCTGGTGTTCAGTTAACGCGCTTGTTGTGGTTTTCCGGTTTTTATTGCCTCAGGTTTTGCCTTTCATAATTATTCATTCATCACTCATAACTTTCCTTAAAGAACAATACGGCACCGGCTGAGACCAGTTCAAAAATTTTACCTTACATTTACTTTACGCTGGCTGATCCAGCAATGCCTATCAGCCCAACATATGTGGCTGCCGGTTACACCCCTTTGTAAACCCTTAATCACTGAGGGTGGGCCACCCCCCCTTAATCACCCTTTGTATAACGCGGTCAATTAGTTAACTAGAATTTGTCATTTATCATTAATTACCCTATTGTAAGCACCGTAAGTACTGAAGGTTTTCCAAAATAAGGAGAGGTAGCAATTGGACTCTGCACTTCCAACCCTAACAATATTACTAAGGCCCTATGTGAATCCATTGAATGAACAAGGAAGCATACTGGAACATGCTCGTTTACAATTAATAAAGGCCTTTACAGCCATGCTGGGCCAGTGGCTTACGATGGAATAACTGCCAACGTTTTGAATGTTCAACCTTATTGTTATACAGCTCCTTCTAAAGAAACGTTAAAAAAAAGACATTATGTATACATCTAGAATTAAGGTAATATAAAGGAGGCAGACATGGCACCAGAAATACAGGCAGACGTAGCGAACACAATCAGACGTGGAGCCATTATATTCATGCGCTTTTTAGGGGAGGGATAAACACTCGTAACTTTAAGGGGCCAAAGGATTCAGCACGGGGAGGCGTCGCAAATTGCTTGCTGAGGTGAGGCAGTGCGCCATCAAGAGGAGGCTTGGTGATCATATTGTATCAAACACAGTGCGAAATATGCGCCCTGCCCTGTGCAGTGTCCGACACACTGTTTCAAATACAGTGCAGGAAATGTGTCTGGGGTGAGGCAGTGCGCCATCAAGAGGAGGCTTGCTTGCACACGTCCTCGTACTCCTGCCAAACCTCTTTCCCTCGACCAGGCCCATCCAACAGCCGCACCTGCAACCACGATGTACAGAAACAGCACGGGCACCTTGCGTGAAATGCTCCTTTTCTGCAACTCAAATCAAATGGCAACCATTATTTTCTTTTAGTCTCCTGCTTCTCACTCCCTCACTCGCACGCTCGCTCACTCACTCTTTTCTCACTAAACACCAGGGATGGTAATACAAGTGTCAGAAATGTCCAATACATACGATGTATAATACGAAATATAAATACAAAATACGGTTAGCTTTTTCCACGGATGTGGCGCACGGTCATTGGGAGCGTTTATACTGTAAACTACACTTTACGTAAAAAATAAGCGTATGATACACGTTACGTAACAAATAAGCGTATGATACACGTTACGTAACAAATAAGCGTATGATACACGTTACGTAACAAATAAGCGTATGATACACGTTACGTAAAAAATAAGCGTATGATACACGTTACGTAAAAAATAAGCGTATGATACACGTTACGTAACAAATAAGCGTATGATACAATTGTATTTTTAAGCAAATTCGGGAGTGCCGAATTTTGGCCCAAAATGGACCCAATTCGCCCCAAATTTCTCCCAAGCGTTTCCAGTTCTTTTCAGATATATCATATGCCATAGAGATATTATCGTACAAAATAGAATGTGTAACCCATCTCTGCTAAACGCCAGCAACTCACAGCAGCAATGCCTGCTAATAAAAGTACACAGAGCACCCATCAAATGCAGCCGTGTCAGGTGGCCTACGAGCAAATCCATGAACAGAAAGGCATACAGGCCCCTTAAAATTGCTCAGAGCGGCCTTCTTTTCAGCTTTTGCAAAATGTGAAAATATCCAAACATCGTATGAACGACAGTCAAGATCTATATGAAAAAAGGGGGGGTAAAAGTGGATCTAGGGGGATCTATTTAGGGATGACGTGTAGCAAGACATCCACAAACACATCTCCTTGGAGAGCGCGTTTGTTTGTGGCACAGATAGGACAGCGAGCCTGCACTGCTGCCTCCGTTTATACCAAATAAAAGCAACTTGTAAATTGAACAAGACTGTAAATTGAACAAGACTGTAGATTGAACAAGACTGTAAATTGAACAAGACCGTTGATTAAACAAGACTGTAATCACCTCTGGGTGAACTTGTCTGGACAGTTCTTGGCCTGAACAACACATACATACATTACATATACACAGATGCAAACATACCTATATGCTCATGAATATTCAAAAATGTCCTGTCAAACGTTCCGTGTCTCTTACATACATAATTTGATGAAGGCTCTTGCAAGAAATCTTAGTCTTGTCATGTCGCATCGGGAGCTGCCATTGTGAGCTCCCTCTGCGCAACCTGAACTGCCCCCTTCAGCACCTGGGAATCGAGGCTTTGATAATGAAAAGCTTGAAAGAAACTGTACCGTGCTCAGCCAGAATAAATTCAGTATCCAAACCTCTACCATTCTGCCTGCTTGTCTGTTTGCAGACATGCTGCATAAAAAAGGCTGGAACAGTGTCAAGGCCACATGAAGTGCTTGTGGTTCATGTTTGAAAGATGACTCGCCCCATACCGCCTACTCACTAATTATAAATGAGCACACCTTCTAACAAAAAACTCTCACATGTTTTGTATACTCCTGCGCTTGAAAACTTTTCTGTGTCTATGGCAAGCATCATTGCGTTGCCCCACTGTACGTACAGACAATTCACCACGAGCAGACACCCTCCTGGACGATTCACGAGCACACTCCCCACACGTCCCCACACGCACCTGCGCTTGAAACTTGTCTGTGTCTATGGCCAGCAGCGTTGCGCTGCTCCCTCTGTAAAGACCGTTTACCACGAGCAAGCGCCCTCCAGGCTGAGGCAGTACTGTTTCTAGCTGTGCCTGATCCACCCTGTGTATGCGTGTGCGTGCGTGCGTGTGTGTGCGTGTGTGTGTGTGTGTCTGTGTGTAAGTGTGTGCGTGTGTGTGTGCGTGCGTGCGTGTGCGCGTGCATAGGATGTGCAGGTCGAATGTGTTGCATACAAGCTGTGAAGTAGGAAAGCTGCATACCACACGCCAGATGGACACAGGTGAACACTAATTGTGTAGGTAGCATTGAAGCGAACAGCTGCGCAATGTACCCAATGCATGTAGCATGTATGTGTATGTGATGTGTGTTTGTGTGTGTCTCTCTCTCTGTGTATCTATGTGTGTGCACGCCTGTGTAAGTGCGTGGGTATATGCACATGTATGTGTGTGTGCGTGTGCATGTGTGTGTGTGTGTATGTGTGTTTGTTGTGTGTGTGTATGTAGCAGGTATGTGCGTAATACGCGCAAGACGTAAGGCTGGCATTCACGTACAACACACTTCAATGATGCAAGCCTACAACACACAGCGTTGATGCAAGCCTACACGCAATTACATACGCGTGAGAAGTGAGGCAGGTGGGTAGGTTGCTTATCTCATTCAATAGCAGAAATTAGAGATTAGAGACAGCAGACCTTTTGGGGCCTTTCAAGAAAATGCAAAAAAGTCCAGTGACCTCTCCCCACATCAATCAAGAAGAAGGTCATTCATTTTTGGGGTGCTTTCATGCGAGTTGTTCTGGATTTTCTCAAGGATCACCCAAGGCTACCACCACAGGCCACCATCAAAAGCCACCATCAACCATCAAAGGATCACCCAAGGCCACCATCAAAGGTGATCTCGGAGCTGAGAAGTAATTTGGGCACTTATGAGAAAGAAAGCTAGCCAGCACAAGTCATACAAATCACTCTATACAAAACCAAAGCAAGAGCACATTTCCTTTGGCGATGGCAAATACTTCCCTCACACAATGATGACTGGAACCATTCTGTACACATCCACCACAAGTTTCAACGCAGGAGTGTCCTTCACAGTTGCCTACAGCTCATGCTCTTCTCTCCCTGCAATCTCCCTGCAATTAATTGTATGCCTTACTGCGTACAAGCGTACAAGACCTGATTGCATGTAGATAAGCTATACCTACTTATCATAACATGACATGTGTGTATGGCACCCCTCATCATTTATGATTACATTTTGTACCTACATAAAGCATGTCACCGCCCCTAATTAACGTTTTTGGAGGAGGGGTGACATACTACTCAAGAAACGATATGGTATCATGTAAACCCACCTTACGATGTCACCAATATCCAGCATGGCTACCATAACAAAACGTGTGTGTGTATGGCACCCTGATGAATTTATGGACGGATTTTTACCTATTAATGTAAACCCACCTTACGATGTCACCAGTATCCAGCATGGCTATCATAACAAAACGTGTGTGTATGGCACCCTGGTTATTTTATGAACGGATTTTTACTTATCATGTAAACCCACCTTGCAATGTCACCAGTATCCAGCATGGTTATCATAACATAACGTATGTGTATGGCACCCTGATTAAATTATGGACGGGTTTTTACCTATCATGTAAACCCACCGTGCGATGTCACCAGTATCCAGCATGGCTACCATAACAAAACGTGTGTGTATGGCACCTTGATTAAAGTATGAATTTTTACCTATGAATGTAAACCCACCTTGCGATGTCACCAGTATCCAGCATGGCTATCATAACAAACGTGTGTGTATGGTACCCTGGTTATTTTATGAACGGATTTTTACCTATCATGTAAACCCACCTTACGATGTCACCAGTATCCAGCATGGCTACCATAACAAACGTGTGTGTATGGCACCCTGATTATTTTATGAACGGATTTTTACCTATCATGTAAACCCACCTTACGATGTCACCAGTATCCAGCATGGCTATCTCCCCCACATATTTGTTTAGCACCTTCTCAACCACACCCTGAATCGCAAAGGGTAAGAGGCAAGATGAAAACAAGGGCTACACAGACAACGTGTGTGTCATAATCCATCATCCAAGAAGAGCAAAAAAGCTGCAAGAGCTCTTTGCTGCTGCAGAATCAAGGAAAGAGACATGTCAATACCATTTTATTTGTAAAGCAGAAAGTGCATACGCGTATATATGTGTGAGTGTGAGTGTGTGTGTATGCGTGTGTGTATGTGTGTGTGTTTGTGTGTGTGTGTGCGTGTGTGTGTGTGTGTGTGGCTGTGCGCATGTTCAGCGGCATGATGACCCGACATTGTATGAGCGCGTGTCAGTGCACAGACATTTAACTTAATGTGTGCGCATTAGGCCTCCAAATGAAATCAAATCTAGAGCGCAAAATTTCCTGACGCAGGTGTGCGCGTGCCTGCACCTTTGAGAAACAGAATCCCTGACACAGGTGCGCGTGCCTGCACCCCTGAGGAACAGAATCCCTGACACAGGTGCGTGTGCCTGCACCCCTGAGAAGCAATCCCTGACACAGGTGTGCGTGCCTGCACCCCTGAAGAACAGAAACCCTGGCACAGGTGCGCGGGCCTGCACCCCTGAGAAAGAGAATCCCTGACACAGGTGCGCGTGCCTGCACCCCTGAGGAACAGAATCCCTGACGCAGGTGTGCGTGTGCCTGCACCCCGGAGAGACATAATCCCTGACACAGGTGCGCGTGCCTGCACCCCTGAGGAACAGAATCCCTGACACAGGTGTGCGTGCCTGCTCCCCTGAGGAACATAATCCCTGACGCAGGTGTGCGCGTGCCTGCACCCCTGAGAAAGAGAATCCCTGACACAGGTGTGCGTGCCTGCACCCCTGAGAAACATAATCCCTGACGCAAGTGTGCGCGTGCCTGCACCCCTGAGAAAGAGAATCCCTGACACAGGTGCGCGTGCCTGCACCCCTGAGAAAGAGAATCCCTGACACAGGTGCGCGTGCCTCTGTAGGTCTGTGCGTTGTCTGAACCTGCTTAGTAGCACATGGTTCCGGCTGACCCTTTGCCATTGCAAAATGGTGTGCCATTCTTTACATGTAGTGTTGGCCAAAACCGTATATATACACCGTATTTGACCGTATATTTGGTGATGTCCCTGTCAAAAATACCGTATATAAACCGTAAATATTTGGTTCTGGCCAACCCTATTTAAATGGCACACTGTAACTGTACAAGACTTGAAGGCAATAAACACACCATTGGGATCACTGACATGCTCGAGAGGTGGACACAGTGGTGTCTAAAAGGTGTAATAAAGCATTAAAGCATCGAAACCCTACTCAAAAATTGGACCAACGGCAATAAGCACGCCATTGAGATCACTGACATGCTTGAGAGGTGGACACAGTGGCGTCTGAAAGGTGTATAAAAGCATCGAAACCCTACTCAAAAAGTGGACCAAAGCACGCTGATGGACGTGTGCAACACTCTTGACGTGTCTGTAGGGTTGACCATAATTGTTTATACGAATGTGTATATATACATATATATACGGACATCTGTATATATATGAGTACATAACCACCGTATACTACCGTATTTATGGACCATTCCCCGCTAAAAAACTACCGTATACGCACACCGTATATATATGGTCGTGGCCATCTCTTATGTCTGTAAAATCATCCAACTTTCAAGCAAACACAACGGACAACATAATGCTCCATAAATGTGTGGTACGATTGCGCTTCCTGCACACCTTCTTCCTAGGGACCGACTCACCATATTGCTCCATAAATGTGTGGTACGATAACGCTTCCTACATACCTTCTTCCAAGAGACCGACCCTTCTTTTGCTTGTAGTAACCGGCCTCTTTCAGCTCCTTGCTCATGACCTTTTGACAATGATGTTGAGACCGACTCACCTTTTGCTTGTAGTAACCAGCCTCTTTCAGCTCCTTGCTCATAACCTTGACAATGATGTTGGGGGAAAGCCAGTGGTCTAATCGTGAGCTGCGAGCTTTGGCGTCCATCTCCTGAGCGTGAGCGCATGTGTGTTGTGCAGGCATACATGTTGAGCATTCATGCGTGCTGTGCATGCATGTGTGTTGGGCAGGCATACATGTTGAGCATTCATGCGTGCTGTGCATGCATATGTGTTGGGCATGCATCTGCATGTTGCGCGTGCATCTGCATTGTGTCCACATGTGTTTTGGGCGTGCGTCTGCGGCGTGCTTCTGCGTTGTGGACGTGCATGTGAGTCGTGCGCGTGCAAGTGCGTTGCTTGTGCATGTGTACTGCACGTGCATGTGTGTTGCGCATGCCAGATCTGCTTTTCCACAAGTGTACTTGACATGCTCCTGCCACAAGTGGGTGGACACTGCATGCGTCCAGATCTGCTTTTACACAAGTGTACTTGACATGCTCCTGCCACAAGTGGGTGGGCACTGCTGCTCTTATGACGTTGTACCCATGAAGCAGTTCTGATTCTAAATATGAATTGTCAAGCAATGAACCACATGTGCACATGTGCTATATGTTTTGTGCATGGCACCCTGTTGGAAGAATGCTGGACTTGTATGTGCATGCTTAAAGCCCACACTGCACAACAAGCACAACAAATTTGCTCTCACCAATGCGTTGAACCTCTCGGTCTAACCTCAGTATGAATTCTCGATCTAGCCTCTGTAAAACTTCAGTCTAACCTCCATCGTTATTAACTGCACTAGTATAACCTGCCAGATAAACTGCACTAGTAGGCGGGTTCATGTTTGAGCATTCCCACCACTCACCCCACTCACCCCACTCACTGCACTAGTAACAACACCACTCAAATATGATCTATCCTCTCATACTATGAACTGCACATCATTTCACGTAATCTCCTCCTTATTAATGAGTGTTCTCAGCTTGCCATTGGTCACAACGCTGCCATCATGCCGACATTGCACTTCACATGAGCTCCTCCTTATTGATGAGTGTTCCTAGCTTGCCATTGGTCTCAACGCTGCCATCATGCCGACATTGCACTTCACATGAGCTCCTCCTTATAGATGAGTGTTCTCAGCTTAGCATTGGTCACAAGTCACAACGCTGCCACATCATACCAGCCAGCATGCCCTGCGGTACAAACAAAGTTGGAGCTTGGCAAGCTTACATCATCTGTCGGCACCAGCATCAACCTTGCTTCCACTCTTCATATGCCACACGCACACCTTCTTCATGATAGCGTCCAGTTTGCTCAGAGTCTTGTTCCCGCCGACCGCATCTTCATCAGCCCCTGTGTTGCAGGTGTCAGCAATGATAACATCTGTTGGCAATGATTACATCTGTCGGCAATGATTACATCTGTCGGCAATGATAACATCTGTTGGCAATGATAACATCTGTCGGCAATGATACGATCTGTCGGCAATGATACCATCTGTCGGCAATGATAACATCTGTCGGCAATGATAACATCTGTCGGCAATGATAACATCTGTCGGCAATGATAACATCTGTCGGCAATGATAACAGCCCCTGTGTTGCAGGTGTTGGCAATGATAAAACATCTGCACCCACACTCATAAGACCTTATTGATACACACTGGGCAATACTTTGAACAGTGCACACACACACACTCACACACTCACACAGCGGCACTCATCAACGCACATGATGTCACGCATACAGAAAGATGCACCAGCACACTTCATAAATAAGACATTGTGATGACAATAACGATAGATTGATGTTAACAAACATAACAGTGACATTCAGGGTCTCTGTCAAAACAAAGCACGATGACAAACGTGTTTTCTGTAATTTCCTTTACATACGAATAGGATTGGCCATAACCGTATATATACACTGTATATGACCGTATATTTGGTGGTTTCCCTGCCCGAAATACCGTACATACATCGCATATATATATATATATATATATATATATATATATATTACCTATATGGCTCTGGACAACCCTACACGTGAGTGGATGTGTGTGGGAGTCTTTATTGCAACGCTCTCATCTTTGTCCGACACCAAGGCAGTTCGATATAGCCCTGGCCAACTGGCCACAAGAATTCACATTTTATACTCACAGCCTGCGTTCTGCAAAAGGAGCTGTTCAAAATGAGTCGAAATATTTCCAAAACGATACGCACAGCAACAAAAACATGACACGAGAGGAAAACAAAATTCAATTCTAGGGCCGTAGACGATGTCGGACCCAATTTTTGAAATGGGCAAGCAGGGACATACACGATTATACACCTAGGGTTAAAGTGTTTTGAACAATCTAGATCACAGGAAACAGCCAATCTATCTTACACAGGCTTGTCAAGATACGCCGTACTTCGGCATTCTTGACCGTAATTACCGTACCGAAATACGCCATACAATACGGTCGAAGTACGGTCTGTTTGAAAATACGATGTCCAACCGTACAGTACGGTGCCACTGTACTTGTACAGTCTGACCGTAATTTGACCGTTTGCCTGTAATTTCGGTCCAAAATACTTCTTTCTTTTTGGCATACTATTTATAAACACAAATGAATAATATGAATAACCAGAAATCAAGTACTGCGTCCGACTTTGAGTTTCCATGCAAGCCACTGCTGGGCCCTTCCCTTGAGCTGATGCAGCTCCAACCCAGCCTCAGGGTCGTTCAGGAAGCATTGTGTGGCGTCAGCACATGGGAGGAGCATGCTGGAGGTGGAAATGGGAGGTGTTGGGGCGGAGAGGTCTTTCTGATGAGGCCATATTTGCACTGGCAGTGCCAGCACGGCACCGTACCGTACACCGTACCGTATTTTACCGTAGTTAAAATACGGTGTGACAATTACGGCAGTACACCATATTACAACAAGTACGGTCTGTATCGTACAAACCGTAATCGTACCATACTGTACAACTCAACAAGCCTGATCTTAAACCTCAAATATGATCTATCAAAGTTGTTTATTGTATATTACATATTTCCCTTTCATACCCATTTACATTTTATTTCCTTTACCGTAAACATTTTATTCTTACAAAACACAAATGCCAGTATTCCCACGGGCAAACTTTGAAGCACACAATCTTTTACAGTGAGTCCTGCAAAGAGGCCTGTCTATACCATCAGCCACCATAGCCACCATAGCCACCATAGCCACCACAGCCAACATAGCCACCATAGCCACCATAGCCACCATAGCCACCATAGCCACCATAGCCACCATAGCCACCACGCTTACACCCGCGTGATGCCTCATGACTCATCACTAGGGTTGGTCAGAACCGTATATGTGCACCGTGTATACGCAACGTATATGACCGTATATTTGGTGATTATCCTGCCAAACATATTGCATATACACCATGTATATACGTGATGCCTCATGACTCATCACTAGGGTTGGTCAGAACCGTATATGTGCACCGTGTATACGCAACGTATATGACCGTATATTTGCACCGTATATGTGCACCGTGTATACGCAACGTATATGACCGTATATGTGCACCGTATATGTGCACCGTATATGTGCACCGTGTATACGCAACGTATATGACCGTATACGTGCACCGTATATAGGCACTGTATATGTGCACCGTGTATACGCAACGTATATGACTGTATATTTGGTGATTTCCCTGCCAAAAACATTGCATATACACCGTATATATATATATATATATATATATTTATGGTTCTGGCCAGCCTTACTCATAACTTATCACGCCACACTCAGTGTCAGCGTTAGCATACTACTTAATTGATGCGGCTTACTGACATTCCGTAAAAAAAACATAGATCTCCACAGTGAGCACTGCCAACGCTCCCCTCTTTACTAGCTACACATTACCGCACAGCACTCCACGCAACACGCACCAGCTTCCACAAACACCACCCCCTCCTCACTAGTCTCCCCCCACCACAAAACTAACCATCATCATATCCAAATACAGAAGGTGCAGGGGCAGCGGCTTGGGGTCTTGTATGCTGGTCGATAGGGCCTGATGGTTTAAATTACCATGATGGCCGCTTAAAACTTAGCATGATGGCCGCTAGGGCCGGATGGTAAAGCTTACCATGATGGCTGCTTAATTCTTAACATGATGGCCGCTAGGGCCTGATGGTTTAATTTGCCATGATGGCCGCTTAAAACTGAACATGATGGCCGCTAGGGCCTGATAGTAAAACTTACCATCATCGTCTCCAAATACAGAAGGTGCAGGGGCAGCGGCTCGGGGTCTCGTATGCTGGCCGCTTGGGCCTGCCCCCAAACCTGAAGATGAACGAGCAGAGGCGCCTGATGCTGCTGAGGATGATCCTGAGATTGCGTAGTAATAGTAATAGAGGTTGTTATTTTATATGTGTTACTGTGTTTGTATGTATGCCTGGTTTATTACAAGCCCGGGATCCATCCGGAAGTCCGGACACCAGGGAGCAGAAGAGCCTGCTGCTGCGGAGGAAGGTCCTACGCATACAAAGAATTAGATGTGCTCATGTGCTCATTCAAGTGTTAGATGTGCTCACGTGCGCATACAGAGAATTAGATGTGCTCATGTGCTTATTCAAGTGTTAGATGTGCTCATGTGCGCATACAGAGAATTAGATGTGCTCATGTGCGCATACAGAGAAATAGATGTGCTCATGCGTGCATACAGAGAATTAGATGTGCTCATGTGCGCATACAGAGAAATAGATGTGCTCATGTGCTCATTCAAGTGTTAAAAGTGCTCATGTGCGCATACAGAGATTTAGATGTGCTCATGCGTGCATACAGAGAATTAGATGTGCTCATGTGCGCATACAGAGAAATAGAAGTGCTCATGTGCGCATACAGAGATTTAGATGTGCTCATGTGCTCATTCAAGTGTTAAATGTGCTCATGTGCGCATACAGAGAATTAGATGTGCTCATGTGCGCATACAGAGAAATAGATGTGCTCATGCGTGCATACAGAGAATTAGATGTGCTCACGTGCTCATTCAAGTGTTAAATGTGCTCACGTGCGCATACAGAGAATTAGATGTGCTCATGTGCGCATACAGAGAATTAGATGTGCTCATGTGCGCATACAGAGAAATAGATGTGCTCATGTGCTCATTCAAGTGTGAAATCTGCTCACGTGCTCAAGTGTGAAATCTGCTCACGTGCTCAAGTGTTAAATGTGCTCATGTGCTCATTCAAGTGTGAAATCTGCTCACGTGCTCAAGTGTGAAATCTGCTCATGTGCTCAAGTGTTAAATGTGCTCATGTGCTCATTCAAG
>Ga0307968_1001813_pt1 | contig 17639 bp, 19 predicted proteins | sample OrgLakmetagen650_FD_201834 | JGI IMG/M metagenome (GOLD analysis project Ga0307968, IMG submission 201834) | Saline water microbial communities from Organic Lake, Antarctica - #650 | ecosystem: Environmental > Aquatic > Non-marine Saline and Alkaline > Saline | place: Antarctica: Organic Lake... | reverse complement strand
CTGAAATCATCACTGATTAGAACTGTGAAATAAAGAGCAAGGAAGGTGGTTATTTTGATGTCATCACTTGCTGTATAGCTTGTGTGCCTGGTTTCAATAAAGTTGCAGAACACCGTGATTAACCCTTGACTAATTGTAAACAATGCGCACCTGGAGGGCACTGGCAGTCACACTTGATTGAGATTTTGCGCTTGGTTACTGGGCAAGACTCACGGCTGGAGTCCAGCTCCTCGTCAATTGATGAAGATTGACCTGCAGAGGGTTGGGTGGTGTGTGTGTGTGTGTGAGAGAGAGAGAGAGAGAGAGAGAGAGAGAGAGAGAGGGAGGGAGAGAGAGAGAGAGGGAGGGAGGGAGGGAGAGAGAGAGAGAGAGAGATAGAGGGGGGGGGGGAGAGAGATAGGTAGCTTTATTTTTTATCCAAGTGATGGTAACAGGCTGAAGAAGTGAGCAGGAATTTGCTTTTACATAGGAAAAAGGTTTTCACTCAAACACGCTGATCAGTTGTCGCTTTATGCTCACACTTCTTTCTGTTGCATCCATCCATTCTCACCTCCTGTTCGGGTATCTGTGGTGTTTGAAGCGTCGGTTCCGTTTGTTGTGTTGGTGTCAGCCGTGACGTTTGTTATCCTGTTGTTCCCTCCAGCATTGTAATCTGCATGCATGCCACACAATATAATAGTGTACGTTTTGCTCAAGCAGTAAGTCATGTCTGTGTGCACGGCTGATCTGAGTTGAAAGCCAGTGGATCCTTCCTCGAGTAGTTTTGCATTATAATTCAACGGGCATTGTACTAGCCAAGTCCTGAAGTATAGGCTTTTGATACACTGGTGAAATTGCTGAGCGTAGAAGTGCACTCTAAACAGAAGAGTACCTTGGGTGATGATCTTTGTAGAATTAGAAATGAAAGAACAGCAAAGGCACAGAGACAGTCACGCGTCACGCAAAAAACACTCACCGTCATAAGTAGGGCATGCACAGATGCACCTGCGTGTGGTGGAGTGGGCAGCAGTGAGCGCTCAGGTGTTATCGGGTATGCAGAGGAAAGAGAGGAGTGAAGCAGTTATTTTGATTTTTGTGCTCTGTTATGGAAGATCGATGCAAGGCCACACGACATTCCCCTGGTGAATCAAAGGACTATTTATTAACGAGGTGGAGGTGGTTTGAGGGGAGGCAGTGTGAAGGGACTGCGGGCGTGGTCTGGAGGCTTCCCTCTGTAACAGTTTCCTAGACAGATTCCCAGAAGGTTCCTAGACAATCAATGATCTGCTCCAGATGGAACCTGTAGCCACACCCACTCAATTGCAATCTCTTCCTCCAGTGCGTGCGTTCCATTGCTGGTCTGCTTGCCGCCGTCCGCAGTGTGCGCATCGCTCAAGGCCCGGCCGCCGGGTCGTCCCAGCACCACCGCCGCCAGCGAGAGAAGGATTAGAATAGGGAATCTCATTATAATGGACCTGAAAGGTTGGTGTGCAACACATACATTCAATCGTTTGCATGGGAGGAAAGCAGGGTAATAGGGTCTTTAATGCGTGCAGTTACTCTCCCAGACCCTCTGGTTCCTTAACATACCGGGATTGAATAGTCGATAGTTAATTTAATAAATATTAAATTGGTAAGAAAAATTTGCCCCAAATGCCTCCGGTAGCCAATTCCTAGATTAGCATAGAAATCATCGAAACAAATTTTAATATTAATTAAATTCTAACTTCACCCTAAGCGTCTTATGCGTACGTTTGGAAGTTCGCGGTTAAGCAAGTTAGCCATTCTTGCAGAGGGTGCACCGAACAGGAACTATGCATCTAGGTTCAATTGTATTTATCTTTAATAGTAATTTGCCACCTGAGCTCAATTAGCAAGATTGACGACAAGGTCAACACACATGCTTGAACATGAGTGTGTCCTCTAATCTTTTCGGAACTCTATACACATCAATCCTGCTACAAACACTTCCTAGATCTCATTACGCTTGCTGAGGATGCCACTGGTATGACAGCAAGACAAATGTCGCGCAGAATGCAGCTGGGCCTTCCCATGGCCCCTTAGTATGACGCAACGTGTCGTGATTACAAAAGACGTATCAGATGGAACAAAATACACAACCAACCTCTTGCTGAGCTGCAACAACAATACTTACCTACTGCAGACTGAGGAAAAAACAATCTAAAAAAGAGAAGGCAGATGAGATGGTTGGACTCATTGACGCTCGCAGCCCAGAGGTGTACAAGCTGATGACTGCGAACAAACGGTCTGACGTTTCTCCCATTTCTGCTGAGTCATGGACTGAGCACCTTCAACCACAAGAGTGTGTTCCTGACGTGCAACCTAGACGATCCAACTTACCTACACGGCATCAGCTATTCAGTGACCAGTTACGATCTGGACAAATTTTTTCTTCTGACATTGCAGTCCCACCCAGACCTGGTGACAGGTACAGGAGCATGAACACTACCTTTCAACGCAGCAATGAGCTACCCCTGTCCAGAAAAACATTTCAAACATGAACGTGCAGTCCAGCCCAGGTTTTGATCCGTTCTCTACTTCTTTTATCAAGCACACAGAGAAAATAATTCAGGATGATCGTGGTAAGAGACACACTGAAAACGTTCTGCTTCCCCTTCTCACTGACTTGTTCCATCTGTTCCTGTCAGACGGTATCACCCCTCATCTTTGGAACAAAGTCAAAATTTTGCCTCTACACAAAAAGGGTCCAACTACGTCCCCCAAAAATTATCGTTTGCTGGCTATCGATGGTTGTATCTACAGACTTTTTGCAAACGTGGTCAGGGACTTGCTGACGGACTGGGCTCTTGCCGAACATCAAATACCAGACTCTCAATTTGGTTTCTGCCCCACAAGGAACACCAACCAACCCCTCTTTATTCTCGCCACATTCTCGCGACTGCTAAAGCAAAAGGAAAAAATGAAGGTATACATTGCTTTCCTGGACCTCTTTGCTGCCTACGACAGTATTATAAGAGAGAAGCTTTGGAGACACTTGCAAAAAATAAGACTCCGCAGTATTTGAGAGACATCATTCAAACCATGTTCACAGGATGCCTATATGCCTATACCTTCTCATTGATGGCGACAAAATTTCTGAGGAGGTTGCGCCCAACAGAGGCTTGAAACAGGGCTGCCCTCTGAGTCTCCTTCTGTACTCCCTTTATAACAATGACATGGACAGATTCTTGACTGTACAGAGAGGTGCTGCCACTGCCCTGGATTCAGTTCATATCCCTCACTGTGATTATGCTGATGACATTGCTCTCACTTCAAACACGGCTGAAAATGTGCAACTCCAACTGAACAAATTCTATGACTATACACGTTTTAAAGGGCTCAAGCTCAACACTGAAAAAACAAAAGTCACGTTCTTCTTCAGCAGGAGCAACTCTGCGATTCCCACCTTCACATACGACGGCACACCTCTGGAACTTGTCACAGAATTTAAATACCTTGGAATCACTCTTACTCGTGATACAAGCATGCTCACAGCTGCTGAGAAGATGGCAGACAAATTCAGGTCTGCCATTGCCAGAGTTTACAGAATCGGTGACAGCAAGGGTATCAAGCACAGAAAACATGCAATGCTATGGATTTTCCAGGTCTTTGCTTTGGCAGCTGGTCTGTACAGTTGTCAAGTATGGGCCGCTTCTTCTCTGACATATGATTCCTCAACAATCACCCCCACACATGTCCTTCACCTGGGCTTCCTGAAAAGACTCTTGGTTGTCAAGAAAAGTACTGATACTCACTGCGTGCTTCGCAAAACAGGTCAGATGCCCATTTTTTTCTATTGGGTTAGATGCATCATACGATTCTGGAACAGTTTACTCTCTTCAAACAATCCTCTTCTTGAGAAAGTTGTGCGGGTTGACCTTCTGATTGCAAATAGAAGTGATACAGGACTTACCAGGTTCTGCACGCACTCCAAGATTTACCTACATCTCAACAGCTTTTGGATGCAATACGATCTCGTCAGACTATCAATCTAGGACAGTTTGAACTCACTCTACATGAACATATCATTGGGGGCTGGAGAGATCTTGACATTTTGACACCACTTGATCATCACCATTCCAGCAGAATTATGAGGACTTATCACACACATTTTGGTATACCTTTGGGGATTGCTCCTGGCTGGTGGGATGACAGAAAAAGAAATCATAAGCCTGTGTTACCTATCTATCTTCGCTTAGATATTTCCCAGATATTTCCAGCAATCTCAGCCGTGCTCTTTCTTGCCTTCGCCTATCTGGCCATAATTTTCTGGTCCAAAGAATGCGTTATAAAAGGAATAAAAGGTCTTATGAGCTCAGGATCGCGCTGTGACAAATGTGACTGGCACTCTGTTCAGGATGAGGAACACATTTTGCTGGACTGTCCGCATGAACATCTTGTTAGCCTCCGCACAAAGCACCGCCACCTGGTCTTCCCACCTCAATATGAAGATAGCCCAACTCGTTTGAGGACTTTCTTTGAACCAACCTAATATTTATGGTGTGGCCTATTTTGTGGCTGAGTGCCTAGCCCTTTTCCCTTGATTTTTTCTAGGATCTTTTTAATTTGGTTTCAGGCTTTTTCCAAGCTTCCGCTCAGATGCCCCTCAGAGGCATATATAGCGATGTAACCTTACCTTACCTTTCACGTTTTACATACGCAGCCTAGCACTCGCCCGTTTTGACTTATGGCTTTATCTGTAACTCTGTAAACTCTACGTGTGCATTTAGTCTGTCAATCTATACGCAGGGCGCCTTATCTAAACCTGAGCTCATACTCCGGCAGCAAACAAGTCGGCTTTGGCTGTTTGAAGCTAGATTGGTTCCAATGTCCATTTTAATAACAAAGTGGCATGTAAACGGTTTTGCCCCTTGAATGCAAAACGACATTATGGGCTGTTGCTCAAACAATCCAATAATTTGCTCTGGCAGCTTCTAGTCTAAGCCCAATGGCAGATAAAGAGAGATGAAAAATATAAATGGCTTGTCAGCTAACCCAACATAGGACAGAGAAGTAACTGCAAACACATCTGCAAATCTGGCACACTATCAAAAGATCAAAGGGACATCGGAATAAACGCAGCTTTGAGAGGGTGCCACAGCTCCCTGCCATCATTTCTTGGCAATTGCTAGCAAGTGTAATGCAGGGGAAAAAATAAGCGCCGCAAATGGCTATGACTCGATTTCATGATGTACTGGAGGCTTGCACGTAACAACACACTATGAGTATATAATGATGCAGCGCTTCAAATGTGCACATCAATGACAATTAACACTTAGGTCCCTTCGTTCACTCCCCCAGCAAGGGCACGCACACCTCTTAAGGAAAGCATCCTGAGCGCATGAGCACTCCAACATCAGAATAGCAAGGTTGGGTTGTACGCAGACAGCACGGTTGTACGCAGACAGCACGGTTAAGCTGTACACAGACAGCACGGTTGGGTTGTACACAGACAGCACGGTTGGATTGTACACAGACAGCACGTTTGGGCTGTACGCAGACAGCACGGTTGTACACAGACAGCACGGTTGGGTTGTATGCGGACAGCACGGTTGTACGCTGACAGCATGGTTGGGTTGTACGCAGACAGCACGGTTGGGTTGTACGCAGACAGCACGGTTGTATGCAGACAGCACGGTTGGGTTGTACACAGACAGCACGGTTGGGTTGTACGCAGACAGCACGGTTGGGTTGTACACAGACAGCACGGTTGGGTTGTACGCAGACAGCACGGTTGTACGCAGACAGCACAATTTGGTTGTACGCAGGCAGCACCTACGATTTTGCGAATCAATTTACGATACCTACAATAACATCTTCAAGCTCCCAACTACTGTAATGGAAACTAACCCTATTCCTTAAACGCCAACAGCACGTCGACGCTCGAGAAAGGAAAAAAGGCTATGCTGGTAGTGTTGACGCTTCCCGCGTGTGAAGATAAGGGAAGGAGCACCCAGGTGCAAGCATCTAAAAGCCCCTCACCACACACTCAAGAGTCAAGCTGCCACAATGGAGGCCTAAAGCTCGGCAGAAATGCAGCACACTACCATTGGTATTTGGCAGTAACCATGACTTCCTCGTACTGCTGAGCCGCGTTGTCCCAGGATAAGTCCTGCATTCAGTGACAAGGGGTGTGTGTGTGTGTGTGTGCTTGTGTGTGTGTGTGTGTGTGTGTGTGTGTGTGTGTGTGTGCTGTGTGTGTATGTATGCGTGTGTGTGTGTGTGTGTGTGTGTGTGTGTGTGAGGGTCAGGAAAGGTGAGCTCTATGCGTTGCGCTTCAGGATGCAGGTTGCAAGGGCTTCCATTTGAAAAATGATCATGAGTCGGTACAAAGGGTGTAATAAGTTACAAATGAGTTACCATCATTACCACTATATTTATATTTCCAATTATATATATATATATATATGGATCTGGCCAACCTCTACAAAGGGTGTAATAAGTTACAAATGAGTTACTCATCATTACTGTAATGATTGCAAGCTGGTACACAATAACTTAGAGGGTTGTTTCATTGGGATATCTGGTGCGTCTGTTTAGTACAAGCTTTTCTCCCATCCTGTGTGAGGTTGTGAGTAGGGTTGGCCAGAACTGTGTATAAATACACCGTACATGACCACTATATGTGGGACCATTATACAAATTTCTATTTATTGCCAATATACATAATATATATATAATATAATATAATATATATATATATATATATATATGGTTCTGGCCAACCTGAGTGGTGAGTGGTGCTTTTACGAATGCGATTGTGAATTGGTACGTAGGACACACAGGTACGTAGGGCACGCAGGTGCACAGGTAGGTTGGGCACGCAGGTACATAGAGCACACAGGTACACAGGTACATAGAGTACACAGGTACATAGAGTACACAGGTACGTAGGGCACACAGGCACACAGGTACACAGGTACCTAGGGCACGCAGGTACATAGAGCACACAGGTACATAGAGCACACAGGTACACAGGTACATAGAACTCACAGGTGCACAGGCACGTAGGGCACACATACACACAGGTACACAGGTACGTAGGGCACACAGGCACACAGGTACACAGGTACACAGGCACACAGGTACACAGGTACACAGGTACGTAGGGCACATAGGTACATAGGTACACAGGTACGCAGGTACGTAGGGCACACAGGTACACAGGTACATAGGTACACAGGTACGTAGGGCACACAGGTACGTAGGGCACACAGGTACGTAGGGCACACAGGTACGTAGGGCACACAGGTACATAGGTACACAGGCACACAGGTACGTAGGGCACACAGGTACACAGGTACACAGGTACACAGGCACACAGGTACACAGGTACACAGGTACGTAGGGCACATAGGTACATAGGTACACAGGCACGCAGGTACGTAGGGCACGCAGATACATCGGGCACACAGGTACGTAGGGCACACAAGCACACAGGTACGTAGGTACACAGGTACATAGAGTACACAGGTACGTAGGGCACACAGGCACACAGGTACGTAGGTACACAGGTACATAGAGTACACAGGTACACAGGTACATAGGGCACACAAGCACACAGGTACACAGGTACATAGGGCACACAGGTACATAGGGCACACAGACACACAGGTACGTAGGGCACACAGGCACACAGGTACACAGGCACACAGGTACGTAGGGCACACAGGCACACAGGTACACAGGTACATAGGTACATAGGGCACGCAGGGTTCTCAGCAGGTGTGAAGTGGCGAGTGTGGCAAGTGGGAAATGGCTTAGTGCTGGTGACAAAAGACGGTAATTGATTGCACAAATCAAACACGTTGCGTGCCTATGTCTCAAGAGTCGCTAGCCTCTGCGGCCTGCATCCCACATTTATGCAAACCAACAAAAATTTACTTTTGTCCACATCACATGCACACATGAGTAGGGTTGGCCAGCACCGTATATATACACCGTATATGACCGTATATCTGGTGAAATTCCCTGCCAAAAATACCGTATATATATGGTTCTGGCCAACCCTACACATGAGTAGGGTTGGCCAGCACCATGTATAAGCGGTTTAGATACGATAACTTTGGCAGGAAAACTGTTGAGTTCAGTATGTACCACTTTAGCTACCACTTTAACTCCAATTCTTGTAGAGCAGCAAAGTTATATCACTTTATAAGTCTTGCTTTTTATCTGCGTTTCTTTCCTGTTTCTTCATCTTTTTATTTGCTTGGTCCTCACAACTGCTCTTCTTTCCTAAATTTTAATTATTAGCATCTTTTCCCTTTGGGCAGTTTGTGAGGACCATGGCTGTTCGTAGCGTGTTGCGTCCTTGTGAATACCTCCACCGCAATCTCACGATGCAAACGGAATAAAACCACGATGTATATAAATATATAAACGGTTCTGGCCAACCCTACACACGCCGCATACAATTGACCGTACCTTTTAAAATGTTTCCATGCTTGTATGTACACTGTACAAACTGCAGACCTGTACACTGTACAAACTGCAGACCTGTACACTGTACAAACTGCAGACCTGTACACTGTACAAACTGCAGACCTGTACACTGTACAAACTGCAGACCTGTACACTGTACAAACTGCAGACCTGTACACTGTTCAAACTGCAGACCTGGTCTGTCTAACTGTACCACCTCCCTTGATGTGCATGCAACTGTGATGTGCATGCAACTGTCTAACTGTACCACCTCCCTTGAGGTGCATGCAACTGTGATGTGCATGCAACTACATGTGCATGCAACTGTGATGTGCATGCAACTACATGTGCATGCAACTACATGTGCATGCAACTACAAGTGCATGCAACTACAAGTGCATGCAACTACAAGTGCATGCAACTACATGTGCATGCAACTGTGATGTGCATGCAACTACACGTGCATGCAACTACATGTGCATGCAACTGTGACGTGCATGCAACTGTGACGTGCATGCAACTGTGACGTGCATGCAACTGTGATGTGCATGCAACTGTGATGTGCATGCAACTGTGACGTGCATGCAACTGTGATACTGTGATGTGCATGCAACTGTGATGTGCATGCAACTACACGTGCATGCAACTACATGTGCATGCAACTACATGTGCATGCAACTGTGATGTGCATGCAACTGTCTAACTGTACCACCTCCCAAGATGCGCCTGCAACTACATGCACCAATAAGCCCCCAGCTCAAGAGCAAAACCCAGCCAGTTCCTGGGCAAGCACCCATCCCTCTCACACACCCCATCAACCTCTGAAATCCCACATCCACACACCACACACCCGATTCAACCGCCTTCCCCCTGTCCCTACCTCCAAATGCCCAACTCAAGGCAGACTTCTTACAAGTGAGCGGAGAGCGGTCAGTTTTTGAGATGTGCCCATCCCCACGCATGGCCCATCAGCTCGTCCACCTTCAAAACCCCATGTGCACAAAAACACACACACACACATACACACACAATCTACCTCCCCAATCCACAAACACACCTGCGCCATGTCCCTGTGCGTGCAGTTCTAAAAAGTTGCAATCTAAAGTTTCATATTCACACACACAATAAACCCCTTCCCCGCATGCCATGCCCTTGCGCGCGCAGTCCAAATAGGAGCTGCAACCTAAAAAATTTGGCATTCACGCACACACAATACTAAACCCCTTTCCCCTCACGCATCTGCGTCATGCCCTCGTGCGTGCAGTCCAAAAAGGAGTTGCAACCAAAATTATTTGACATACACACACACACACACTCACACACACACACAAATATTATACTAAACCCCTTTTCCCTCACGCACCTGCGCCATGCCCCTGCGCGCACAGTCCAAGAAGGAGTTGCGGTGCTGGTGGTACGTGAACAGCGCCGCAGCAGCTGCTTCGCGCATTTTATGAGGCTCCGCACTGTCAAACGTCCACCCGGTGCCTGCGCACACAATTGAGCATGCACGCACGTAGATGGCTATCAGAACAGGGCAGCGCACAGCCTGTGCTAGAGGGAGGGGTGGTCACATGGTGCGCGTCTGTGTCATCAAACCTGCGCCCAGTGTCTCTATGAGCATGCTGGCATGTTCATAGAGACACTGCCTGCGTGTCTGTCAGTGTCAGTAGAGACACTGCCTGCGCCCAGTGTCTCTATGAACATGGTGGCATGTGTGCAAGTGGGAGCGGGTAAATATTAAAGTGGTGCACAAAAGTGCACAAGCGGCCTCAAGCACGCACAAGTACGCACGCACGCAGGTACACACACGCACACACACACACGCACCTGTGTTCTCAAACAGGTCAAATGGGTGTTCAGTATCTCCACAAACATGCACGCCCACGCACCTGTCTTCTCAAATGGGTTGAATGGGTGTTCAGCATCCCCGCAAACACACACACACACACCTGTGTTCTCAAACTGGTCGAACGGGCGTTCAGCATCTCCGCAAACACACACACCTGTGTTCTCAAACGGGTTGAATGGGTGAACAGTATCTCTAAGACCCCCTACACTGTGCACCACAGGTACGGTGCCATAGGCCATTGCGTACAGCTGGTTGAGGCCTGCATTTGGACGTGTATGTGTGTGTGTGTGTGTGAGGTTTGTTCAGTTTGGGGTCCGGTCAAAAGTTTGAATTTGCGAGCTGTAAACCCTTTTCCTAAGTTCTTAAATCAGCCCAGCCAAGCCCTACCCAAAAAAGGGGAGTTAATGCCCCTTTCCTGAATTGCACATCTGAGGTCACCCAATGGTTTTCTTACATAAATGTAACGCTTCCGCACACAACTTGATTGAGTTTGGGGTCAAGGGTGTGAGTGGGGGGCTCAATTTGTGCCATTTCCCTGCCAGAAAGGTGGCATGGGTGTAGAAATGCGGATTTTGGTCCGAATGTCAGCTTTTGGGATTCATTTTCTGGCAGGGATTTCCACCCTGCCCACCTGGGCACCTCCCGCCACAAACTGAGTGTGCAGGGCTGCTTAGATGAATCTATCCTACATACTTAAAAAACTTTCCTGCTTTGGGTCAAGATCTCTCACAGGGATGGCAGGCCTGACATTAAGCAATTTCTTCGGATTTTTGGGTCCAAAGTTCTAGTCAAAAGTGCAGGAAAGAGCCTCGGATGGCCGTCAAACGTTCTGATATTGTTTACAGAATTATTATAACACATTGCATACCGTATTGCGCTGTTGTTTTATAAATAAATAAACAAATATTTGATGCCCCTTGCAATAAGTCAAACCGGTAAAAAACAGTTTTTGCGGACCTCGCAAAACTTCAATTTTCCAGAAGGGACAATTCCGGGCTCCGCAAAAGACCCCCGCCGTTTTCAGGAGCAACTGTCATCATTATGGCCGAGTTGCACACTGAGAAGCGACGTGGTTCCGCCTTGGGAGCTTCTGACATTGCCCTGAGCAAGCTTGCAAGCTTGCTGCTGCTGACCAACCTACTGGTCTTTCCTGTCCCATTCGGACTTTGGACAGACCCATGCACAGCCTCCTTTGGGGGTTCAAGTTTCTCCAGGAGAGAAGCACGAGGGCAGAGCTGCTGCTGTCTCAGGTGCAAACTCCTGGAGCATGGTGTGCTTGCACGCAGCAGGCAGCCATCCTCCAGCAGCAGCACAAGCAGCAGAAGCAGAAGCATCCAGAGGCATCCAAGGGGGGTTTAAGGAAACCAGGAACACCCCCCCAAAATAGCAAATTCCGCAAATATTTTTAACTGTTCAAGGACCTCACAAATCCTTAATGCTTGCAAATTATTTTCTATTTGGGCACCTCGCCTATAGCACCTCGCCTATAGCACCTCGCCTATAGCAAAAGTAGGCCTCGCAATACTAAAAGTGCAAAACGATATGTTTTAGACAATCAAGCATGTTTTGGACGAATATGACCACAGAAACTAGCAAAATTTTCCATTTTCAAAACTGCATATCAAACTGCTTTAACGGTTCGAGGGTTTTAGAATATTCACAAACTTTATCGAACCCTTGCTCTAAAAAAAACGAGTTGGACAGCCTTGGTATGTGTGTGTGTTTGTGTTTGTGTGTATGCACATAGGCCTGGTTAAGGTCTGCATTTGGATGTGGATGTGTGCATATGTGCGCGTGCATGCATGTATGTTTGTGCGTGTGTGTTTAAGAGGACCACGTTAATGCGTGTTCGTGCTATTGACCGTGCAGATATGAATGCTGAGCAAAACCAAGGGAGCAACTTAGATGCGCACGGTTGGAGCCCACTCAGGCTGACAAATCTCAGACACATACCACACACACACACATACACACACACACACACACTCGAAGGTACACACACAAGAAGCAACACATCCACAACCACACGCACAGCACTCACGACGTATGAGAAACTGTGCACTTCAATCGTACCCCCCCCCCCCTAACACACCAACCCACATCATACCAACCCACACTACACTTACAGCAGAACCTAACCAGCCCCTCTCCTACACCTACACAAACACTTCCTGCGGGGCTCAATATATGAGGCCCAACACAAGCACTTACCGCAGGGCTCAATACTTGAGGCCCAACACAAACAATTACCGCAGGGCTCAATATATGAGGCCCAATACAAGCACTCACTGCGGGGCTCGATACACGAGGCCAACACAAGCACTTACTGCGGGGCTCAATATATGAGGCCCAACACAAACACTTACCGCAGGGCTTAATATATGAGGCCCAATACAAGCACTCACTGCGGGGCTCAATACATGAGGCCCAACACAAGCACTTACCGCAGGGCTCAATACATGAGGCCCAACACAAGCACTTACCGCAGGGCTCAATGAGTGAGGCCCAAATAAGCACTCACCGCAGGGTTCAAAACGTGAGGGCATGAGTAGGATGTCACAGCCTGCTGTGATGCGGTGTGCCATCTTAACACTGAAGCCCACCCAGCCACGGCACTTGTCCTTGTTGCTGTGATTCATATCGCGCGAGGGAATGGGTGTGTTTATGTGTGCTTGGGTGACGTACTTGTGCGTGTTCATGTCTGCGTAAAGATCTTCACAAACATCACACGCTTTGGCAAGAAAATACACCAAATGTAGGGTAAACTAAAAACCATTCTTTTATTGAATGTCTCGCGCTGTTGTTTCTGTGCCAGACACTTTGCAGTTTCCACAAGGCCAACGGGCATGTACCTCAAGTGGCCATCTGTGCTCCACCAAAGTGCCCCGAACAGCTTCATGATTTCTAAATTCCACAAGCTACCATGCTTGCTTGGTCTAAACGACAAAGCATGCAAACACCTACTTCTTTGCAATACATTGTTTTTAATGCGCCCTTGGCATTTGCATTTGGAGTCATCAATAATTTTCAGCTCTCTTTCTCTCCCCAATTCTCAATCTCACGCAGACCTTGCTCAAGTCCTCACAACCTCTCTCACTCTCAACAGTCCACAACAACCCTCGCTCTTACTAATTCTCCATCTCACACAGATCTTGCTCCCTCCTCACACGATCTCACTCACTCTCAAAAGTCCATGGCCACCCTCGCTCTTACCGATTCTCCATCTCACGCAGATCTCGCTCCAAGTCCTCACGCCCAGACCCAAGCATGATCAGCTGGCAGCCCTCAGACATGAGCCAGTCGTAGTTGTCACGGATCAAATCAATGCCCTACAAAAATTTCGCAGTCATGCTTTGAATTTGAGTTGCGCGTTTGCAATAACGTAAAGGAGCTGCAGGGCCACATGTGATGAAGACGACACCCCACCGGGTCAGTTGGCGAAAACAAGCAGGAGCTGGAAGCCCTACGACATGAGTCACTGCCATGTGGAAGAGATTTAGGTGGTGCTCAGCTGCAGGCAGTTGCAACTGAGCACCTCTAAGCTTCTGAAATCATGGCAGCCCATGATTTCAGATAACCCCCAGAGGCATATATAGCGATGTAACCTTACCTTCCCTTACCTTAGGTGGTGCTCAGCTGCACGACTCAGCCCATGATTTCAGATGCCCCCCAGAGGCATATATAGCGAAGCAACCTTACCTTACCTTACCTTAGGTGGTGCTCAGCTGCAGGACTCAGCCCATGATTTCATGTACGATTGTAAACCATGATTTCATGTCAATTGTAAACCATGATTTCATGTACCATTGTAAACCATGATTTCATGTCAATTGTAAACCATGATTTCATGTACCACTGTAAACCATGATTCCATGTACCATTGTAAATTATGATTTCATGCACCATTGTAAACCATGATTTCATGTACGATTGTAAACCATGATTTCAAGTACGATTGTAAACCATGATTTCATGTACGATTGTTAACCATCAACTGGCATTCTTCGCACTTGGGGCTACCGTTTTGCAAAAGTCACACGTTAACCCATTTCCCATTTTCAATACTTTTGTCAACACTTGTTGCGCATCAGCTGCATCAACTCTGCATCAACTCTGCATCAACTCTGCATCAACACTGCATCAACTCTGCATCAACTCTGCATCAACTCTGCATCAACTCTGCATGCTTCTCTGGTGCAAGGCTGTTCCTCACTTTGTGTGGGGAGAGGTTTTGGTGCCTACACATTTTTGGTTGGTGCCTACACATTTTTGGTTGGTGCCGACACATTTTTGGTTGGTGCCTACACGCTTTTATGATTTGTTTTGCACCAGCTTTGCTATAAGAACTAGAGAAGGAACGGACCATGCCCAACTCTCATCAGCTGCTGGTCTCAGACCAACGCAACCCTCCCAAACCCCATTGAAAACTGTTTTACTGTGGTAGATGAGATGGATCAAGTTATCAATAATGAAGTGGCTTTTCCCCCATGATTAATGTGAGGAGTGTGTTATCACTGCCTGCAAGTGTGTGTTACTGTGGTAGAAATCACTGAAGTAATCAGTGCTACGAAACTGGCTCCTTTTCCTTGTTTAATGTGTGGAGTGGTTTTTTACTGCCTGCAAACAATATCCTTTACTCTTATCCTTCGAGTATCGCCCTAGTATTTATACTTTTAGAATATTATCTCCTTTTTTCCTTTTGAATATTGCTCTAATAACTACATTTAAATGTGTAGAATATTCTCCCCTCTTCCCTCGAATATCACTTTAATAACTACAATTAAATGTATAGAATATTCTCCCCTCTTTTCCCTTGAGTATTGCTCTAATAAATACATTTAAATGTGTAGAATACTCTCCCCTCTTTTCCCTCGAGGATCGCTTAATAACTACATTTAAATGTGTAGAATATTCTCCCCTCTCTTCCCTCAAGGATCGCTTTAATAACTACATTTAAATGTGTAGAATACTATCTCCTCTTTTGCTTTAAGTATCGCTCTAATAACTACATTTAAATGTGTAGAATATTCTCCCCTCTTTTCCCTCGAGTATTGCTCTAATAACTACATTTATATATGTAGAATACTATCTCCTCTTTTGCTTTAAGTATCGCTCTAATAACTAGGTTAAGATGTGTAGTGTGTGGGATTGGTGTGTCATACGGCGTATTCGTGTGTAATACGCCGTATTGTATTAAACGTGCAGTTGACTGTGTCAACAAGGTTGGCTAGAAGCGTATATATACACCAAACATGACTGTATATATGGTGGTTTTTCAGCATAATTACCACATATACACCGTGTATATACATGGTTCTGGCCAACCCCACATAATAAAAGTCCCAACGACTGTACGATATATCCCTGACACAGACAAAAAAGAAACCCCTGCCAGCCTTATGAGCCAGACCCGTCCAAAGCACCCTTCCACACACCTTCTGGTAATCCAAGCGTCCAATGAAGCCTAGCAAAGGCGCGTTGGGGTTTACTGGCAACCCAAGCTCCTTTTGTAGTGCTATCTTGCACGCCCGCTTGCCCTCCACCAAGCTGTCTATGCTGAAGTTGGCAAAGCCGTCTCCCTGTGGATGTGTAGAATAGGAAGAGCACACGTGCGTGATGATTATAGATGCACCTGTTTTCTCGGCACCACGCTGTCTATGCTGAAGCTGGCATAGCTGTCTCCCTGTGGATATGTAGAATAGGAAGAGCACACGTGCGTGATGATTATAGATGCACCTGTTTGTTCGGCACCATGCTGTCTATGCTGAAGCTGGCACAGCTGTCTCTCTGCGAATATATATAAGGGGGTAAATAGGGTGTCTGATTATGCCAGCGAGGCTCGGCGAGTCTCAACGAGGCTCGGCACTCGCTGGGGAGGCCCTAGTTGGTGCATTAAGGTTTGAAAATCACTTTCTCATATCTGCATGAATTGAGCCGAAACTTTCTCGGTTGTTTGCTTATATATTAATGAATATTGACGTCGAGACCGGGTGGAAAGTATGGGCGTGTGAGCGAGGAGAATTCGGTTTTCGTCTACACCCCCCCTGTTGCACACCCCTTTTAACTCTTCCTGATGTTAAATAATGATAAAATATTATTAATGAAGGTACTTGGTTTAAAAGATGGGCCTGTCAGCCGTTGCACCCACGCAAAATTCGAATTTGGGAATTTCTGGGAATTTCTGGCGAGATAGGGGCTGATTCCGCCCAAAAAGTGGACACCCTTGCTGGCCGACGAGTGTCTTCCACACCGGGAAAGAGGTTCGCCGAGGCTCGGCGAGCCTCACACTCGGCGAGTCTCGGCGAGGTCATGACTCACCCTTATATATAGATTGACATATATATTACATATATATATATACATTCATATATACTGACGTTAATCTTTCTGCATAGAATGTGCCACCGATGCGGATACGTGCGAAGCCGAAGGAAAAGGGCACGTGGATGTGTCAGCAGGACCTGAGCCCTTTGCCACATGGTTTATGCCGCAGTTGGCATAGCCGTTTTTCTGCAATTCTGTAGAATGGGAAGAGAAGAAGTGTGTGTTGACTGCATATGCTTTTGTTTTTTGCCCTCAGTCGAGCAGCCTTTGTTGAAGGTGGCGTTGCCGTCTTGCAGTGCAAGAGGAAAAGGTCACGTGGGTGTACTCACAAGAGCTGTGAGCCTACCAAGCTATCCGTGCATGAACTGGCGTAGCTGTCTTCATTTATGAGCAATTTTTTTTCTTCTTACAGCAAATGCTGCTGGAATCATGAAGCTAGTCACAGCCCGACTATCCGTGCATGAACTGGCGTAGCTGTCTTCATTTATGAGCAATTTTGTTCATCCAGCAAATGCTGCTGGAATCATGAATCTAGTCACAGCTCGACTATCCGTGCATGAACTGGCGTAGCTGTTTCATCCAACACATGCTGCTGGAATCATGAATCTAGTCACAGCCTGACAACAGAGGCACTGAAGGTATACACAGGTGCGGGTTTAGGTAGGGTTGTATAGGTAGGGTTGGCCAGGACCATGTATGATAGGTAGGGTTGTTTAGGTAGGGTTGGCCAGAACCATGTATGATAGGTAGGGTTGTATAGGTAGGGTTGGCCAGGACCATATATGTCAGGGCTGTGCAATGACACTGTGCAATGGCACTGTGCAATGACACTGTGCAATGACACCGTGCAATGACACCGTGCAATGACACTGTGCAATGACACTGTGCAATGACACTGTGCAATGACACTGTGCAATGACACTGTGCAATGACACTGTGCAATGACACTGTGCAATGACACCGTGCAATGACACTGTGCAATGAAATTGTGCAATGACACTGTGCAATGACACCGTGCAATGACACCGTGCAATGACACCGT
>Ga0307968_1001811_pt1 | contig 17646 bp, 17 predicted proteins | sample OrgLakmetagen650_FD_201834 | JGI IMG/M metagenome (GOLD analysis project Ga0307968, IMG submission 201834) | Saline water microbial communities from Organic Lake, Antarctica - #650 | ecosystem: Environmental > Aquatic > Non-marine Saline and Alkaline > Saline | place: Antarctica: Organic Lake... | reverse complement strand
ACACACATTGCACAGCAGAAAAGTGGGGGACACACTTTGTACCGCAGAAAATTGGGGGCCACACTACACATTGAACAGCAGAAAAGTGGGGGACACGCATTGAACAGCAGAAAATTGGGGGACACACTTTGTACCGCAGAAAATTGGGGGAAACACTTTGAACAGCAGAAAAGTGGGGGACACATTTTGTACCGCCGACAATTGGGGGACACACTTTGAACAGCAGAAAAGTGGGGGACACACTTTGTACTGCAGAAAAGTGGGGGACACACTTTGTACAGCAGAAAAGTGGGGGACACACATTGAACAGCAGAAAAGTGGGGACACACATTGAACAGCAAAAAAGTGGGGGACACACTTAGTACCGCCGACAATTGGGGGACACACATTGAACAGCAGAAAAGTGGGGGACACACATTGAACAGCAGAAAATTGGGGGACACACATTGAACAGCAGAAAATTGGGGGACACACTTTGAACAGCAGAAAATTGGGGGCCACACTACACTTTGTACAGCAGAAAAGTGGGGGACACACATTGAACTGCAGAAAAGTGAGGGACACACATTGAACAGCAGAAAATTGGGGGACACACATTGAGCTACAGAAAAATGGGAAACACACTTTGTACTGCAGAAAATTGGGGGACACACATTGAACAGCAGAAAATTCGGGGACACACATCGCACAGCAGAAAATTGGGGGACACACTTTGTACCTTAGAAAATCGGGGGACACACATTGCACAGCAGAAAAGTGGGGGACACACGTTGAACAGCAGAAAAGTAGGAAACACACTTTGTACCGCAGAAAATTGGGGGACACACATTGCACAGCAGAAAAATGGGGGACACACTTTGAACAGCAGAAAAGTGGGGGACACACATTGCACAGCAGAAAATTGGGGGACACACATTGAGCTACAGAAAAGTGGGAAACACACTGTGTACTGAAGAAAATTGGGGGACACACATTGAACAGCAGAAAATTGGGGGACACACTTTGCACAGCAGAAAAGTGGGGGACACACATTGAACAGCAGAAAATTGGGGGACACACATTGAGCTACAGAAAAGTGGGAAACACACTTTGTACTGCAGAAAATTGGGGGACACACATTGAACAGCAGAAAATTGGGGGACACACTTTGAACAGCAGAAAAGTGGGGGACACACTACATACTGAACAGCAGAAAATTCGGGGACACACATTGAACAGCAGAAAATTCGGGGACACACATTGCACAGCAGAAAATTGGGGGACACACTTTGTACCTCAAAAAATCGGGGGACACACATTGCACAGCAGAAAAGTGGGGGACACACTTTGTACCGCAGAAAATTGGGGGCCACACTACACATTGAACAGCAGAAAAGTGGGGGACACGCATTGAACAGCAGAAAATTGGGGGACACACATTGAATAGCAAAAAAGTGGGGGACACACATTGAACAGCAGAAAAGTGGGAAACACACTTTGTACCGCAGAAAATTGGGGGACACACATTGAATAGCAAAAAAGTGGGGGACACTTTGTACCACAGAAAATTGGGGGACACACATTGCACAGCTACAAAATGTCCACACTCACGTCCACGTCTGATGTTAGAGACTCCAGCGAGTAGTTTTTCTTGCCGTTCCGGGATGCGTCAGCCAGGCGAGCCATGTGTAAGGTATCACTACTGAAGCCGTCACACTCGATGCCGATGTTGGCCATGACGTGGCGATCGAAGCCGTAGTTGTGCCACACCTGGGAGGGCACATCATATATCATACTTCAAGTTAAATTCATCCATGGGCATGGATTTACGGATTCATTACGCTGGCCATGACGTGGCGATCAAAGCCGTAGTTGTGCCACACCTGGGAGGGCACATCATATATCATACTTCAAGTTGGATTCATTTATGGGCATGTATTTATAAATTTATTACGCTGGCCATAACGTGGCGATCAAAGCCGTAGTTGTGCCACACCTGGGAGGGCACATCATATATCATACTTCAAGTTGGATTCATTTATGGGCATGTATTTATAAATTCATTACCCTGGCCATGATGTGGCGATTGAAGCCGTAGTTGTGCCACACCTGGGAGGGGAAATCTTATTAAAAGTCATATCCATCCATGCCCATCCATGTATGGATGCATTTCGCTGGCCATGACGTGGCAATTATAGCCGTGGTTGCGCCACACCTGGTAGGGCACATCATGTTATAAGTTCATTCATCCATGAGCATGAAATAATGAGCTACGCTGGCCATGACGTGGCGATTGAAGCCGTAGTCGTGCCACCACTGGGAGGACATATTATGCTCTGCATTAAAATGTGTAAAGAATGCCACACGTTACGTTACGTGACAGTGTAATATGTAAAGTGCACCACACACGTGGGAGAATATATTATGCTCTGCATTAAAATGTGTAAAGAACGCTACACGTTACGTTACGTGTAAAGTGCACCACACCTGGGAGGGCACAATATGCTCTGCATTAAAATGTGTAAAGAACGCCACACGTTAGGTTTTGTGACAATGTTATGTGTGAAGTGCACCACACACGTGGGAGGACATATTATGCTCTGCATTAAAATGTGTAAAGAATGCCACACGTTACGTTGTGTAACAATGTTATGTGTAAAGTGCACCACACCTGGGAGGGCACAACATGCTCTGCATTAAGATGTGTAAAGAACGCCACACGTTACGTTTTGTGACAATGCTATGTGTAAAGTGCACAACACGTGGAAGGATATATTATGCTCTGCATTAAAATGTGTAAAGAATGCCGCAGGTTACGTTTTGTGACTGTTATGTGTAAAGTGCACCACACCTGGGAGGGCACAACATGCTCTGCATTAAAATGTGTAAAGAACGCCACACGTTACGTTTTGTGACAATGCTATGTGTAAAGTGCACAACACGTGGAAGGATATATTATGCTCTGTATTAAAATGTGTAAAGAATGCCACACGTTACGTTGTGTAACAATGTTATGTGTAAAGTGCACCACACCTGGGAGGGCACAGTATGCTCTGCATTAAGATGTGTAAAGAACGCCACACGTTACGTTTTGTGACAATGCTATGTGTAAAGTGCACAACACGTGGAAGGATATATTATGCTCTGCATTAAAATGTGTAAAGAATGCCACACGTTACGTTTTGTGACAATGTTATGTGTAAAGTGCACCACACCTGGTAGGGCACAGTATGCTCTGCATTAAAATGTGTAAAGAACGCCACACGTTAGGTTTTGTGACAATGTTATGTGTAAAGTGCACCACACACGTGGGAGGACATATTATGCTCTGCATTAAAATGTGTAAAGAATGCCACACGTTACGTTGTGTAACAATGTTATGTGTAAAGTGCACCACACCTGGGAGGGCACAATATGCTCTGCATTAAAATGTGTAAAGAACGCCACACGTTACGTTTTGTGATAATGCTATGTGTAAAGTGCACAACACGTGGAAGGATATATTATGCTCTGCATTAAAATTTGTAAAGAATGCCACACGTTACGTTTTGTGACAATGTTATGTGTAAAGTGCACCACACCTGGGAGGGCACAACATGCTCTGCATTAAAATGTGTAAAGAACGCCACACGTTACGTTTTGTGACAATGTTATGTGTGAAGTGCACCACACCTGGGAGGGCGCATTAGAGTTAGTGCGTCAATAATTGCGTTGAAAATGTGTTGGATCATGCCACACCTGGGAGGGCAAAAACCATAACAATAATGACAAAGCATCGAGTGGCAAATTACACTCAAGCACAAGCTTACGAATAGGAACACACAAAAACTCACACAAAAACACGCACATACAAACACGCACACACAACACCGCAAGTGCATCATTTATTGGTTGGCGAATGCCGCACGCTTTGGTTAGGCATTTGCGCAATGCCCTTTGTCAGCACAGAGAACACCGCACCCCATTAGGATGCTGGATACTCCAATGTTTGGTGTACACGTGTTCCTGTGAGTTTCTTGGCTGAATACTCCAATGTTTGGTGTACACGTGTTCCTGTGAGTTTCTTGGCTGAATACTCCGATGTTTGGTATAAACATGTCCCTGTGGGTTTCTTGGCTGGATACTCCAATGTTTGGTATAAATGTGTCCCTGTGGGTTTCTTGGCTGGATACTCCAATGTTTGGTATAAACATGTTTTTGCGGGTTTGGGGCGCACCTTCTTGATGCTCTTGTCCTCAAAGAAGCTCTTGAACGCTTCAAGGATGGGGCGCTCAGCTTTCAATTGCACCTGTGAGGTTCATCGTAGGGGTTGTGACTGTTGCACTTTTGAGGTTAGCAAACACATGTGAGGCATATGAAATAACCTAATTTGCACCTGTGAGGTTCATCGTAGGGGTTGTGACAGTTACACTTTTGAGGTTAGCAAACACATGTGAGGCATATGAATTAACCTAATTTGCACCTGTGAGGTTCATCGTAGGGGTTGTGACAGTTACACTTTTGAGGTGGGCAAACACATGTGAGGCATATGAATTAACCTAATTTGCACCTGTGAGGTTCACCGTAGGGGTTGTGACAGTTACACTTTTGAGGTTAGCAAACACATGTGAGGCATATGAATTAACCCAATTTGCACCTGTGAGGTTCATCGTAGGGGTTGTGACAGTTACACTTTTGAGGTTAGCAAACACATGTGAGGCATATGAATTAACCTAATTTGCACCTGTGAGGTTCACCGTAGGGGTTGTGACAGTTACACTTTTGAGGTTAGCAAACACATGTGAGGCATATGAATTAACCTAATTTGCACCTGTGAGGTTCAGCGTAGGGGTTGTGACAGTTACACCTTTTGAGGTTAGCAAACACACGTGAGGCATATGAACGTGTGTGGTCAGTAACAGGTTTTGTTCAGCATAGGAGATGTGACAGTTGCACCTTTGAGGTTAGCAAACACATGTGAGGCATATAAACCTGTGTGGTCAGTAACAGGTTTTGTTCAGCATAGGAGTTGTGACTGTTACACATTTAAGGTCAGCAGACACATGTTCACGGTTGGCCATAACCATATATACACGATGTATGTGCGGTAACCTTGGCAGGAAAATCACCAAATATACGGTCATATACGGTGCATATATACGGTTCTGGCCAACCCTACACATGTGAGACATATGGACTTGTGAGGCTGGCAAACACATGTGAGATATATAAACAATAAACCTGTGTGGTCAGTAACAGGACTTATGCGACAGTTACACCTGTGCGGTATACCAAAGGACATACATGAAATGCACCTGTCAGGTCCACTAAAGGACATACATGAAGATGCACATGTGAGGTCCACTAAAGGACATACATCAGTTGCACGTGTGAGGTCCACTAAAGGACATACATCAGTTGCACGTGTGAGGTCCACTAAAGGACATACATGAAATGCACATGTGAGGTCCACTAAAGGACATACATCAAATGCACATGTGAGGTCCACTAAAGGACATACATGAAATGCACGTGTGAGGTCCACTAAAGGACATACATGAAATGCACATGTGAGGTCCATTAAAGGACATACATGAAATGCACATGTGAGGTCCACCGCAGCTGTTCAATAAAGTTGAAAACGTGACAAGTGACAGGAGGCAAGGTAGCTTTTTCAGGGTATTGAAGCAGCAGAGCAGCGCAAAATGTAGGGCACAACCCAGCAGCGCCAAATGTAGGGCACACACCAGCAGAGAGCAGTGAATACCCATTTGTTATGATGACTAAAATTACAAATGCAGGGCACACACCAGCAGTGAGCAGTGAAACGCCATTGTCATGGTGACTAAAACTACAAGTGCAGGGCACACACCAGCAGCAAGCAGTGAAAAGCCATGCTTTATGATGACTAAAATGACAGTGAGCAGTGGAGGCTTGGATCAAGGTACAACAAAGGCAAAGAAAGGTTCCTACGTACGTAATTGTATTTTCCTGCATGAGGGCAAGAAGAACTCACAGGTGACGGCTGGCCTAAATCTTTGAAGACTAAAATACAAATAGCAGTGGACGCTTGGGCCAGGGTACCACAAAGGAGGTTTGGACCAGGGTACCACAAAGACAAAGAGCGGCAAAAACCCACTCTATTATGTCTGAAGAATAATACTGAAGAGGTCAAGAGCTATGATGGGCAGCCCACACAGCGCATACGAGCATCCTAACAAGCTAACAAATCCATAGCCCTGCGTACCTTTCCATTCACGAAGGTTGGCATGCCGCTGTCGTCATTATCAATCTCTGGCTTGACACAGAAAAAGCACGCACGCACGCACGCACGCACGCACCCACCCACCCACCCAAGCACGCACGCACGCACGCGCACACACACACATACGTATACACACACACCAGGGAACTTCATCCCGTGCGGGCGCCGCACTTATTAAATAAATGTTGGGTTTGCCCGGAGGGATCTACTAGAGCGCAAGCACACCTAAGATCACCATACCTTGCCATCCACAAAGACCGGCCTGCCGTTGACGTCTGTGTCAATCTCTGGCCACACATCCACCCACAAGCGCGTCTGAGGCACGGTGCTAGCAGGAGGCGGTGCGCCTGTGACACGAGCGGGCGTGCATTTTATCATAGCAGGCACGTTTGAAGTCCTAAAAAAATAGTTAAGAGTGGATTAAGCTAAACCCTGACATGAGTGGATGCACATGTTATTACAAAAAGTACATTTGAAGCCCTAGAAAAAGAGTCAGTGACATGAGCGGGCGTGCATTTTATAAAAGCAGGCACGTCTGAATCCTTAGAAAAGAGTTAGTGACACGAGCGGGCGTGCATTTTATTAAAGCAGGCACGTTTGGAAAAGAGTCAGTGACATGAGCGGGCATGCATTTTATTAAAGCAGGCACGTTTGGTAAAGAGTTAGTGACATGAGCGGGCGTGCATTTTATTAAAGCAGGCACGTTTGGTAAAGAGTTAGTGACATGAGCGGGCGTGCATTTTATTAATGCAAGCACGTTTGAAGCCTCGAAAAAAAGTTAGTGACATGAGCGGGCGCGCATTTTATTAATGCAAGCACATTTGAAGCAAGAAAAAAGAGTTGATGACATGAGTGGGCGTGCATTTTATTAAAGCAGGCACATTTGAAGCCTTAGAAAAAGAATTAGTGCCATGAGCGGGCGTGCATTTTATTAAAGCAGGCACGTTTGAAGCCTAAGAAAAAAGAGTTGATGACATGAGCGGGCGTGCATTTCAATCTAAACAGTACTGCATGAATGAAATGTTTTTGCTGGAATTGCCGTGCATGGCTCAGCCCGCACATCCATGTTTCTGGCAAACCTAAGCATGCATGGATGCGTATTATAGCGGTGCCGCAAACTGCAGCCTGCACATCCATGTTTCTGGCAAACCTAAGCATGCATGGATGCGTATCATAGCAGTGCCGCAAACTTAAGCCTGCACATCCATACTTACGGCAAACCTAAGCATGCATGGATGCGTATTATAGCGGTGCCGCAAACTGCAACCTGCACATCCATATTTACGAAAACCTAAGCATGCATGGATGCGTATCATAGCAGTGCCGCAAACTTCAGCCTGCACATCCATATTTACGGCAAACCTAAGCATGCATGGATGTACATTATAGCGGTTCCACAAACTTCAGCCTGCACATCCATATTTCTGGCAAACCTAAGCATTCATGGATGCGTATTATAGCGGTGCCTCATACTTAAGCCTGCACATCCATACTTACGGCAAACCTAAGCATGCATGGATGTGTATTATAGCGGTGCCGCAAACTTCAGCCTGCACATCCATACTTACGGCAAACCTAAGCATGCATGGATGCGTATTATAGCGGTGCCGCAAACTTCAGCCCCTTATAACAAGGCAGCCCACCATGCACATTACTAGGGTTGGACAGAGCCGTATATATGCACCAAATATGACCATTTATCTAGTGAATTCCCTGCCAAAAATACCGTATATTCACCGTACAAGCATGGTTCTGGTCAACCCTATGTAAGAATTGGAAAACGTGTGTTTCTGCGTTGTACCTGCACAACTATTCCTGCATGCGCTGCAACACGCGCATTTCTGCGTCGTACTTGCATGGCTATTGAACTGCATGACTGCTGCATGCGTCGTACCTGCATGACTATTACTGCATGCGCTGCAACACGTGCGTCTCTGCGTCGTACTTGCATGGCTATTTAACTGCATGACTGCTGCATGCGTCGTACCTGCATGACTATTACTGCATGCGCTGCAACACGTGCGTCTCTGCGTCGTACTTGCATGGCTATTTAACTGCATGACTGCTGCATGCGTCGTACCTGCATGACTATTACTGCATGCGCTGCAACACGTGCGTCTCTGCGTCGTACTTGCATGACTATTTTACTGCATGACCACTACTGCGGCTTACCTGCATGATTGCTGTTCCTGAGGGCCTCATCACCACTGCTGCTGCTACCACTACCGCTGCTGTCAATATCATCCGGTGCAGTTTCTGATCCTTTGATGCTACCACTGCTGCCGCTGACATTTACCTGTGCAGCTTCTAATTCCTTGACGCTGCCGCTGCTGCTGCCGCTGACATTGCCCTGTGCAGCTTCTGATTCCTTGACGCTGTCACTGCTGCTGCTGCTGACATTTCCCTGTGCAGCTTCTGATTCCTTGACGCTACCACTGCTGCTATCGACTTCAGCCTGTGCAGCTTCTGACCCCTTGCTGCTTCCTCCACTGCTGCTATCGACTTCAGCCTGCGCAACTTTGGTCAAATTGCTGCTACCTCCACTGCTGCTATCGACTTCAGCCTGTGCAGCTTCTGACCCCTTGCTGCTTCCTCCACTGCTGCTATCGACTCCAGCCTGTGCAGATCTGGTCAAATTGCTGCTACCTCCACTGCTGCTATCAACTTCAGCCTGTGCAGCTTCTGACCCCTTGCTGCTTCCTCCACTGCTGCTATCGACTTCATCCTGTGCAGATTTGGTCAAATTGCTGCTACCTCCACTGCTGCTATCGACTTCAGCCTGTGCAGCTTCTGACCCCTTGCTGCTTCCTCCACTGCTGCTATCGACATCAGCCTGTGCAGTTTCTAACACATCGCTGCTACCACTACTGCCGCCCAAATTGTCCGGCGCAGCTTCTGGGCTGCTGCTGCTGCTGCTGCTACTGCTGCCTCTGCTGCTGGCGCTGCCAATGTCGTCAGTTGGCAATCTTCCACTGGTGCTGACGCCATTCCCAGCATCAGGTGCAGCTTCTGGGCTGCTGCTCCTCCTAGCGATGTTATCATTACGTAAGCTACTCCTGCTGCTGCTGCTGCTGCTGCTGCCGCTAGACGTTTCCAGAAACTCTGCGCCAACACAGCTGCTGCTGCTGCTGCTGCTGCTGCCATCGTTGCTTTTTCTCAAATCGCTATCACTGTTGTTGCTACTGTTGCTGCTGCCATTGCCGCTGCTGTCCTCCCTACTGCTGCTGACGCTGCTATTGCTGCTACTTGCATTCCCGCTGCTATCATGGAAGGCCTCTCTGAAGTCTATGTCATCACCACAGTAGATGGAGATGCAGTTCACGCACCCGTGGCCAACCTGAGAGGCAGGTTTGACGGATGTCGTTGCAGCATGAGCAAACATCAAGGCAAAACAAATGTGCGAGCAGTGAGCATCTATCTGTAGATGGAGATGCAGTTCACGCACCGTGGCCGACCTAAGAGGCAAGGGTTTGACGGATGTTGTCGCAGTATGAGCAAACAGCAAGGCAAAAAAAATACGCAGGGAGTTAGCATCTGTGGATGAAGATACGCAGGGGGCTTGCAGCAGTAAATATAGATGCAGTTCAGGCAGCTGTGCCTGACCTGAGACGAGGGTTTTATGAATGTTGTCACAGTATGAGCAAACAGCGAAGCAAAAAAAATGTGCGAGCAGTGCGCATCTATCTGTGAGTGGAGACGCAACTCACGCGGCTGTGCCTGACCTGAGACGAGGGTTTCATGGCTGTTGTCACAGTATGAGCAAACAGTGAAGCAAAACAAATATGCAAGCAGTGCGCATCTATATGTGAATGGAGACGCAACTCACACGGCTTTGCCCGACCTGAGACGAGGGTTTTATGGATGTTGTCACAGTATGAGCAAACAGTGAAGCAAAACAAATATGCGAGCAGTGCGCAACTATCTGTGAATGGAGGCGCATCTCATGCGGCTGTGCCTGACCTGAGACGAGGGTTTTATGGACGTTGTCACAGTATGAGCAAACAGTTAAGCAAAACAAATATGCAAGCAGTGCGCAACTATCTGTGAATGGAGGCGCATCTCACGCGGCTGTGCCTGACCTGAGACGAGGGTTTTATGGACGCTGTCACAGTATGAGCAAACAACAAGGCAAAACAAACATGCGGGGAGTTAGCATCGGTGGATGAAGATGCTCGCTTAACCTGAGACGAGGGTTTCATGGACGCTGTTGCAGCATGAGCAAAATGCAAAGCAAAAAAAGAGCCAGCATCATACCAGCTTTGTGATTGCACATTTCCATGTTTCTCCTGATTTTACGGAGGTTGGATGTGTGAAATTTGGCGTACTGAGCGCGTGCAGTTTGGCTTGGGGGGATGAGGGCTTACGTTGAAATCGCAGACACAAACAATTCGTTGGGAACACACACACACACACATACAAACACACACACACACACACACTCACACACTCACACACAAATACACACAAACACACACACACACACAACTCACACACATACGCACACACACACAACTCACACACACTCGCACACAACACACACACACTCACACACACTCGCACACAACACACACACACACGCGCACACACAAACACACATACACACACACACGCTCACATACACACACAAATACACACACACAACTCACACACACACACACACAACTCACACACTCGCACACAAAACACACACAACACGCACCGGTGACTCTGACTTGATATCCAGGTACGCCACCTCTGTATCACAGGCAAAGTAGCGCGTCGTATCCCTCTTCACCTCCGGCTGGAACACACTGGAGTGTGGCTTGTACGTGTACTCCTCTGTGGCTTTCCGTCTCAAGTAGGCCACCACCTGTGAGCACGAGAAAGGAGGAAAGCAGGTTCAAGAGGAAGGAAGAAAGATGCAGTCTGATGTTTGTTCTTTGGTTCAAGTAGGCCACTACCTGTGTGCATGAGGAGGGAGGAAAGGAGGATCGACCTGCTGTTTGTTCTTTGGTTCAAGTAGGCCACCACCTGTGTGCATGAGGAGGGAGGAAAGGAGGATCGACCTGCTGTTTGTTCTTTGGTTCAAGTAGGCCACCACCTGTGAGCATGAGGAGGGAGGAAAGGAGGTGCAGACTGTTTGCTTTTTGTCTCAAGTCGGCCACCACCTGTGCGCATGAGGAGGGAGGGAAAGAGGTGCAGACTGTTTGCTTTTTGTCTCAAGTAGGCCACCACCTGTGTGCATGGTGTAAGGGAGGAGGAGGGGAAGGAGCAGAAATGACGTAATGATGTAAGGAAAGGTGACAGACAGGACAAGGCCAAGGAGGATTAGCAAGGGTAAGGTTAAAAAGTAAGGAAGGGGTAAGGTTAAAAAGTAAGGAAAGGTTGAGGACAGCAAAAGGTAAAGAAAAATATGAAAGAGGAAGGTAAAAAATAGGGAAAAGGTCGAGGAGGATAAGGAAGGGGAAGGTTGTGGTGAGGGTGTGGGAGGAAAAGAGTGGCAGAGGGGTGTGGATGGTGAGAGAGGGTGTTTAGATGAGGTAGGAGTGTGTTAGGACAGGAGTGAGTTAAAATTGATTCCCTGACGACAGACATGACTGAGTAAGAGAGCTATAAGACAAGTGAATGAGGACAAGTCGATCGAGGACAAGTGACCAAGGAAGAGAGCTACAGGACAAGTGATTGAGGGTATTTGACCAAGGAAGAGAGCTATAGGACAAGTGAGCACAAAAGGGGAAGGCGAGCCTTTAATGGAAGTGTATGAGATGACAGTAGGGGAAGGCAAGCCTTTAAGGGAAGTGTATGAGAGGAAGAGAGCTATAGGACAAGTGAGCACCTTAGGGGAAGGCAAGCCTTTTATACCCAAATTTCTGACAAGAAATTTGCGATGTCCGGGCTTTAACCGATTCTGTTGGGTGGACTTTGGGCCTGAATAGCTCCGCGGCCAATCATCTGTTCCACGTAAAATTATAATTTAAATGCCTGGGCGCGTCTCAGCAGCTGTGCTGAGTTTTGCGGCGAGCTGTGAGGGTTGGACTCTTGACGACGAGAAAAGCTGGAAAGTAGCACGTTGTGACGGTGTCAAAATGCAGAATTTACTGCTTCAATTCTCACGTTCAGAAATTGTGCAGTTATCATGTGCCGTCATGTTCTGTGGCTGCATGAATACCAACGAGGAGGGAATTTTGGCCGCACCACTTTTTGATGCAATTTAATGCCGCTGTTATGAACTTTTATTGTACAGCGAAGTTACAAACATGAATGGATTTTCGAAAGCTCTGGCAGTGACAAAGGCATAAGCGCCGCATGCAGAATTTGGCCTGGAGCGTTTTTGCGTCTTTTGATATAGATGCCTGGACTGTTCTAGAAAATCCGGCAAGATCAAAGGTAGGTTCTGACGGTAAAGGCAGTGGCGGAGCTCTATGCAGAAGGGAGGGGAGGTCCGTGCATGAGTTAAAGCAAGTACGGGTCTGCATGGTGCACAGGAGAAGGTTTAGGCCTGTTTCCGCCTTGAAGGAACGGAAACAAACACACACAATAGTCCGCAGGTAGAAATTTGGGCGGGCGGAGCCCTTCTATGTGAAGGGAAGTGTGTGAGAAGAGAGCTATAGGGCAAGTGAGCACCACGCAGGTATGAGCACCACGCAGGTTTATGAGCACCACGCAGGTTCATGAGCACCACGCAGGTATGAGCACTACGCAGGTATGAGCACCACGCAGATTTAAGAATCCACACAGCAAGCAGCAATAATATTAGCTCAACCGCCTTTGGCTGAAACATCCTGGTTTCCGCGTTACACAAGGCAGCTTTGCTTGTACCATCAAGGCAGCTTTGCTTGCACCAACAAGGCAGCTTTGCTTGTACCATCAAGGCAGCTTTGCTTGAACCATCAAGGCAGCTTTGCTTGCACCATCAAGGCAGCTTTGCTTGCACCAACAAGGCAGCTTTGCTGTACCAACAAGGCAGCTTTGCTTGTACCAACAAGGCAGCTTTGCTTGCACCAACAAGGCAGCTTTGCTGTACCAACAAGGCAGCTGTGCTTGTATTGTACCATCAAGGCAGCTTTGCTTGTACCATCAAGGCAGCTTTGCTTGCACCAACAAGGCAGCTTTGCTTGTACCAACAAGGCAGCTTTGCACGCACCAACAAGGCAGCTGTGCTTGTATTGTACCAACAAGGCAGCTTTGCTTGTACCAACAAAGCAGCTTTGCTTGTACCATCGAGCTAGCTTTGCTTGCACCATCAAGGCAGCTGTGCTTGTCTTGTACCATCAAGGCAGCTTTGCTTGTCTTGTACCATCAAGGCAGCTTTGCTTGCACCATCAAGGCAGCTTTGCTTGTCTTGTACCAACAAGGCAGCTTTGCTTGTCTTGTACCAACAAGGCAGCTTTGCTTGAACCAACAAGGCAGCTTTGCTTGTACCAACAAAGCAGCTTTGTTTGCACCAACAAGGCAGCTTTGCTTGCACCAACAAGGAAGCTTTGCTTGTCTTGTACCAACAAGGCAGCTGTTCTTGTACCATCAAGGCAGCTTTGCTTGTACCAACAAGGCAGCTTTGCTTAAACCATCAAGGCAGCTTTGCTTGTACCAACAAGGCAGCTTTGCTTGTACCATCAAGGCAGCTTTGCCTGTCTTGTACCAACAAGGCAGCTTTGCATGCACCATCAAGGCAGCTGTGCTTGTACCAACAAGGCAGCTTTGCTTGTAACAACAAGGCAGCTTTGCTTGAACCAACAAGGCAGCTGTGCTTGCACCAACAAGGCAGCTTTGCTTGCACCAACAAGGAAAGCCTTTGAGCCTTGAGCACGTTTGTGGAACTTGGGTCGCATATAACCCCATGGAATTCCCCATGCGTCCTGGATGAACCCTACCCACTTGTTATTTCACTTCTTATTGCGGCCTCTCACCCCCTGTGGCAGGCTCCCCCATTCCAAATCATTGCATTGAAAGATGGATGATCAAATAGCCGATGGATTAAACAAAGAAGATCCCTAAGAAATTGGCCTTAGGAATGATGTGACTGTGCCAACCCACCTTGGCAGCAGACTCCCCGTCCACAACCATACAGATATCAGGAGGGACCTCCTTCAGCAGCAAATCTTCCCTCTTAGCAGCTTCCACAGCAGCAGAGACAGCCGGTTGCTGCTTCTGGTTGCTGCCAGCTGCTTCTTCTGCACCTTGCTGGTTGCTGCTGCTGGTTGCTGCGCCTGGAGCGGCCGAATGTTGCTGCTGCTGCTGTGGCTGAGCAGGCATATGCCCAAGCTTCTCCTGTCCTAAGCGCGCAGCAGCATCTACGCTGTGATTAAAGCTGGGAGGCCCTTTTTGCATCTCTTGAGGCTGCGTGATCCGCATGTGCAATCCATTTGTGCCATTGGGCTGTGGAATGGGTGCATACTTGTTAGAAAGAAAAGGGTTGGCACCTGAGGAGGGACGGTTCCTGCATGTGTCAGAAGCGCACACACAAACGCACAAGGGAGCTTTGCAACTATATGCAACTGAAAATAGCTAGAGTTGCATCGAGCTCTGCTGGATAAGCTACAGTGGAACAGGGCTTGCAGAGGAGAGCTGCGATTCAAACACACGTCTCACCTTGCCTTTCTAGACGCAAAAGTCAAGTTCCTGGGCTGGTGTTCTTGCTGCTGCTGACCTTGCTGGCCAAAGACGCAGGCTGGTGAAACCTCAGCCATCCGCCTGCAGGAAGAAAGAAGGAAGGATGCATGTGACGATGCTGCACAAAAATCGCGTAGCAAACAAAGCACATCAGTTACAACTTACATCCATGGGAGCGACGCGCATGCTGCTTGATGCGGCATGCAGAGCATGCCATACATCCCCCACAGCCTCCCAGCTCTCATCTCTGCTGGATGCTGGCTGTGTGAAGGGGAGAGGAGCCGGTCAGGAGGGTGGGCACGGAAGGTGTGTGCGCTGCCTCGTGGCGCTAGGTTACTTGGCGTCCTGCTGCCTGGCAACATTCAGCTGGTCTTGCAGAGGGCAAACTACCATCCAGGGTTTACACTGGGTGTACAGGCTCTTGATCACTGAGATGTTCCCTAGGTAGGTGTGCGGGATGCTTTTTTTACTTGAACTAAATTGCAAAGGGTGAAGAAGACGAGGCGAGAATATATCGTTACACACCGACACATATAAATTTGGCAGTTAATTCTTAACGAGGTTTTCTTTATAATCGATAAGTCAGGTAGCTAGATCACTGGCACTATTTTCCCTCACAAGGGTTTTGATCGTTCCTGCTCATGTGTTGAATGGGCTGCTGCGGGAGCAAAGGCAGTGAGTGCCTATCTGACCAACTAGCTACCTGGAAATTTTCAAAGTCTGCATGCAAGCACACAGTTGACTCCTGCAAACGCAGGCCCTCAAGCCGCACAGCCAGCCCCGGTCTCCCAACAACAGACGGATGCCGACAGAGCGCTTGAAGCTGAGGAGCAGGTATGCTGTGACAAGTTGTAAACCTATTTGTGTGCATTGTGAAGTGGTTGGCTACCAGTGTGCAAATTCGATGGACATGAGTGTCACTGTTTCCAATTGCAGCTGCTGGAAAAGCAAAAAAGAGATCAAGCAGAGACTGAACGGGAGCAGAGAAAGAGGAACTATGCACTTCACCTAGCTGAAGCAGAGAAGCAGCAACAACGCCGCAAGGCAAAAGAGGTTGAAGAGGAAGAAAAGCAGCAGGTGAAGGAGTTGTGTGCTCGTTCTATCACTTTTCTAGAACAAGATGCAGGGACCAAATTCTGCTGACACTGACACTGACACTGGCACGTTCATCAATGGATCATGTTAGTGGAATCCAGCCACTTTGCCTCCGTGTCTCGCTACGCATCATGTAGGTGTGCAATTAGGGCCACATGTATTTTAAGACAAATTTGCACTTTTACGCGAGAGGGAATTGACGAGCTTGTGCGTTTCATAAATCCAAACCTTTTGGTTTTATACACCGTACACGACCGCATGCCTGGAGATTTACGGCACCGCATGCTGCACAGGCACTGTCATTAGAAAAGGAGGCTGAGAGGCAGCGAAGGAGGGAGGAGCATGAGCAAAAGGTCTCAGAAGCAAAGGAGAGGCAGCAAAAGGTTTTAGAGGCAGAGGAGAGGCAAAAACAAGTGAGTAGATCTGAGCAAAAACAAGGACGCACTCTCACAGTCGTGAAGTCTGAACGTTTAATCCTGCAACTATCTCATATTTAGTCTGTGATGAGCAGCTGTTCGTTCCAAACGTTGATGTTTACCAAAGCATGCTTTCATACACTTTAGGCGATGAAGCCTGACATAGTGCAGTATGTTTTCTTAAACACCTTAATCTGAACCTGAACTTAAAACCTAATGGGCCGTGGTGCTCTCTCACCTTGCCCGTCCCTTCGCAAAAAGTGCTCTATACTGTTTGGATTGGAGCTGCCCCAATGGTAGGGTTGGCCAAAACCATGTAAATACGGTGCATAAACGGTATTTTTGGCAGGGAAATCACCAAACATATGGACATGTACGGTGCATACATATGGTTATGTCCAACCCTTCTCATTGGCTCTAAAGGCGCGGGAACCTCTGTTTCTTAAAACAATGATCACTCACTCTCACACACACATACACACCTTAACACCTTAAAGTGCAAGCAAATAAACTCACCCTTTACTCAAATTGGGCCGGGCTAATTATATCTGGCAGTAAAACCAAAGTCACGGGTAGTCTAAACGCGTCCCCCTCTAAAGACCAAAATGGCCTAACACCGTCTGAAGCACTCGAACATCAACTCAAAAACAACATACTGGTTCAAAACCAGGCAACAAATTACATCACACCCAGCTCCCCCTTCTTCTATCTAGGAGTCACACTGACGATGAATCTCAATTGGAATCACCAGCACAGACACATGGACGAAAACCTAAAGCAAAAGCCTGACGCCCTTGAAGGCTCTTATGCCTCACCACGGCAAACACTAAACATATTACGCACAGCAATCATCCCTAGTCTGGCCTATGCTTTTACGGTCACACCATGCTCCTACCTAGACATGGGTAAGTGGGATGCAATGATTGGAAGGGTGATCAAAAGCAAACACAACTTATGGAGAAGCACATTGACTGCCATGATCCGTGAAGATGTCGATGGTTTTAAATTGGGTGCCCCCTACCATCTACGTGGAATACCACAGGCGCTCAGCAGTAGCACTCGTAACAAGCCTAGAAGACCCTTCTGAACGCCACCAATCTGTGACCGTGCATCTCCTGACCCACCAGGTCGCCCAACTCAAGGCCCTTGCCACTACATTCCTTTCCACAAGAGAAGGAACATTGCTACCTATAAAACGGCAACCTGCATATGCGAGAACGTCAACTCGCTTGCTTCCACGCCAGCAAGCTCCACTTAGCCTTGAAAGGAAACAACATATTTTTAGACGATCTCAAGATTATCTCAAAAGTCACCTCCGCCCGA
>Ga0307968_1001808_pt1 | contig 17656 bp, 11 predicted proteins | sample OrgLakmetagen650_FD_201834 | JGI IMG/M metagenome (GOLD analysis project Ga0307968, IMG submission 201834) | Saline water microbial communities from Organic Lake, Antarctica - #650 | ecosystem: Environmental > Aquatic > Non-marine Saline and Alkaline > Saline | place: Antarctica: Organic Lake... | reverse complement strand
CAGCCCTTGCTGCTCCTCTGAGCACAGCCCTCGTGTACTGCTGCCCCCATTTCCTATCTTATCTCCCCCCGCGTCATGTTTTAAGTGCTTCGAACGCTGCCCAGGTTCTGTGGCCTCCTGCGCCATTTGCTGGAGGGCAAACACAAGCCTCGTCCCAGACGCAGGTAATGGCAGGAGTCCAAACAAAGGGGGGAGGGCTGCACACTTGTTCAGCGCTGAAGCCGCAGGAGTTAGATGACAGGTGTCGCTGCCTGTGACTGCATTCATCCATGACCCTGATCCAGAGTCAGATGCTAGTCCTCCTGCTTCGTTAACACCTCCTGCTTCTACAACATCTGTGCTTGTTGATGTCTGTGCCGTGCCCAAATCAGTAGCCCCAACAATCCCAAGACGCGCCTCTGGGTCTGACGAGGCAGAAGCAAATTCCCAGAGATGCTGGGCACATGCGTCTGTCTGGTATACCAGACCAGGCCCAAACTGGGCAGCCGCACCTCGTAGCTCAAGAGATGCCTGTGTGAAGGTATGTGGGGTAGCAGGTGTGTTGTCAAACGACCTCAATGTCAGTGGCTTGCAAACATACTAAACGTGCTCCCCTGTGTGTGCCAAGCAGAGTTTGGATCTGCCTCTTGCAGGGCACGTCATCATGGCTGATATGCTATGCAATAGCATGCAATAGCTGCTGCTCCCATTAGTACATTGTTAAAGAGGGTTTAATTTAGTTTCACTTGCCACTGCTTACCATGCCAGGGTCCCTGTGAGCCACAAACAGCACAGCGGCAGGCGTCTTTGGCACAACATAAGACAGCTGTAGTACGATAGCATCTGGAGGAACACCACTCTGCAGAGGAGGAAATTGTAATGCAGGAATGTGATGGGATGACTTGCCAGGGAATCAAGGTGGGAACAGGATGTGCAGGGTTGATTCAAAGATGCCAAAGGGCGTGCCCTGAGCAGCTCTGTCTAAAGGAAAGATATGTACTTCAATTCAGTATGTTCCTTGCAGCAATTCACCAGCAGCCGGCAGTCTGCCGAGAACTACCAGGTGTTAATTAATTACAGCAAAAGCAAAGCAGCAAATGAATGTCTTCATATCATCACAGCAAACCACGATTCACAACATTTCATTATAACAGCCCTCATTGTTTGTGTAAATCTCCAAAGAAATGCGCAATCTGACTGTGTGTGACCCTTGTTCCATGACGCCCCTGACCTTGATGCTAGTACCACCACTAACTCTGTACACGCAATTCCAGGTCCACATTTACCTTGAAGTCAGACGCCGTCAGCATGCGCAGTCTGTGGCAGTACACACTGTTGTCCTGAAGACTGACTTTGACTGTGCAGAGAATGTTAGAAAGCACCTGGCTTTTCAGTAGACCTGGTACAAGTTGGGGGAGGAAGAAAGAGCGTGAACGATGTGCACGTTGTGTGCACAGGTTGATTTGTAAAAGAGTGCTTTATACATAGAAGCTCAGCTGCATCCATGCATCCTCACCAAATTGAAGCAAAGAAGACAGCTTGGAAATTTTCCCTTGCACTGTGCTTTCTCGAGCTGGCTGTGCTTGCAACTGGCCCACAACCTGAAAGGCAGACAGACAGGTAGCAACGAAGATCAGCAACAAAATGTGTGCCTTCTCCCAAACCAGCAATTTGCTTTTTTACCATCAGCAAGGGCAATTCACAAACACCTATACTTCAGCTTGTGACAGTGGGCATGTGCAAATTCATTGCAGCGAGAATTGTCAACCTGACCGGTGCAAACTGGTCAAATAGAGGGATGCAAACAATGTCCCTTAGAAAGTAGCTTACCTTTGTGCAGGCAACACATCGACGGCGCTGGATCAAAAGTGTGTCGTCCTTGTTGAATCGAAGTAAGGGAAATGCAGTCTGGAGCTTGACGAAGGCCTCAGCCTGCCCATTGGGAATCAGCATTGCACGTGCTTGTGTGTGCACCCGTCACAGCTGAGATGGAGGTGGCTTGTGCATCATGCAAAGGTTTGCAAAGCGAGTACACATTGCGACAGCTGCTTGCCTCAAAGTTGTGCAACACCCGTGACACCATAATTATGTGCAGGGAATGTGTTACTTGGCACTTCAGTGGTGAATACTTGTTGAATCACCTGCTCGGCGTATGACTAGGGTCGGCAGGTGTACAAAGCTTGGCACGCTAACCCTCATAATTATGTGCAGGGAATGTGTTACTTGGCACTTAAGTGGTGAATACTTGTTGAATCACCTGCTCGGCAGGGTCGGCAGGTGTACACAGCTTGGCACACTGACCCTCAGACCCTGTTGCCGCTTCAGCTAATAGATAATCCTCCGTCTCTGCTGCAGCTGCTTCCTGTGTGTGTGTTGCATCAGTTGCAATCGGTTTCCAGGTCCTTTTCGTCAAATGATGCAGGAGGGCTCCATTGCCTGCAGTCTTTACTCTCGATCATCTTTTTACAGTAAGCATCAGTCGTACGTAGGGTTGGTTAGAACCATATATATACGGCGTATATATAGTATTTTTGGCAGATAAATCACCAAATATACAGTCACATACGGTGTGTATATACGGTTCTGGCCAACCCTAGTCATACGCTATGCTGCAGCTGCTACCAGTGATGCAGCACAAGTAACCACTTTTCTTCTTGCGTGGAGGTTTTCAGCATTGGAGTTGAGGAGCTGCTGTAAGCAGACAGCACAGCAAATCCCCAAAAAGCGCAGGTCGGCATGCAAAGCGCCATCGTTTCTTCATCTATTTAACGTCCCTAACATTTGACTGTACACGTCAACTTAAATTTGCACAGGGATCGGAGGCAGGCACCTAAATTCAAAAGATCCTCTTGATCTAGAATAGAATGCGGTTTTCACACATTACCTCGGTAGCAGGGGGATGGGGGGGCAGCAAGTGGCCTTCGGTGGAGAAAATGAAATAATCCAAAAGTGCACCGCTGCCTTTGACAAACGTCAGGTAAAGGTACTTGACCGTTTCTGACAGATAGTACGATTCTTGGATGTCAATGTGCTCTCCTGGGTACACGTTTTGGAGGGATATATGGTGACATGGAAAGCGTTGGAAGCCTGGTGGCATGAAAGCAAGCCTGTGTTTAATGTCAGGCGTGCTCAGCAAGCGTAACGCTACGTTCGTTACCCCAACTCACTTCAAAACCAGTCTATCATTTGTGCAAGCCCAGTCCTGTTGAATTGCCACAAGAAATGGTCTACAGGAAAATGCACAGTAGCAGCAACGGCTTCACCTCACAGGCCCGATAGCTGCACACCTGTCGTGACGTTATTCACAGGGGCAAATCCACATTTCACACGGTTGTGGGTATTCAGTATGCTCTGGATACGAGCAGCAGCGTCAATATACTGCGCAGGAAGGAAGGTGAGTATATGTTTTTTTTAAGCGGTGGAAGCTGTAGCAACCTGGCTATGTTTAAACAGTGCAGGGAAAAAGGTACAGGGTATACCGAACACTATTTTTAATCTCAACATTAGTGCAGAAAGGCTGTTCAAAACAGCAACAAGAATCTAAGGAAGGCTGTGACAATATTGCTCTCTTCCATGAATGGGTACTCTGTATGGAGCAGAAGCTCCTCCTCTGCCGCTCCCCACCAAGTTTTTGAGGCCGATCTAACACATACACACACACACACTCACACACACAACATACATACAAACACACACACTCACACACACACACAACATACATACAAACACACACGCACACACACACACCTGCGGATCCTTAGTGACTGCATGCAGGATAAAATTGCTTTCAATGGACTCAGGCCTCAGCTGATACCTGTGAGCAGCGAGAATGAAAGATCAGGAAGGGCTGGTGCATAGAGCATTCCTAGGGGCAAATGAGGTCAGGCAAGAAAGTTGACGTGGTCTGTTGCCAGGTGAGGTTGTTTAGGGTAAAAGTTATGAAGAGTTACTTCAAATAGCAGGCTCTGATTACTTGTTAAATCACCTTAATTAATGTGGGTAGTACTTTTTCACTGCCTGCATAGTTTTTTCTTTGTTTCTTGTTGGATCACCTGCTCGCCAAGATCAACGAGTATTTGTAGCTTGGCACACTGAACCATCAAAAAGTTGCGGGAAGGGATTGTGTCTGAATTGACGCATCGGCCTCCGTTGCTACCCAAGCCAGGGCAAGGCAATTGTTTGCACGTACTGACCATATTGCTTCGGCACATTTTTATGCATGACCAGACCATACACATTCTCACTTCCCTCAGATTGTAGAATAACAGAACGGCACAGACGTTTTGCTGTGCTAACAATCACCATGACAAAACGGAAAACATGCTGCTAATAAATACCATGACAAAATGGAAAACATGCTGCTAACAATCACCATGACAAAATGGAAAACATGCTGCTAATAATCACCATGACAAAATGGAAAACATGAGAGAAGCTTGTCTGTTGTTTATTGCACCGCTTTCTGCTCACCCTCCGTCGTATGGATTTAACTGGCGGAGGTGCAGGTCGAACATTTCAGGCAGCCACCCAAACTCCCTCCATGCCTCAAGGAAGCCCTCGTGCAGCTCGATCGCCTCCTTTTCTAACCCTGCAAGCAGCGTTGAGTAACGTGTCTGCCTCCAAACACACATACATGCAAAACTAGGCCATTGCAGTGGCACTCCTTTTCCAACCTGTGAGCAGCGTAGTGCAACGTTGGTGCCTGTGTTAAGTAGCTCAACAATGGGACGTGTTCTTACTTGCGGGCCTGTGCAGCATACTTGACCTGCTTACCATGAGCAGGTTTTGAAACATAATAACGCACAGATAGGGTGGCAGACACCATGTGCAGCGCAGCTTAGAGACAACTGTGTCAGATCTGTGCTCTGGTCCACCATTCCCAGGACGTGCTATTCTTCATTGACGCACTCACCGCACAGAGCTTGCATTCCTGGCCAAAATGCTGCCAGGCTACTGACAAAGCTACTGAACAGCCGACCTGAATCCATTTGGGCACTTATGAGGAGGGAGGAGGAGGGGAACTGCATGTGATTGGGTGCGTGCTTCACATGTGTGTGCAAGTAGGGGCAAAGGATTTGTTTCATCGCTTTACACATTGGCAAAAGGAACAAAGTTGCCAGAGCTGCAAATCTCACTGGTTGACTGAAACAGGACCACTTCAACCACGCCTACTGCTGAGCTTCGTTGTGTGAGTGAATGCGTAAAAATGTGTCTTGCACAATCCATACAAGCTGCATCCTCAAGTGCTGCAACAAACTATCTCTGGCTTGCCTGTAGATGCTGCATGACACTGAGGTATGTGTCCGCAAACATGTCCAGGTGGTCCTTGTGGCCAAACATGAGGTAACTCTGCAGCGTGAGGCACCAGGCAGGAGACACCAGCAAATCTGAAGTCAATCGTCTGAAATGCATGAGGTGCGTAAGCCAAAAAGCTGAGGGAGTAAGCAAGTTCTGTCCTTCCAAATTATCTATTAATTTGACCTATTGAGCAGGCCTTGGTCTTGGCTGTGATCAGACGCTGTCACTGCGTGCGTATTTCTTTAATTATTTCCATATTTGAGTTAAATTGCTCTAATGTACCGCCTACTGGTATAAAGATTGCTAGCAACTATGCTGCCACAGCAAACCAACTTATTTCTGCAATAACACTGTTGTACACCCATTTCGTTTCCTACTCCGCAATTACCTTTAGTAAGTACTCATAATAGCTGTCCACTCCAGGGCCTGTGTGATAGAAGTGCGAAATGTAAGGTGGTCAGACGTGAGCAGGCAGCTTAGACAAATCAACAAACTTCATTGTAGCAACGACTCATGGATGAAAAGTGCATGCAGAAGAAATGCGTGGCCTCATTTCTGAATTAGCAAAAATATACCAGAGAGAATATACAAACAAAACAAATGTTCAGTTGCGGCTGCTTTTTTTTCTGCTCTATGTTTGCTTCAACATACTTGTTTGACAGTTGCACAGTCCATCCTTGTACCTCTTTTCGTGCAACAAGTTGCACTACCTTGCAGGTTAGTCAAACTTTGTAAATGTGTGTAGAGCGTATACCTGAAGAAATCTCTGCCAAAAGGCGCCATGAACTTACTCATTTTTATTTTAGCTTACCTATAGGTTCCGGCCACACCCAAGTACCTGTTGTTGCCTCTTTTGAAATCCAGTCACTGTTGTGCACGTCTATTGAGCCGCCCAGAAGTCCAAGGCTAGAGCGGCGATTGTACATTGCCTATAAGGACCGAGGTATGGCAAGCAAATAGGAAATTGGCAGAGGATGAGGAGCACAACCAAAAAAGCAGAAGAGGCGGACAAACAAACGAAACACGTGACGATGCTACAGATTCTGAACTGTACTCAAAAGCCCCTCCACACGCACAGGTAATAAAAAAAGGTGGCTATGAAAGGGGAGCATGTTCTTAATTGCAAAAGCGCATCACGCAAGAGTTACTATGCCCAAGTGCTTGATTTGAGCTCACCTTTGCTGCGTGGTCAGCAAGAGATGCCCATTGTGGATCTCCTGTCAGTTTGGACAGATGGCCAAACTCTAGCAGCAGGGTCCCGGCGCACGCTGTGCACGTCGTATTGCTGTGCTTCTGCGCTGTTGGAAGCTTGCCCTGCAGAATTGTTACACAGTGAGCTGCGGCTGGAGAGGTTGCAAGTGATGGCTGTCATAATCCCATACACGACTGGGGGGAGCTCTGCCTTGGTTCCTACGAAGAGGGCGCTCTGCCATGCTTCCTACAAGAGAGCGCTCGGCCTTGCTTCCTAACAAATCTGCCTTGTGGCATCCTCCCTCCCACCCACTTTTCAAAGGCCCCTGCTACAGACTTAGCGTAATTAGTGGAGTGACCGAGGAAGCGAGTTGCAACACGAACAAATTGTTCCTGCAACCTGAAGGATCCGCACCTTTCGTAAGTTGACGAACAAATACGGCAGCCCACTAGGAGAATCAAATGCAGGCCTCAATCGCTCGGCAACGTCAATGGCTTTTTGCAAAAGGACGCCATCGTAGGAAGGAAAAGCCTGCACATGCACCAGGAAAATATATCTTTTGCTTTCAGCCTAGTCAGCGAGGTATGTCTCCAACACAAAGCACAGTCGTGACCTCCACGGTGAATTTTTCCACAAATCACATCCTGCAAGAAAAACAACTTGGCTGGTACGAGGTGGTTGCCCAAAACGGCAATTTATAACAGAGTGTGTAATATTGCTGTTTCACATCCTGGCGATTCAACTTTCACTCACTTCTCTCCCCTTTATTTGGCAGTTACCTCTTTAGATGTTTCCAGCAATGTGTGGCCAGACAAAAGACCTCCAAGCACACGTATGACCACCTCAAACACATGGACCTGTACAGCCATCGTGCAATTGTTTCAAGGTTTGTATTTTGTAAGAAAAAGAATTGCGTGTCTGGTGCTTGGACTGTACGGATGGTGACCTCTGCTGAAAACACCGTGTTCACACCATACATGCGTATGCACGACAAGAGAGCAAGCAAGCAGTGAGTTCATTTTGCACAGACTGCAGCGTGCTTATCGGCTAGGAGCAACACAGCGTATACGTTGCAGGGCAAAGCTGATGTGAAACATGAAACATGACAAGCAGTGATGCACGAACTAGAGAGTAGCGAGTCATTACTGACCTTGGCATCTTTGTCAAAGTTGACGTAAGTTTCTATCCTCTTCAAGGCGTCTTCCATGTCTTCTTTCTGGTTCATAAGCTGCAGAGCAACGCAGTGTGTGTTCTCCTGTTTAGCCAGATGTACATCCCGCGCAAGGTGGCACCATGTCCTCAGTAGAGCAACAAATGGCTGAATCGTGCTCTGTCAGCAATCCTCTCGGCACTTTTATCATATTCTACAAACTTGTCATTGAATTGAAAAGACTTGGCATATGCTTTGCCATGTATATGTAGGGTTGGTTCGGGGCAAGATACCCGTGCCTGACTGATGCATTGCAAGAAACTAGCTGTGCAGGCAGCGCAACCAGTAAAGATAGCTCTTGGCTTCCACCTGCATGCGTACTTACTAAGAGCGTATCCAGGGCATCTAAAAGCGTTATTTGCATCCCGTCCCCTTGCCAATCTGTGCCCTTGCTGTGAAAAGCAAAAAGAAGGGAGTTTGTTTAACCAAGTGTCGTTCAATGTATGCAGTCGCTTGTTCTAATGCCAGCACCCAATACACTAGGCAAAGGGTCAGACGTACCAGGACAGTGGGTTCAGATTGTCCTGCACAGAAAAGTAGTCCAAGCACAAATGAATTAAAGGTTCAGGAAGGCGTACAAGATGTTGCAACACTGTACGTACCTTGGGAAAAGCATGCACCATATAGTTTTTCCACCCAAATTGAAACATCTCCAGTGCTTCAGCCCTGGGTGATTGTGAATTGGCAGGAAAAAGGGTTGGCAGAAAAGGGGTTCAACATTGCTCAATTAAGCAAGCAGTTTCCAAGACCTCGGTCACAGAAGCAAAACTACTACTAGGACTCAGACAAAGAAGTTCAAAGTTAGAGCCTCACAACAAAAGCTAGCATGCCCAAAATGTATGGATTCATATGCTGAGAATGCAACTAAGGGGAATGACCGTCTGTCGGGCCAAGGCGTGGTGCCTTCTGGTGTTTTGACTGAGGTGAAAGACACTGGCCGCACGTGCTGCCTGAAATGAGTTCTCAAAATTTGAAACAAGAGTGAGGTCACCTTAAGGCGTCCCAATTATTGCCGTCCTCGTTTCGGAGATCTGGCCGTTTGTCCTTCCACTTGTCTTGGAGCAGCGTTTGAATGCTTGCCTACGGACATGGTTATAACCCAGCATGGTATTCTCATGCACAGCACACAAAGCATGAGGGTGCCTGCTAGATTTTCTACAATTTTGCTCACGCGGTACCGCCCTGTATGTCGGTTGCGCGACGCTAATCCTTGCTTCGTGCGTATCCTTACCATTTTGTTGGCAGGTTCTGCTGCAGCCCGTGCGCCTTGGCATGGGGTAGAAAGCAAAATGAGGCAGAGGACAGGAAGTAACTTCTGGCCTGTCATCATGCATGCCTACATCGAGGGTGATTTGACGGGGTGCACGAGCAGTATCTTGCTGTGTGGGTCCCCAAGATTCACCACGTGTTTTGCCTGCACGCACAAAACGCGTCATATCTGGCCTATATCAGGATTCAATTGCATACAGGTGACTTACCAGCATACAGCGAGTAGGGTTCTGTCCCACTTCAGTTCAGTTGCCTTTGCCAGTCATGTGCCAGCAAGTCGTGTATTTACATGCGCGCCAACAAGCTACAGGCCCTATAGAAAACAACTAAAACTTTAAATTAATCAGATACCATACTCTGTTCTTCTAAAATGAATTTCCAATTGGCAAGCCCATCTCAATTGGCAAATTTCAGGCCCGGCAGTGTGGCAAGCCACCGCAGGCAATGCCGTTCTGTTGTAGCCAAGGGTAAAACAACTTTGTGCATGCGCTTGTAAACATGCATGCATGCACACACACACACACACACACACACACACACACACACACTCACACACACACACACACACATACAAACACACACACACAAACACACACGCGCGCACACAGATACACAAACACACTTGCACGCACGCACGCACACTTACACACACACACACACAAACACACTTGCACGCTCACACACAACACTTGCACGCGCGCACGAACACACACATTGGCACACACAACACACACACACACACAAAACACACAAGTTACGCGGTACACGCATACACACACATACACACACACAAACATACACACACGTGCACATACATACATACATGCATCTCCGCACGCGTGCGCACACGCACAAGCATCATAGACAGACTCACGCTCACATGCACAAGTTCACACACACGGCAACGCTCTTGTGCACATGCAGCATCTACGTTTCAACATTGAACAGGCTTTCTTAACAACCTGGAACACAGGCGAGCGCCGGTCAGCCAATCGTACTGTGAACTGGCCTGTCAATCAGGAGCAGGATGGGCCCAGCTTCGGTGCTGCTCTAGACCAAGGCAGGATGACACCCATGATGACAGCTGAGCCTGCCCCACCAACCATCACGTCTGCCTCCCAGCAAGTGCGTGCAGCGCCACAAAAACATGTTCACAAAAGCCAAGATTTGTCACGCGAATGTGGTTCTCCCTTAAAGACTGGAACTCTGCACCATCATCGAAATCAAACAAGCTATTCTTCTTGTTTGGCCCCCCCCCCCTCCCTCCCTTCCTTTCTTCCTTAGCTAGACACTTCAAGTTTGGGCAAGGCTGTCAGATCTGACAACAACAAAAGCAGCTCAAAAACGCAAGCATAGAGTTGACGCTCCTTCCTATGCCACTAACTCGCAAGAGTCCACACATAAACTTAGCCCTCATTTTTGCTGCTTAGTACCGTAATATGTAATATGTTACTACTAAAGCTTCAGGTTGAAGAGTATTGGGCCTACACTTGAGAGATGCTCAAGGAATATCCTGCTTAGATCCTGAACACCTTCTAGTTTCCCATTTCTGTCGGCATACGTGCGCGCGCGCGCACACACACACACACACACACACACACACACACACACACACACACACACACACACACACGCACACACACAAACACACACACACACCACAATTACACACACACAGGTGTGGGAGGCCGCAGAGGACCTGCAAGTGACCGGTGTTTTCACTGACATTGACCGTCTGATTGCCGGCAACTTGCGTCGAGTGCAGGTAGGATTATCGTTGACTCCACCTGCCAATTTAGCAAGGCCGCGTGCAAGCTACTCCCGATTTATGAATCCCCAGCTGGCAGAAACAAGTTCACCCGCACAAACACACATACACATACACACATAGACCTATAAAGTACACAAAGTGTGTATTAAATGCAGGCTGCCTTCAGGGCGCATAGAGTGGGGCCACAGCACTTCCAGGGCTCTACAGGGTACGGGCATGGGGACTGGGGCCGAGAAACCTTGGATAATGTAGGTTGTGTGTTCATTTGAGTGGAATGCAGTGCAGTGGACGTATAAGTGGTCATTGCAGAAGTTGTGTCGTCACAGTTGTGTACACAACGTGTTGTGTGACTTGTGCTGTAAAAAGGCGTGGAAAGGGCTGTACAAAAGGAAAGGGAGGCATGATGCAGTCTTGAACTGAGTCAAATTGAAGGGAGGCATTGTGCAGTCTGCTGTGTAGGTGCCGGTAAGTGACGAGTAGGAGGTAGGTGCTATGTATGTGGGGTCAATACTTTATGTGATAAATTTGCCAAACCCTTTATTTGCTTGACCTTCCTCCCCCACAGGAGCACAGCTTTTCTGTTCGGTTCAACCTTCAGGTCCTCGCCCACATGTCGCCTTAGTACGCACCTCTTTTTGGAGTGTTCACTTGTTTGGATCGTTACGTGTAAGGGGCACCCCCTCAGCATCGCCTGTCCTTCTTCCCACTGTTTTGACCACGGCCCTCATCATGGTCAACGTGAAATTCTTGTGAAATCAAAGTGTAGGGCAATATCCTCACCCTACCACCACCACCACAACCATCTTCTTTAACTCAGCTCATGGCCCAGATTATGGAGGCAGAGGCTGCCTTAATTTGAATGGCACTTAAAACACTCTTGAATGAACAAGAAGCCATGCACACGACCCTCGCCCCACCCTCATCACCACCGCTGCAACTCAGGTCATGGCCCAGACTATGAGGGCGGAGGCTGCCTTAGTTACATGGCACCTCAAACACTCTTAAATGAAAACAAAGCCTTGCACACGACCCTCACCCCACCACCACCTCCATCATTTAATTCAGGTCATGGCCCAGATCATGGGGGCAGAGGCTGCCTTAAATAGAATGGCCATCTCAAACACTCTCAAATGAAAACAAAGCCTTGCACAAGACCCTCACCCCACCCACCCACCCACATCACCATCATTTACTTCAGGTCATGGCCCAGATCATGGGATCAGAGGCTGCCTTGGTTCGCATTCAGTTCATGAGTGGTACACACGCCATCGCTGCTGCGCTGTACGCGGCACTCAGACCGGGTGATGAGATGCTGGCTGTGGCTGGCCAGTGAGTTGGGGAAACATTTTGTAAGATAGTTAGGATTTTTGAGTGAGTTGAAGACACGATTTGTAAGATGGAAGGGATTGAGTGCCTCTTATGAGAGGGAGGTGTTGTGGCTAGTAAGGGAGGCAATTGGGCGAGGGGGTGATTTATCTAGAGTGTGTGGGGGAGTGTGGTCAACTAGTTTGTGAGTTGTGTGGCCTGGGAATCTCGGGGTTGTATTGGACAGCAAATTGCTGGGTGGGTGGGTGTGGGTGTGGGTGTGGGTGTGGGTGTGGGTATGGGTGTGGGTATGGGTGTGGGTGGGTGGGTGCTTGCAAAAAAACAAGGATGGTTGGGGTGGTTAGAATCAGGGTGTTCTGGTCTGTGCTTTTGCTCTGGTGCTCCATGTTGATTATAATTCAACCATGTTTGACCATGTCTGACCATGTCCTGGCCTGTACTTGTGCTTTGGCGCTTTAAATTAACCACGCTTAACCATGTCTGACTGTCGTTTGGTCTGTGCTTGTACTCTGGTGCTCCTATTAACCACTCATGTCTGACCACATCTCTCACACATTTCCTGCAGGCCGTACGACACCATGGAAGAGGTCATTGGCACAAGAGGAGCCCCCGGCCGTGGTAGCTTGAAGGAAATTGGAGTGAGCTACAGAGAGCTGGACCTTGTAGAGGGGCAGATCGACTGGGAGGGCCTGAGCACCGCTATTGTTCCTGGTCAGTAGGACAAGAGTACAGGCAAAGAAAAGAGGGGGAACCGCTATTGTTCCTGGTCAGTAGGACAATAGTACAGGCAAAGAAAAGAGGGGGAACCGCTATTGTTCCTGGTCAGTAGGACATAGTACAGGCAAAAAAACGAGGGGGAAATACGCAGGCAGGGGAAACCACTCACATCACTGACTGAGGATGAGCACCGCTATTGTTCCTGGTCAGTAGGACAAGAGTACAGGCAAAGAAAAGAGGGGGAACCGCTATTGTTCCTGGTCAGTAGGACAAGAGTACAGGCAAAGAAAAGAGGGGGAACCGCTATTGTTCCTGGTCAGTAGGACATAGTACAGGCAAAGAAAAGAGGGGGAACCGCTATTGTTCCTGGTCAGTAGGACAATAGTACAGGCAAAGAAAAGAGGGGGAAATACGCAGGCAGGGGAAACCACTCACATCACTGACTGAGGAGAAAGAGTAAATACTGATGCAAGAAGGGGTGCCATTCCTCAATCAGGAGACACTGAACTTGTACTAGGTAGAACCATCCACTTGTACTAGGTAGAACAATCCACTTGTACTAGGTAGAACAATCCACTTGTACTAGGTAGAACCATCCACTTGCACTAGGTAGAACCATCCACTTGTATAGGGCACATCAGCAGCATGCGGTCAGAGCAGACACAGTAAGGACAGGTGGATTGGCTGTTTCAGAGGAGGTGTGGAGAAGGTAGAGCCGTCTAGATAGCGCAGCTTTTTGTCCTGCATTCAACACGCATGCACAAATCCAACGCCGGCATTTATATATAATATTTGTATATATATAATATATAACACATGCACTCGTTGAAATTTGTGTGAGCCATGCTCACAAATGTATACTCATGGTGCGCATGGTGCTTTAATGCAGGCAAAACAAGAGTAGCACACATTCAGCGCTCCTGCGGATATGCTCTGCGACCTACATTAAGTATTGCTGAAATTGAACGCGCAATACAGATCATTAAAGACCAGGTACGCTGTCATGAGGTGTGTTATGGCACTTGCTTAATCAAACACAGAGGAGGTTGTCGTTTCAAGTGCTTACAGTGTAAGCCTTTGCATACATAAAGTGCCGTTCAAATGCGTGCCTTACAGCATTGCGTAAAAGTTGTTTATAAACTCCTTATTTGGTGGTAAGAGCAGAGATCGTGTTTGTTTCATCAATTGTGCAGGTCGAGCTTGCGCTGGAATCAGTTGAAACAATACCAAGTCGCCAGTTGAAATAATACATCACTAAATCCGTTCTGTCTATTTTGAGCTCTGATTAAATGTCTGCCAGCATTGAACGTGTCATACCAATAAGAATGACCTGCTGCTGGGAAAGCTGTATGTATCAGAGCAGCTCAAATGGCGTTGGCCTTCATCTGTCAAACACACTATTCTCCCTCTTTCTTCCAAGCACTGAAATGGCTGTCCTTCTTACGTGCCCCTGGCAGGACCCCACAGTGGTTGTGACGGTTGACAATTGCTATGGCGAGTTCACGGAGGATAAGGAGCCGTGCGCTGTGGGAGCCGATCTATGCATGGGGTCGCTGATCAAAAACCCAGGTGAATTTCCAAACATGTAGGTGAGTCTTGCACACACCAGGAAAGCTTTGTTAGGCCTACACACAGGTAGGTTTGGCCAGAACTGTATGTACACACAAAGTATATACCTAGATGCATGCTTTAGAACTCCTCTGCCAAAAGTACTGTGTGGGTATGGTTGTAGGTTGTAGCCAATTTGGCTGACTTAACTGAAAACCGAACTTGCTGATACTATTGCTGACTTTAACATAGGGGAAGGGGGCTTGTCATTTTTAATGCGTATTCTTATAAAGCAGATGGAAGGTTGTGACCCTGTACATAAGATCTAGGAGAAGTATCCGGCTTTCCTGTTTGAAAGTTCAAAGATACCCGCTTCTTGGCTGCACGGCACTGCTGCCCTTGATGAGTTGGAACATTTGGCATTGCTGTTCTCATCAATTGAAACGCTTGGTATCCATACAGATCCACGTTTGACTTTTTTGCGAGGTGTAGGAGGTACCATTGCCCCTGGAGGTGGCTATGTAGCTGGCACTGCTGCCCTCATTGAAGCTGTAGGGGCCAGGCTGGCAGCACCAGGCATCGGCCTAGATGCAGGCTGCATTCCGGGCACCACACTTCATACATTGTTCCAGGGTAAGTGTAGCTATGGTGGTCTTGATGGTGGTGGTGCTGCTGCTGCTGCTGCTGCGGCTGCTGCGGCGGCGGCGGCGGCGGTGGCGGCGGCGGTGGCGGCTGCGGTGCCACAGTACCACGGTGGTGGCCAAAAGATATATGAATACTTGATACACAACTCCAGGGTACATGAGGGGCCTGTGTCACTGTTTTACTAAGAGGCTTGAAGGACTGTTGTACACAATGTTGCAGATACGTGGGGGTTGGCTTCACTGGCTTTCAGTTGTGAGGTGTAATGGCACGGAAACTAGGATCTTGAGGGCTGAGGGGTGTCTGATTTTCTGCGGGCTGCGTCATGATGGTTTTGGCTTGGCATCATGCGACGGCTTTGTGTGCTATGAACTCTGTCAGCTCTGCGCAACAGACTCTAAAGTTCAGCTTGTCTCGGTTGTAAGGCATGAAACCATTATGAGTGTCCATTATGAATGTGGGGTTTGGACGGACAGTGAGACGGCACGGGCGGTATCTTATTTTACACTGCATGTGATTTTTCATCATTGGCAGCTTTAATTGGGAGCAAGCGTTGTGACCTTGTGGCAAGGTTTCTGCTGTGAAAAGTCATTTACCGTACCTTTCCGATATCACCCCGCATAAATATCGTATTTTGCCCTTCGGGGTGAGTGCGGTATCGTTTAATACATCTATTTTTTAATCCTGCGGGGTTGACGCGGGATTGGTTTAAATAACGTTTTTGGTCGCTGCCAGTGATGAGCAAGACGCCCCCCGGACCTCCCCCCGCCCCTCCCCCTCCCCCCGTGCAGTGCTTGAGGCAGCCGAGCAGGTCAGAGCATCCCAGCAGCTAACAGATGAGCAGCTGGGGCAGCTGGTGCGCAAAACAAGGTCACGTACCCAAGCAGCACCATCAGCTGGTGCAAGCACAAGCACTGCACGCAACAGCAGCAGCAGCAGCAGCAGCAGCAGCGAGGAGAGCGAGTGCAGTGAGGACAGCATTAGCAACAGCGATAGCGATAGCAACTAGAGGATAAGAGAGCAGCAGAGGAGAAGGGAGCAGAAAAGAGGGGGGGGGCAGCAAAGGGGTAGTAGAACAGAGAGGATTGATTGGAGATAGTAAACTGACATGCAAACAAGCAACTGACCGGTGATTTTGTTTTTGACCTTTTGTGGCATTTAAACTGTCTGGTAAGCTAAACTGGGTCAGTAATCCTTAATGCAAGGAGGGGACAAAATAATTATTCTTGGGGTGCGGGGAAGGTGCAAAATCCAATAAAATATTTATTTTTGGGGGGCTGCGGGATGAGTACGGTAAGGTACGGTAAGTAACAAAAGTAATAGCAATAGCATACAAGCAAATATTTTAGGTTCGAGCAGCAGATCCTCAGTACAACATTATGATTAGCTAAACGCAGTAATCAGTGTTCTTTCATTTGCGCACTATGGCTCTTTGTAGAGATAATATGATAATATACTGCTCGTTAATATCAGGCATCTAGCTCCTTGAACAGTCCGTGCTTCTATGTGGAGCTTACATTCAAATGCTTGAATGTGTGTCCAAAACCGCGCACAGGTCTTTTTTTGGCGCCCCAAACTACGGGTGAAGCCTTGAAAGGAGGTCGCCTAGTGGCAGAAGTGATGCACAGAGAGGGCTACCATGTGGTGCCTCCACCAGGTACTCGTAGTTTGTGTGTGTCGTGTTTGCGCTTGTATATGACACCGTCTTTCCTTGCAATACCGTGACAAATACACATTGTTGTGTGGCTCCCTGCAACATTGGGCAGTGCAGGTTCCAATCCTGCATATTCTTTTGATCTGTGCCAATGAGAGGCAGCTTTTCTATCTGCGCCGTTTCTTCCCTTGCAGGCCTCCCACAGACGCACTCCATGATTACAGCAATCGAGCTGCTCTCAAAGGACCGGATGGTGACCTTCTGCCAGGCCGTGCAAAAGATGTGCCCAGTGGGTAGCTACATTCGACCTGAGCCAGGTGCGTGGGAAATGCAAATGCAACCATCTTTATGTTTGTGGCCAGTAGGCTACTAGACATGCCAAAGAGGGTCAGAGAGAGACAACAGATGTTTGCCAATTGACACTATTTCATTAACTAGGGTGAGAAGGCCATTAGTGACCATTTGAGTGCTTATCTTTGGTTGCCACAATGACATTATGACGCACAACCCTCACTGTGTCAAACATTACGCAGCAGGCACTCTGATTGCGTCTCCACTCAAATTTACCCACCATATAGCACACTCAAAACTTATTCGTAAATAATATTATATGCCAGGAGGCGCCAGTAAGCATAACTTTTGGACGGCACGTGTCAAATCACACTCCCATGACTGAACCCTAGAATCGAGGGTCTGGTGTGCGATGCTAGTTCGTTGTGATGGCGCTCGTGTTCAAGATATTTAAGCACATCGTCGGAAAGCTATTATAATTTTGGCGTGTCAAATATCTTGAACACAAGCGCCATCACAACGAACTTTTCCCCCTTCAAACATAAATTGGCACACTCATAGATTAGTGAATATACACGCCGAGTTTCAGGGCGTACGGTGCAGTGTCTGAGCCGCAGTGACATCACACAGGCTTGAGGTCAAATTTTGCTGCCAACTTCGGGTCGGTCAGGGGAGTGTGGTGTCAAATCTTAAAATTTATATATTCGAAATCCTCTTGTCGAGAGCTGTCAATTGATATATGTATGGGTCGAATCGGGG
>Ga0307968_1001804_pt1 | contig 17669 bp, 18 predicted proteins | sample OrgLakmetagen650_FD_201834 | JGI IMG/M metagenome (GOLD analysis project Ga0307968, IMG submission 201834) | Saline water microbial communities from Organic Lake, Antarctica - #650 | ecosystem: Environmental > Aquatic > Non-marine Saline and Alkaline > Saline | place: Antarctica: Organic Lake... | reverse complement strand
CGTTCAATGTCTCCTTTCCAGGTGCTGGGTTGCAGCAAATACTGAGGAGCTTGCAGATCAGTGTACGGTGTATCTCACATTTCTACGGCCTGTCTTATCCTCATGTGCGTCGTTCAATGTCTCCTTTCCAGGTGCTGGGTTGCAGCAAATACTGAGGAGCTTGCAGATCAGTGTACGGTGTATCTCACATTTCTACGGCCTGTCTTATCCTCATGTGCGTCGTTCAATGTCTCCTTTTCAGGTGCTGGGTCGCAGCGAGCACGGAGGGGTTGGCGGTGTACAGCCTGGGAGACGATTTGGTGTGTGTGTGCGTGTTTGCGTGTGCATGTGTGTGTTCGAGTATGTGTGTGCATGTGTGTGCCTGTGTGTGTTCAAGTATGTGTGTTTGTGTGTGTGTGTATGTGTGTGTGTGTGTGTGCATGTGTGTGTTCAAGTATGTGTGTTTGTGTGTGTGTGTGCATGTGTGTGTTCAAGTATGTGTGTTTGTGTGTGTGCATGTGTGTGTTCAAGTATGTGTGTTTGTGTGTGTGCATGTGTGTGTTCAAGTATGTGTGTTTGTGTGTGTGCATGTGTGTGTTCGAGTATGTGTGTTTGTGTGTGTGCATGTGTGTGTTCGAGTATGTGTGTTTGTGTGTGTGCATGTGTGTGTTCAAGTATGTGCGTTTGTGTGTGTGCATGTGTGTGTTCGAGTATGTGTGTTTGTGTGTGTGCATGTGTGTGTTCGAGTATGTGTGTTTGTGTGTGTGCATGTGTGTGTTCGAGTGTGTGTGTTTGTGTGTGTGCATGTGTGTGTTCGAGTATGTGTGTTTGTGTGTGTGTGTGTGTGTTGCTGCAACTGCAAGTGATTTGTTTGGAATCTGAGAATCAAGGGACGAGCTTGGGCAACTTGCACTACTCTATGCGGCCCCCTGCGTGTTTTGTGCATGTGTGTGTGCATGTGTGTGTGTGTGTGTGCATGTGTGTGTGCATGTGTGTGTGTGCGCATGTGTGTGTGCATGTGTGTGTGTGTGCATGTGTGTGAGAAGCTCTCACAGAGAATGAGTTTCGTCGTTTGGTTTAAGGACAAGCTCAGACACCTGGCACCACCTACTCCATGCAGCCCACTGTACTTCAATTCAAAGTTTAGACCATGCTGTGTGGTTTTCCTTCAGACACCCTCCCTGCGTTGTTTAGTCGACCATTGCTCCTCAGCCTGCTCCTTGCATACCTAAACGTGTGGATGTTTTGTAATCCATTGTTTAGCTGTAGCACACACGCACGCTCACACACACACACACACACATACACACACACGCACACACATACACACAAACACACTCACACGCTCACACGCTCACACATTCTGCCGGCACAGCTGTTTGACCCGACCGACCTCACAGAGGACCTCACCCCGGCCACGTGTCGTAAGGCCCTCGCAGTCAGGGCATACGTGAGGGCTGCCCTCATTGCTCTCCGCCTCAGAGACTCGCAGCTACTCATTCAGTGTTTGTACGCAACCCCACAGGCCCAGGTATGTGTTTGTGGTGTTTCATATCTTGAGACGACGTCCACAAATGCACGCACAGGGTCGCAAACACACACGCACACATGCACACGCACAAACACAAGCTCATGCGCACAGGGTTACACACACACAAACACATAAACATTTTGTGCGTGTCTTGTATCGCTGTAGGAACATGCCAACATGCCGCATGTGGCTCGGTGACTTCATCAACACTCACTCACACACACACACATACACACACACACACACACACACAAACACACACATACACACACACACACACGCACACGCACAAACGCACGCACGCACGCACGCACACACACACGCATACGCACACACACATATAAACACACAAACACACACATAAACCCACATACACACTCTCTCACACACACACTCTCTCACACACACACTCACACACGCACACAAACACACACACACACATACACACACACGCACGCACACACACACACACATATACTTAAAAACACACCTACACACACACAAACACACACACAAAACACACACACTCACAATTACTGTATGCAGGTATCCACTGTGGCTGCAGCGCTGCCCGTGGCATTCATCCCTCCACTCATCACCACCCTGTCTGATCAACTACAGCAGTCGGCACACCTGGAGTTTGTTCTCAGGGTGGGTTATTTACTGGACCTGCGTACAGTCTCACCTGTCTGACGATCTGTCGGTCTGACGATCTGATGATCTGTCTGACGAAGTACAGTATTTGGAGCTTGTACTCAGGGTGCGTTGTCCGCTGGATTTGTTTACAGTTTCATTTAAATGGGCTGCTCAATCTCACCAGTCCGATTGACTACTGCACACTTTGAGCTTGTACTCACTCTGGGTGGATTTCCAGATTCGTCTACAGTCTCATTTGTAGGGGTGATTAATCTCACTTGTCTGACCAGCTACAGCACGTTTGAATTTTCAGGGTGATAATGGGGAATATGTAGGGTGGCCAGAACCGTATACTGGCTTTCTGCATATGTATATGCATACGCCGTATAAACCGTATATGAATCGTATATGGGGAATTTCGCTTTTTTATTAAATTTCAGGGGTCATTTTGTAGCTCTTGAAGAACTCTGATCGTGTACCCCATTTATATTTACCAAAAAAGTAAAGGTCGGGGAGCTATACCTAATTAAAGAGGCCAAGACCCATGCACACATGAGACCCCTCTTCTTCCCCATATACGGTTCCCCCAACACATCAAATCACCCCGTTTGTGTATGCACGTGTGTGTGTGTGTGTGTGTGTGTGTGTGTGTGTGTGCGCGTGTGTGTGTGTGTGTGTGTGTGTGTGTGTGTGTGTGTGTGTGTGTGTGCAAAAAATGTACATGCATGCATGCGTGAAGTGCGTGGGTGTGTTTTTGCACGGGTGCTGGGATTCGAGCATGTTCGCGTGTACATGTGCTTGTGTGTGCATGTGCGTGTGCATGCTTATGTGTGCCGTGCGTGTACGTGTGTAGCGTGTGTGCATGTGCGTGTGCATTTGCGCGCGAGCTGGGGTTTGTACATGCAAACGTGTGCGTGTGCATGCTTACGTGTGCGTGTAAATGTGCATGCTTGCGTGTGCGTGTGCGTGTGCATGTGCGTGTGCATTTGCGCGCGAGCTGGGGTTTGTACGTGCAAACGTGTGCGTGTGCATGTGCTTGTGTGTGCATGTGCGTGTGCATTTGCGCGCGAGCTGGGATTTGTACATGCAAACGTGTGCGTGTGCATGTGCTTGTGTGTATAAATGTGCATGTGCATTTGCGCGCGAGCTGGGGTTTGTACGTGCAAACGTGTGCGTGTGCATGCTTGCGTGTGCGTGTAAATGTGCATGCTTGTGTGTGCGTGTGCATGTGCATGTGTGTGTGTGCGCGAATATGCGCGTGCGTGTTCTTGCTTATGGTTGTATGCATGCGTGGATGCGTGCATGTGCGTATGCACTTGCGTGTGTGCTCTGAGGTTCGTACATTGCGTGTGCGTGTGCGTCAGCGTACACGTACGTGTGTGTATACGTGTGCGTGTGCATGTATCTTTGTGTGTTTGCGTGTGCATCTGTGCACACAGTCTGTGCACACAGGTGTGCGTGCACGTGTGCACGTATGTGAGCGCGTGCGGGGGATGCGTGCATGCACGAGTGAGTGTGTGTTCCGTATCTGTTCCTGCATCATCTCCGCCCTGGAGATCTTCAGTGGGGTTGGCTTGCATGTCCTAAAGGCAACCCTGCTCATACTCAAACTCTGATGCTTCTGTATCTGCTGCTAGGCCCCTTGCTGTCGAACCACTGGCTGCTGTTGAACCATGTAGGGACTCCCTTCCATGATGGACACGACTTAATACACAAAAGCAATTGTTAAACATTGCCAATACAGATGCTTTGAAACTTTTTGGTCTCGAAGGCCAGTGGGAGGTCGTCTTTGACCACTCATTCAGACCAAATATTTACACCAGCTAAACTCACATACGGTTGTATGAATACAGATACGGAGATAAATTATGTATGCATCCGTATATATATGTATACATATGTATGCGACGCATGTTTACTTATACGGTTCTGGCCAACCCTATATACACCGTGTTTGGTATATACAGAGAAATTGGTACCCTTGAGGTTTAAATCATAACTGGCTCATTTTGTCACTCTTAAAAAGCTGCACACCTGCATATAATTTTGTTGTGCCAAAAAATCAAAGTTTGAAGGGCTAGGCTGTGCAAAGCCAAAAAGACCCTGAAATGGCCATTTCCAATGCAAAAAGAAGCCCAACTACTTTAACTACCATTACAACTTGTGATTGGTGTAAATACATGCATTTAAAGAAAGTGGGAAGCGAAGGGAGTGCTTGACTAAAAAAGTTGCAACAGGAGGCTGAATTTTGTTTCTAATGGAAGACACGTCCTATTTTTGGGCTAGACCCCCCTGACCTGCCCCCCCCCCAAAAAAACCTTCCGATGCCCCCACCCAGTCAAAAAGGGTACCAATCTGCTCTAATGAGCATCCATCTGCATACCCATCAAGACCTGAAACTAAAGTGCTGCAGAGTTATGGGGCAACAACTGAGATACGGACGCCCATGCACACATGACCTACCAGGCACCCACAACTGGCTTGCACAGCCCTGCATTGCTTCCATTTCTTCATAATCCTACTGACTATCTCATGCTGGCACAATCCTGGAAGTTTGGAGTGAATTGCTAGCAATACATAGCAACGCGCTGCTCCAGTGGCTTGACTCACCACGCGGCCTGCATCCGAGCACGTGCGCCTCTGACTTTTGGACATGTCCACAGACCCCTTCTTTCACCCAGTTTGCTCAAAAAAGGTAGCAATCGACTGGGCTTGAGCTAAGGATTCCGATGATGTATTTAAATTTTTGTAGGAGTGGCCCAGTAAATCTTTGGAGGGGGGTCCAAAAAACTCGGACCCCCCCCAGACCACCCCCCTTCCGATCGGGCCCATACATATACCAAGTGAAGGCTCTCAACGTCAGGATTCCGAATATCTAATTATTAATCGGTTTGCCTTCCAAACGTTACACAAAATCCAGCCTCCTGGTCGCAAAGAAAATCTTTGACTCAAAAGAGCAATAAGGACTGTTGTTGCTGATTCTGGGGTGCACTACCTGAAATACGGTTTTGCACCGTATTTTTATACGGAAAAATACAATATGTGTCTACGGTTTTGGACCTCGATCCGGTAATATACGGCGTATAATACCGTACCGATTATGATGCCTATTGTTATATTTGTACGGATCTGGCCCAACCTAGGAATAAGTATGTAATGACGTGCTTATGTGGGCGAGAGGTAAGTGCAAGGGTGTTGGCATAACCTATAATATTACGTGATTATGTGGGCGAGAGGTAAGTGCAAGGGTGTTAGCGTAACTTGGTTATTGTGAGGTCCTCAAATATTTTGTAGGGGGTTGACAAATTTTTGTACGTGTGCCCTTTTTTGCAGTCACGTGCAATTGTGCACAAACACTCAAACACGCTCACACACGCACACCCTCACACACACACCCTCACACACACACACACACATATACACACACACTCTCACACACACACACACACGCACACACACACACTCATACACACTCATACACACATACACACTCACATTCACACACACAAACGCATACAAACACACACACACACTCACTCACATACACACAAAAACACACACACTCTCACTCACATACACACACACACACTCACACACACACACTCACACACACACACACATACACACACAGTGGTGCCACACCGTGTGTGTGGCGCACGGCCCCTCCCTAGAAGCAGCTGCCAGCGGCGTGGGGCGTGCTGCAGCGGCTGCTGCTGCTGCGCTGCCCGCCCTGCGCTCCCTGCAAAAATCGCTGACGCGCACGCATGAGGACCTGGCTGCGGCGGCAGAGGCAAACGTGTACACGTTAGAGTACTTGTTCATGTAAGTTGACAGGCACGTGTGTGAGTGTGTGTGTGTGAGCGTGTATGTGTGTTTGTGCGTGCGTGCGTGCGTGCGTGCGTGCATGCGTGTGTGTGTGGTTGCGATTGACAGGCGTGCAGGATTCCATGTTCCATCCAGGGAATGTGTGCATGTAGGGTTGGACAGAGCTGTACGCTTACACCGTAATAGCCCAGGTATATAACCGTATTTTTGGTGATTTCCCTGTCAACCAAACCGCATACACACCGTACATAAATATGTATATGGTTTTGGCCAACCCTACATCTACATTTGATAAAACGGTTGGCCGGTTCCCTTCTTTGGAGCACATTTCATACATAGTAAAGGTGTATGTACGGACATCTTGCGCTGATAGTACGTATGTATGGGACATCTTGCACTGATAGTACGTATGTATGGGACATCTTGCACTGATAGTACGTATGTATGGGACATGTTGCGCTGATAGTACGTATGTATGGGACATGTTGCGCTGATAGTACGTATGTATGGGACATCTTGTGCTGATAGTACGTATGTATGGGACATCTTGCGCTGATAGTACGTATGTATGGGACATCTTGCGCTGATAGTACGTATGTATGAGACATCTTGCACTGATAGTACGTATGTATGGGACATCTTGCACTGATAGTACGTATGTATGGGACATCTTGCACTGATAGTACATATTCACGGGACATGTTGCGCTGATAAGTTATGTGGACGGGACGAAATTTTGCACTGGTATTACGTAAGTTCAAGACATTTTGCACTGGTGTTACGTAATTCCAAAACACTTGGCACTGGTTTTACGTAATTTCAAAGCAGTTTGCACTAATGATGCGTATGTGCGCAACATCTTCCGCTGATAATGTGTATATGCGCAACATATTGCACCGGCAAAATGCATGCACGGGCACTGTGAGGCAATGTATGCCTGACACGGGACTGTTATGCAGATATGGCTGACCTTAGATCGTTATAGTGATCCGGTGATATAGTGGTCCGGTGATATAGTGATCCTGTAATATAGTGATCCTGTGATATAGTGAACCTGTGATGTAGTGATCATCCTGTGATATAGTGATCATGTGATATAGTGATCCTGTGATATAGTGATCCTGTGATGTAGTGATCCTGTGATATAGTGATCCTGTGATATAGTGATCCTGTGATGTAGTCAGTGATCCTGTGATGTAGTGATCCTGTGATATAGTGATCCTGTAATATAGTGATCCTGTAATATAGTGATCCTGTAATATAGTGATCCTGTAATATAGTGATCCTGTGATGTAGTGATCCTGTGATATAGTGATCCTGTGATATAGTGATCCAGTGATATAGTGATCCTGTGATGTAGTGATCCTGTGATGTAGTGATCCTGTGATATAGTGATCCTGTGAGTGAAGAATCAAAGCACATGACAGTGATGCGAGAAACGCGGACACGTGTTTTTGTGTGTGATTTTCTGGCGCGTGTGGTTGAGGTGGAGACACACACACACACTCACGTTTAAACATACACACACACATAAACACACACATACACATACACACACACTCAAACACACACATGCGCACACACACATACACACACTCACACACACATTAGCACGCACTTTTAGGAAGCTTGTTGCACGTTGCACTGTGCTTGTTTGTGTGTAAGAGTGAAGCATGTGTGTTAGAGGTGTGGATACACGTTCAAACACACATACGCACACACACATACACATACACATACTCACACTCACATTAACACGCACGCATCTCCATTATGAGGGAAATAGAAAATATGCCGCGTGTTGCAATACCTACCTGTTGTGTGATTTTGTAAGCACGTTCGCTAAAGGTGGAGGAGCGTAGGGGAACACGCAAGAAAAGAAATATAAAGCGCACTTCTGATGAAGCGAGTGTGTGCATAGAAGAGTGCTTTCTGGTGTGAGAGTCCAAGCAGATTGCAGGACATTCGTATACAGTGGAGTGGAGTGCTATTTTTTGTGAGTAGCTGTACATGTGTGCTGTTGTTGTGGAGGTTCATACGCATTATGTATGGGCGGTTGCAACATAAGTTTGTGAGGTGCGATGCATGTATTTGGTTGAGATGCACTTGTTCAGGGTTGTAGGCAAATGCATATGGAGTAGGGTTGGCCAGAACCGTATATCTGCACCATATATGATCGTATGTACGGTGATTTCCCTGCTAGAAACACCGTATGTACACCGTATATACCTATAAATGCATGGTTCTGGCCAATTCCTAATATGGAGTGTTTGTATGAGTGGTCGACACGCAATTGTAAGGAGTGTGTGCATGTGTGTTTGTGGTTATGTGTGCGTTGTGCATGCGTGTGTGTAGTTTTTCTTGCGGTAAAATTCATGTCTGTGAGTTCATTGTGCGAGCGTGTTAACATGGACAGAGGGGAGGAGGGGCACACACACACACACACACAAACACATACGCAATGCACACACATACCCACATACACACGCGCACACACACACGCACACATACATAACCACACGCATGCGAATGCATATACGCAGGGCGGGCCAGGCAGAGCAGGCTGCTGCAGAAACTACAGCTGCCCAAGTCGCCACACAACAAAATGGCGTGAGCGGGGATGCAAATGTGGCTGGAGTCCGCCAGGGTTTGCTGTCACCGGCTGAAGGAGATGCAGGGTTGCAAGCAGTCAGAGCCCTTCCTAAACGGAAAAGGGGCGCTGGGAAGAAAGGCGGGGAAGCGGAGGAAGGAGGGGAAGGGGCTGGTGGTTTGCAAGGTGTAGGTGTGAAGAATGGGCCAGAGGAGGAGGAGAAGGAGAAGGAGGAGGAGGAGGAGGAGGAGGAGGAGGTGGAAGGAGAAGAAGAGGGAGAGGAGGGTGGGGGGGTGGGTGAGCTTTTGATGCCTCTGGTGTCTGTTCAGCGTATTGGGGGTTCACGGCGCGAAAGTGTGGTTGATGTGGATGAGTCGGAGGAGGAGAATGGGTCTTCGGAGATAGGGCACAGGAGTAATGGGGAAGAAGAGGAGGGGGGAGAGGCGATGCCTGGGTGGGGCTAAAGGGGTTGGGCTAGTAAAATAAGTCGCTCTGGTATTGAGTGAGAACATGCTCTAAGGCTCTAAGATGCTCTAAGGCTCTAAGATGCTCCAAGGCTCTCAGATGTCTGGTAGGGTGTGAGAACGTCAATGGCTTCATTAAGGTTACGAGAACACAAATGGCATGACTAAGGGTTGCTATGGTAGTGGTTTGAGAACAGCAACGGCTTGATTGCGTGAACTGGTCTAAGGGTCTGTCTACAGATGTCACAGATGTTACAAATATTACAAATCAAGGGTTGATCTACAGGTCAGGATGACACGCCCGAAGTCTTTGACTGCTCCCCCACCAGATGTTCTGTCATACTTTATAATTCCTTTATTTTCCGTTTGTGGCAGAGCGGGCTTTGGATGCGGCGCTACGAGTACTTACTTGGACGGTAGGCAATCAGCCAGGTAGCCTGGTTAATGGTCACTTGCAACTGCAAGTGGAAATAAGCATTTGGTTTAAACATTGCCCCGGCCTGTAGGCGGCATGTGGTCACCCAGCTGGCAAACTCATGTAGGGCTAAATTTTTGCATGTACCTACTAGTCAATGGCAACAGGCGCAAACTAGTTCCACCTCCTGGAAAGACTAAAAGGGAGGGAAGGTGGTGTGGGTCTAGGAGCGCAGCTGGACGGTAACTTGACAGCAGCCACGGGTATAGAAACTGCTATTATTTTGCTGGAAGTTGATAAGATTACATTACAAAAGAGCGGCAGCAGCCACTGCGTTGGGCTGACGGGTCTGGTGCTGGTACCTTCCAGCACACTGAAAACTGACTCAGTTTTCAGTGTGCTGTAACTCAGTCGGACTGTAACTGAATATAAAGGATATAGATGTTGATTCAAGTTAAAATATGCAAGGCAAAGCCTAAGACAAAATAGGAAATTGCACCGCTGCATGCCACAACAGTTCAGGCATGCCTACTGAACACCAGGAATGTATAACTTGAGAGAGAGTACCAGCATGTTCGTTCAAAGATAAGCATGCAGGGAGTCCTATTAGGTAGGTGTTTGCGCCGCATTCTGGCCTAGCTGATTGTCTCATACACGTGACAAACGTAGCCATCTTAGTCCACAACTTGCAGGTGTGTAAAAGCCACAGCATATTTACAAGCAAACACTACAAGTGTTCTCCAGGGTGTTTTATTTTGGTGAAAACTGACTTAACTGAATACAAAGGTCATAGATTTTGATTCAAGTTAAAATATGCAAGGCAAAGCCTAAGACAAAACAGGAAATTGCACGGGTGCATGCCACAACAGTTCAGGCATGCCTACTGAACACCAGGAATGTATAACTTGAGAGAGAGTACCAGCATGTTCGTTCGAAGATAAGCATGCAGGGAGTCCTATTTGGTAGGTGTTTGCGCCTCATTCTGGCCTAGCTGATTATCTCATACACGTGACAAACGTAGCCATCTTAGTCCACAACTCGCAGGTGTGTAAAAGCCACAGCATATTTACAAGCAAACACTGCAACTGTTCTCCAGGCTGGAAGTTGAATATGAGTAACATTTAGCCTTCACTTGGATAGAACCCCCGCCCCGGCAGTACAACCATTACACTAGCCGCATCACTTCTTCTGAAATAATGAGCTACTACTTCACCAGTGGTTCAGCAACTCATATCTAAAGCTATTTTGCTGTGCTTGCCCCTATATCTTGCTACATCATATTTCTAGCAGCTCTAATGGCATGAAAGCTTGTTTTTTCACGAGTGCCGTGTCATATAGACCAGAAACTCCCAGGCTGTGCAGTGTCCTATTCTGCGAGGTGTCAGCAACATCAGTTCTTTTCCTGCCTTTCCTGCCCGCTGGACATAAAATTGCGTTTACGAGACAAAAGCCCCCTAGTACTACTTTCTACTCCACAGCCTTACAATCATCTATCTCCTGTAACTAAATATCAAAACACACCCTCAAGTTCCATCCCTTATTCCATGTCAGCATAGGATGAGAGGTGTTTGGAGAGACGCTGAGTTGGTGGACCCCAACACGCACAACAACAAACTGGTCACCTATCATTCTTGGTTTGTCATCCCTTTTTCTATAAATGAGCGTACGCCGATTAATGTACCACGATATCTCCATCTTGATCAATCCAAACATGTTATGCGCAATATAAGCAGGTTCCGCTTGCGTGCGCTTACTTTGAAAGTTGAGGCAGCAGCGTGGCTTGAAGATGGTTCTTGCGTATGTGACCAATGTTCTGGTGAAGATGAACATGTTCAGAACGAGGTGCATGCTCTTTTATTTTGCCAAGACCTTCGAGTTTGTGAGCTGAGGAAACATTTTTCCTTTCTGTCTACACCTTTTTTTGAGGACTTTTTCAGCAGCCCAACCCTTTTTGCTGCAACAAATCAACAACCAACTTGTTCATGATTTCCTTTCTCAGCAGAACAATAGATTTTTTCTTTTTCTTTCTGAGCTTATGGATTTATTTGTGGCTGGCCGAGACCAGTCAGCAGCCGATCAGCCAAACTACCTGGCTGAAGGTCACCCCCCATTGTAACCATTGTAACCATTGTGTGGGAATGACAGTGTTACATTACCTGCGTTTTAAAATCTTTGCTCTGGCGAAGCACCTTGCAATGAATAACGATGGTCATCAGAATTCAAAGATCAAAGCGATAATCAGGAAAAGTCACAAACAAAGAAGCGAGTACCTTCTTTTCAGTACTTATATAACAAATGCAAAATTTGCAACAACAGTCACAGTTGCAGCAAAATAGTAAAATGAATTATAGTTACGTGAATTACTAATACAATTATCTAAAGGCACTACAAGCGGCATGATGATGTGACCCGCATAAGTAAAAAGAAGACGAAAGACAAAGCGAAAGGGATATATCGATTGATCTTTGTCCACAAAAATTGCACCTGCACAGCAAGCGAGATAAAAGGGGAGGCTATGGAGCTTGCGCACCACAGTAAGACTTGAAAAAAACGCAGGCAGTCCTTTCCACAGCTCGCAGCATTTAAAGGAAAAGAATGCAAAACAATGCACGCAACTTCAACCAGAGCCACTGCCACCGTTGATTTTACTCAGTACGCTTCGGTAGTCGATACCGATCGCTTTGGGAATGGGTAAAAAAAGCGCCATAGGGAATCCCAGGAGAGAAAGCAGCACCTGCAGGGGGAAAGTGGAAATGTGCATTTTTGGGTCTGTTTGAAGATTTAGGTGGCGCACTGCTTTTTTAAACTATGAACAGCTGAGGAATAAAGGCAGGAAAGGATGTTTATAGAAAAAAAGGGCAGCAAGCGGTCCATATAACCCCACACATTATTAAGAACAAGGAGCCATTCAAAGGGAACAGGCATTATAAGACTCATCCACCAAGGTGAATGAGTGCAGATAAAAAAGTTTATGAGTGCAGATAATAGGCTAATAATGTAGATAAAGGGTGCAGAAAGGTTAATGAAACAAAAAGATAAAAGGTGAATGCGTGCAGATGAAAAGAGTTGCTTATTTGGCCTGTGCATTGTATTGCTTGCAGTGATCTGTACAACACTCTGTGCTGATGTCGTTTTGCTTTTCAATGCAATTCCATGCAGATGGATTTGACTAAACGAGTTTCCCTGAGGTAGCTCTCAGAATGAAAGCAACTTCTATAGAGGCACCGACCTTCAACTCCCCCCCCTCAATCCGCCCATTTCTGTCCACGTCGATGAAACCAAGCAGTGCTTCTGCAAGAACCTGCATATAGGAAGAACAAAAGGGTCTTACGCATTTTTTGTGTCGCTTTTTTTGCCGTGTTTAATTCCTACCTATTTCCGCAGGTACCTGCAAGAAGGGAGAACAAAAGGGTCTTAGACAAACATGTGGTGTCGCTTTCTTTGCTAAGAGGTCGAACTCCTATCTATTCCTGCAAGTGCCCGCAAGCAACGAGAACATCATCTTACTTTGGCTGTGTACAAACCTAGCTTTACAGAGCAACCGTACAGACTTTATATCACCGCGCAAAAATATCGTTTTTTGCCCTGCGGGTTGCGCACGAAAAATATCTATTTACTTTGGGGGTGCAGGATTGAAAAACGGGGATTTTTGGCGTATTTTGGAGCCTGTCAGGCTAAAATCCCTGTGCGGGGTTGGTGTAAATTAAATATTTCCAGGGTGCGGGGTTGATGCGGGAGTGTGAAACTAAAATATTTTTTTGGGGCTGCGGACTGAACCCAAGTCTGTACAGAATATGGAAAGGACCAACAAGAAACCGGTGCCGCTTTTTACGCTAGATGTTCACCTCTTTCCAGGGATGTGTCATACGGTCATTTGGGACGTTCAACACGGTGAAATACGCTTTACATACGGTACGGCGTATTTTATGAATGCGCCGTATGACACATCCCTGCCTCTTGCCTATCTCTGCAGGCGTGTTGTGCGTCACTTGTGCAGCACAAGGTACCACACACACACACACACACACACACACACACACACACACACACACACACACACTCACACACACACACACACACACACATACGAACTGCTGTGTCTTTTTTGGTCGGCTCTGGCTAGTATAGCACTGGTCGAGGATAGCACTAAGCGTACTCTGAACATCAAACCAATAAAAAATATAGTATATATAGTTACTTGCATAAAACGGTCAGCCATGTAGTTGTTGCCATTGTATATTTGCGGAAATGTATGCTCTGTCATTACACACAAAGCATCGAAAGCATAGAGCACATCATAGAGCATAGGGCACGGCATAGGGCATAGGGCATAGGGCACGGCATAGGGCATAGGGCATAGGGCATAGGGCACAGCATAGGGCATAGGGCACAGCATAGGCCACAGCATCGAAAGCATAGGGCACCTGACACAAATGCATTCCAAAGCAAGGCTGGATCAACGGCCACTTTCAGCTGCAATGACAACGCACTCCAGATGAATGACAACAGAGCATGTGTGTGTGTGTGTGTCAACAGAGCGTGTGCTTCCGAACAAGACACCTCACACGTAACATGCACTTTAAGTGTCTGGTATTGGTATTTAACAACTCAATCCCTGGCTCTGTTCAGTGCGTGGGCTTCAGGACAAGACACCTCACATGGAACATGCACTTTAAGTGTCTGTACAGCCTCGCTTCAATTGATATTTAACAACTCAATCCCTGGTTCCGTTGCAGCACTCACTTCAATTGGCACTACAACCGCACTTTAGGTCAGGCCAGCCATCCCTGTGAGAGATCTTGCCCCAAAGCAGAAAAGTACTTTTAAGTGTGTAGGAACCTTGATTCGATACATCTAAGCACCCCTGCACACTCAGTTTGTGGCGGGAGGTGCCCAGGTGGGCAGGGTGAAAATGGGTGGAAATCCCTGCTAGAAAATAAAGCTCCTCCCCATTAACATTGACTTACCAGGGGAAACTACTAGAAACCAAGAATTTGGGCGGGATGCATGCATTGCAAAGCTGGTTTTTGCTATGAGCAGTGTATAATAAAAGCTTTAAAATGTGAAAGCTTATGCTCTGAAGTTCCTCCTGAGGTGAGCCTGTCAACATTTTGAGGCTTTCTGGCAACGAATTTATCTGGTCAGGTCGAATTTGTAGCTAGATAGCTGAGCACAGATCGTTGTTATTTTATAATCTCAGCTGTTGGTGCCCACCACAGCCCATCTCGAGCAATCTGACCATATTACTTGACAGGGCGTGCCTTGAGAGCATACTGAAGGGCTCCCGACACTCAGGTGATGGCCAGAAAGCGTGTTTCCAGGGTTTCCAGAAATGCACCATTTTTGCCCAGCAAACAGGCCCTCGCACCAAGTCCTTCAGGGGCAAATTTTCAACCACCCCTTTTTTTGCTTTGCTGGGTATGGTTTGACCCTAAACGCATCTTGGAATAAATGAATTGGTGAAATTTGGACCTAAACCCGCATTTCTACAGCCATGCCACCTTTCTGGCAGGGATTTTGGCACAAATCCAGCCCCCCACTCACATCCTTGACCCCAAACTCATTAATTTGTATGCAGAAGTGTTACATTTATGTATAGGAACCATTGGGTGACCTCAGATGTACAATTCAGGAAAGGGGCATAAATTCCCCCTTTTCGGGTGGGGCTTGGCTGACCTGGCTTGAAGTGAGGAAAAATCAGTAAAAAAAAAAGTGCATCACGGTGTTCTAACAAAGCTCTAAACGACGCAAACCCATCAAAAAAACAAAAAAATCATCAAAAACCCACCAAAAAAACCCATCAAAAAACCCATCCCATCACCCAGAGTGCCATCACAACCTCTTCACCAGGCTCTGTCACAGCATGTTTTACATACGCAGCCTAGCAGTCGCGCGTTTTGACTGATGGCTTACTCTGTAAATTCGGTAAACAGTCAATTATGTAAACTCTGTCACAGCACCTACCCCGGGTTTGGTTTCAACTCTGCTTGTTACAATTTTCAGGTACAGGGCGAGAAACTCGTTGCGTGATAGACTGCCCGACCTGAGGTAGTGAGGAGTAAACAGTCGCCTGAGTAATGAGATACGCCACCCACACAGGCTGATCGGCCCTGAGATGGCTGAAACGGTCAACAGTGGTGGCCACATGTTTCTTTATTTGTAACTGAGTAATGGATAGTGGCCTGCAGAATAAACTCCACGTCACCTACATGAAGACTGCAGCACTTAGTCTGATGGTTCCTAGGCAACGGGCATTAGCATGCACTCTTTCTTTTTGGGGGGGCAATGCAACAGCCGAGGACCAAAAAAGCAACACCACCAATATAAGGCACACCGCCAATATAAGGCAGGATTATATTATGTTTCAAGCAGCACAAGTAACAGGCAACAGCACGCACAAGGAGGTGTTTGCTCTCCTGAACAGAAAACATCGATTTTTAAACAGGTTGACTGTGAAACAGAATGGGTACGGGAGTGTATGCAACATTTGGGTCGCAGTTAGGATTTAAGTGGGCGCAAACCCACTTGTCTGAATCGACCTGCTTAAACTTGTCTTCCAAATCCGATGGCGTGTGGAGTTGAAGTGGGCGCAAACTCACTTGTCTGAATCGACCTGCTTAAACTTGTCTTCCAACTCCGATGGCGTGTGGTGTGATGGAGTGACATTGAACAGAGTCAATGCAACTTGTCTGAGCTCCGGCCTGAGATGAACAAATTCATACAGAAACTGGTATTGGATATATCAGGTATTGGATGTTATTAGGCCTGAAAACTTCTATTTTTAGCTCCTGCCTGAGACCATTTGGCGCACAACTGGTAGTGGATGTCGCTAGCCCTAACAATTTCTGTTTTGAGCTCCTTCCTGAGAGCATTTCGGTTCAGAAACTGGTGTTGATGTTTTGGCCCTAACAATATCTGATCCAAGCTCCTGCACAGAAACTGGTAGTGGATTTTGCTGTCCCTGGCAACATCTTTGTTTAGCCCTGGCCAATGCCTATACGGAGAAAGGAAGGGGTTTTCAGTGTTTCCTGACTACTCCTATTTCAAGCTCCTACCAGAGAGCATATTGGTATAGAAATTGGTATTGGATATTATGACTTATTAGGCCTGAAAACAATTTTTTTAGCCCCGGCCAACGAACAAATTGAGAAAGAGTGCTTTTCAGTGTTGGACCTGACAACTCCTTTTTAAGCTCCTGCCAGAGAGCATACCGATATATGAATTGGTTTTATATATTACCTAGACATGGATACATCGATGACAAGTCCATGCCTGAGAGCTCATCAAATAGGAGCTGATTCTAGATGTTGGCCCTGACAAATGCCATTGTGTGAAGGTAGGGTTGGCCAGAACCATTTACCTATATACGGTGTAAATACAGTTTCTTTGGCCGGGAAATCACCAGATATACGATCATATACGGTGCATATTTACGGTTCTGGCCAACCCTATAAATAGGTAATAGCAGTCATCCTGCAGTTCTGAGTTGGAGCTGAGCTGCAGGCTCAGGAAATTGAGAGCTGCTCTCCTGCTAAGAGCCTCTCGAAAGCCCCCCTTCCCTCACCCCCACCTAGGGTTAGCCAGAACCGTGTAAATGCACTGAATATGGCCGTACATCTGGTGATTTCCCTGCCAAAAATACCGCACATACACCGTATGTAGGTACACGGTTCTGGCCAACCCTACCCCCAACCACAACTCGCACCTACCTAGACCCATGCCATATGCATATCTTCAGTCCAATCAGTGTGAATGTCCTGCTTTGTAGTTTGTAGCTCTTCATAACTCCGAATTTCACAATGCGCGACCTTACACTTGTCACTTTGTGCAACGTGAAATGTGGCAAGTGTTGCAAAGCGTATGTGCGTATTTGCATACATTAATATTCACAAATTTGACTGCAGCATCTCTGTTTCACTTATACGCTACCACATTGCGAACGCGGCACAAGTGGGTTTGGCCAGGACCATAAATTTATACGTATGTACGGTGTACATACGGTACAGTGTACATACGGTACAGTGTACATATGGTACAGTATACATTCAGTGTACAGTGTACATATGGTACAGTGTACATTCAGTATACATATGGTACAGTGTACATACGGTACAGTGTACATATGGTACAGTATACATTCAGTGTACAGTGCACATATGGTACAGTGTACATTCAGTGTACAGTGTACATATGGTACAGTGTACATACGGTACAGTGTACATATGGTAG
>Ga0307968_1001802_pt1 | contig 17678 bp, 16 predicted proteins | sample OrgLakmetagen650_FD_201834 | JGI IMG/M metagenome (GOLD analysis project Ga0307968, IMG submission 201834) | Saline water microbial communities from Organic Lake, Antarctica - #650 | ecosystem: Environmental > Aquatic > Non-marine Saline and Alkaline > Saline | place: Antarctica: Organic Lake... | reverse complement strand
TTTATGGAGAAAATGCATGTGTGCTTGAAGGGCGTCACGGTGGTTTGGTAGGTACCAAAGCTTTGGGGGAGGAGAATGGGCCATGTTTGTTGTATGGGTATGATTATGGGTTTGTGTTTGGTTTTATTCTTTTATACATATACCTTTGTATTTTTTAACAATATGATCAGCAGCAAATCAACATCACGCAGGAAGCTGATCATCTAGGTCTACAAAGCAAGGGGATAACCGGCAGCATTGAGTGTTAGGCTGATGAGCTTTTTTGTTGACACAGAAAACGTATACAAAGCTAGGGATACTGATCACAGCCAGTGCAATTTGAGATCTCCATTGTAGGCAAATCCACATCCTTCGCTTTGAAACAGCAACTTGGAATTCCACCTCTTCCCCTACTTGCAACTTATGTGAGGCTGATGATGATGTCCAGGATGATTTCCTATTTCACGTTCCCTCAGATGGTTTCTCTCCATAGGAAGTACGCTTTCTTATTTTCACAAACAGGATCCATGCTTTTTTACACCAGGAAAATTACAAACTCTTTTTTTTCCGTTCGTGAACTCATTTTATTTTATGAACAGGCGAGCAGTCATACTTCTTGACTGAAAGCCTTTTTCTAGTAAACCTTGTAACGTAGGTGAGAGCTAGTAGCGAAGTTAGATTTTGATGTTGAGGGTAATACATAGATCAAGGGTAAATAGCAAACTCCCTACCACTACGCAGAAAAAGTTTGGTTCTTAACAGAGGAGCCCGTCCCTTTGTCTTCTCTTCGCTGCTCTTACTTTGGGCTCGTAATCGTTCAGCTTACTAAAATTTGAGGTGTAGGTGCTATATAATGATTTAAGGTTACAACAGGAGAAGCGATTTTTCACCTGTGAGTGTATGCGCTGCAAGGGTTCGACCAAACGATGGGAAAACCAGAATCAAAGAAAAGACAACACCTATCACTATCGCAACATCTACGAAGAACATCCACTGTGATTCAGAATGTATAATTCAACTGACTGCAAGGCTATTATTGTGCATAGTATTGATGCTGTGGATGCTGATGCTGTGGGGCCGGCAAGTACCCAACACTGTTTTGCACTGGGACTCCTCCTTTGTCAGAAGCCCCATACAACAAATCGTTTGCTGCCTCTTCCTGGACCCCGCACCCCCCCCCTCCCTTTGGCCTCTTATATAATCCAACCCCTGTCGCCACTGGAGTGACGGACGCAGGATTCGGCTGTTGCTGCTGCTGCTGCTTTTCCTCTCGACCAGCTGAGACTGCAGCCGCCGCAGCTACTGTACCCCTCCCCCAATCACCCCCGCTTCCTAACCCCTGTTGTTCCTGCTGCTGCTGCCGCACAAAAGGGGGAGGGGAAGCATGCCACGTTGGACTGCCTAAACGCTGTGCACGTTGAGCAGCCTACACCATGCATCCAACAAGGCCAGCATGATGTGGTTATGGAACACGCAAGCAGGGAGCACTTAGGCTTGAGCTGAGTATGACTGACTTAAGATGATCCAAAGATTTACGTTGTCAACATTTTAGACAAGTCACATCAAGATCACAAGAGAAGGTGGATATAAGATGGGTATGGTGTCACGTGTCTCAATCTCTCTGTGTACGTGTGTGTGTGTGTGTGTGTGTGTGTGCGTGTGTGTGTGTGTGCGTGTGTGTGCGTGTGTGTGCGTGTGTGTGCGTGTGTGTGCGTGTGTGTGTGTGTGTGTGTGCGTGTGTGTGTTGTGTGTTTGTTCAAGGTTTCCAGCACACATGAAAGCAGGCGGTGATGAAGAAGTACACACAGCTAAATTGCCGCCACCCTGCATATACAAAGCACGCTCTCTTCAAAGTTTGTAGAAGGAATCTCTGATCGTACAGGCATACTCAATCTAAATCGTCCACTGGTATTGTAATCATTCTACATGACGCTTATAGCCCTCAGGCACGCACCTCAAACTGAACCACACCCTCACTCACGAAAGGCGAGCACCGGTAGCAAGCAAGACAGAAGGCTGCGCCTGACGCAGCTATCCTAATGAGGTTCAGCACATGGTACGAAGCGAGGCGGTCGTGGAAGTCAGGGGTGAAGGAGAGGGTATGGAACCGAGGGTTGCGCTGAGACTGCAGAAGGAGAGAGGAGGGTGAATTGGAGGTAGTATTGGTTGGGAGGATCCTTGCGTAATTCACGCTGAAATATTTTGAGCCTGTGGGAGGAGATGAGGCTGAAATGGGGGAGCGCTTATATGAATTGGGCTTGCTTGGTTTTGTTGTCTAAAATCCAGGGTTGCACTCTTCGTTCTTGGGGAGCAAGAGTTCGATAAAGTTGTGAAAGTTCTAGGAATCTCGAGCTATTTAAGCAGTTTGATGTGCAATTTTGAACCCAAATTCTTGAAGTGGCTTAAATTTCGACAAACTCTTCATTGTTCACGAACAAGGATTTGATGGAGGCTGCATGGGGGGAAGAGAACCAGGGATTTAGGGAAGGCTGCCAATGTGAGCAATCCAAAAGAGTGCGATGGGAGCGTAGAGAAAGAAGGGGGCCAAATTAATACTGTCGGAAGCGCGTCCTGATAGAATTCCACCTGTTGAACACAAACTTTACTTTGGAACAGCCAAAACCGAAATAAATATCATGGTGCAGCCGCAGTTTGGCTTCAAGCTTCCGTTGGAATCTCTCACTCCCCACCTCGTAATAGAGCTGGTCATCTAAGGGTGTCGCCAAGGTGGAGGTAATGTAAGCGGCAGCGTACATCAAGATCTGGAGCCAATCCACAATTTTGAGGTGAGCTTGCACCGGGGCGTAGCGACGGAGCTGATCTCGACTCAGCCTGTGTGTGTATGTGTGTGTGAGTGTATGTGTAGATAGCTGGTGGGTAAAGCAGATGCGCACAATGTACGATGTGGCAATGAAGCAAGCTAGAGCTCCGTGGCTTAGCCTAGCCCGTGGGTCACGGAAACAAAAGCTGGTGCAATGTGAGTGCCACCCTCACACACAGCAGGCGTGAACACTCTTGTGGCGAAAAGATGTTGGCCGGTTCCAAGGCTGGACAATTACATAAAAGGGCAGGACGTGACAGAGGCAAACAAGGACGAGACAACAAAAGCATTGAGCTTGTGCACATATAGTAGCAACCGAAACACAGATCCTCAACTATTGGCTGGACTTCAAGTATCCAACTTTCTCACCGTGCACCCGCAGCCACCATGCTCATTGAAATGAGGGTGTAATAAATGCGACTGCATGCCAGGCCGATCGGACCGTAGTACCTATGAGAAAGGAAAGCAAGAGAAGAGGTGCTTGGTGGGTGAACCGTGCAGGCTTCTGGCACCCGGCCGCCTTCTTCAGTCCAAGTTTGAGTGCTTGAGATTTGGAAGTTAGAAATGCAAGGTGAGTTGTTGCGCAAGCGGTGATATCACCCCAAGCAAGCATACATCAAGGACTTTAAACATAATATAAGCGTTCCTCGATGCTTGTGTGATACTGCAACTCTCTCAGCGGTACATAACTTGCATACTTTTGGACTGTTGCCACACGAAACCCCACCTGATCCATAAACTTAAAATCAAAAGGCGGACACACACATATACACACACCTCTTACTACACTTTATATAGGAGTCATCTCACCTCAGCCAAAGCCGCAGGCCATTGTAGGAGTACAGCATGTACGTCATGAAGATATTCAGCAGCGCAAACCCACCCAAAAGGCCCTGAGAGAGAGAGAGAGAAAGAGAGGGAGAGAGAGACGTGCCAATGAAGAGCCAGAGGAGCAGATTTGGCGTGCGTGGGTTTCTTGCCGTTGGAGGTCGACAATGAGCGTTGGGGGTCGACAATGAGCACAGGTTGGTTCAAGTTTCCTGGGCTTTGTGCAACTTGACCATCAGGTTGTCAGCTCAGCACTGCTTCGTAGTTTTTATAGCAGCTGTGCTTGAGTAAGGTGAGTGATATCAGTGCTAGTATAGTCCCCACAAGTAAAAATTTTGAGCACAGAAGAACCGGAGTGATATGATACAGCTCAGAAAATCTTCAATTTCAGCCGTTTCCCTTGTAAATCTTCAATACAGCTCACAAAATCTTCAATTTCAGCTTTCTCGACTGTAATTATGGTACCGTACCGTAATACACTGTACAATACGGTGCAAGTACGGTCTGTTTGAAAAGATGGTGTCCGACCGTACAGTACGGTGCCACCCTACTTGTACGGTCTGACCGTGCAATGGCCTTAAAGCCGCAAGTTCCACACAAAAGTATTTCTTTGTCAAATGATTATTTATGAATTAATTACGAGTTTAAAGCAAGAAATGGAGTGCAGCGTCTGACTTTGGGTTTCTGTGCAAGCCTTCGCTGGGCCCTCCCTCCAAGCTGATGCAGTCCCAACCCAGTCTCAGGGTTGTTCAGGGAAGCAATGTGTGGCATCAGCATATGGGATGGGAGGAGCACACTGGGGAGCGAAAATGGGAGGTTCTTGGGTGGAGAGGCCTTTTTGAGGTCATTTTTGCACTGGCAGTGCAGCAATGGCACCATACCGTACCATGCTTGCCGTAATCACGGTAAAATACGGTGTGACAATTACGGTAGTACGCTGTATTTTAGCAAGTACGGTCTGTACCGTACAAACCGTAATCATGCCGTACCGTACAACTCGACAAACCTTAATCCAGCATATACTTCATCGGCAACCTAGTCTTTTTTTGTGCAAATTGGTTGATATCATTTATTAAATGTCATATCAATCTGCACAAAAAAGGATCATCATATATGGTGCTTTCATTTAAAGGCATGAATAATTTTGTCGCTTATGCTCAACTACTACAACCAATGCTTGGGTTAGAAAACTGACACATGGGCGTGTGCCATCTTTCCCCTATGCCATCTTCCCCCTCACCTGTACGAATAGTCCCAAGACGCTAAATGCTGCTGAAATGCCAAATAGGGTGCGACGGACATCCCATCCAAAGGTGCCTGCACACATACACAAGCATGTGTGTTTGTGAGCTTTGACGCTTGCGCTCGTGTCCAGGTCGAAGATTTCCACGCTGGACAGCAAGGGTTTAGTGCAGGGCATTGTGTTGCGAGCCACCTGTAATCTAGCTTTGGAGAAAGAAGGCCCCGTTTCCCATGCACGACGCTATGGTGGTACTGAAATCAGAGGACTCCGCTGCTTTACGCGCCTTAATGAGCAAAGACAATGAGTATATCGAATGCAGCCTGGCGCTACATATAGCTGTTTGACACATTGCTCCCGAGTTTAAGAAGTGCCTCTGCCACTTGATACAGCTAGGGCTGGCCAGAACCATGGTCCAGCCCCTCAAACCTACCGTATTTGGCTGCCGTCTACATCCCTTCGTAAACTCTTTGTAAACGCTTAAACCACACATAAATATATATAATAAGTAATCAAGAAAGGATGTTTGTGTACTAAAACAGTTCTGGCCAATCCTATGTGTGGCCCATATAACAACCCTTCCAGCTGCATTACACAACACACACCTCGTTCCACATCATCGTACTCATAGTCATCCACAGGTGCCTCCTCTGCCCCCTCGTCCCCCTCGTCCACCTGCTCTGGGTTGCGCCTGTTGCGCCCAAACTTCTTGGCAACTCCCTGGAAGAGACCTGTGCAAGTGTGCCACAGAGTGAATGGCAGTGAAGGTGCAAGTGTGCCACAGAGTGAATGGCAGTGAAGGTGCAAGTGTGCCACAGAGTGAATGGCAGAGTGAATGGCAGTGAAGAGACCTGTGCAAGTGTGCCACAGAGTGAATGGCAGTAAGGTGAGAGAAGGAGCACTTGGATTGACCTTGCCTGGAACATGCGCGTGCAGGATGAAGTGCGTAAGCGCTCCAAGGCTTTGACTGACCCTCACATAAGACATATTGTACATGAGATGCCAAGTTTGAAAGTGGCTGACGTGCAAATCAAGGTTGCTGAGTTAAGTGCTGCTAATGAATGGCCTAGCGACTGAACACAGCAAGGACAAGCAGGGCCACCTGCCTACAACATGCGACCTTCCTTTTTCTTCTTTTTTAGAGTACAGCATCCCACACAATTCCAGAGGCGGCCCTCCAGACGATTACGTTCACGGTGCTGTGTATCGTAGCCATACCTTGTTTGCCAAGTCGGTAGAACCGGCCTGATGCCACATCTTGAATGTACTTCTGCCGCTTCGGATTAGGACCCCTATTCAGCTGAGGGGCGTCTGCAGATGAAAGTGTGCAGGTGTGCGTGTGTCTATGCGTGTGTGTGTGTCTGTGTGTGTGAGCGTGTGTGCGTGTGTGCGTGCACGTGTGTTCGGAGTGTAGTTGTGGGTGGACCAATCGTCGTTGTGCTCACAATTGCCTTCAGGGTCATTCAAGTGCCAAAAAGCAAGCCAATGAGGTATCGTCCTCCTATGATGGCTGCAGCATTGTGTAATCGTCTTACCTGGAGGTCTAAGCACGCCACTTATCTCGTCGTATGCAATCTGGTTTGGGGCCTGTGTAGTGGGCAAACCAGCCGTGAATACATGGTCAATCACGCAGAAGACAGCAAGGGCAGTGAAGGAGGAGGCGGCCATGTTGTGCTTCCCAGCGCTGCACACATACACACAATAAATCATGCACTGGCCTGTGGCGCATAAACTCAAGCGTAGCAGGAATATTGCAGTACAGCAAACGTTTTTTGCAGCACAGTACAGGCTCACACAAATCCTGCTAGGGTGCCACGCACCTGTGGCCCCTTAAACTGCAGTGCAAGGATTGTAGGGTAAGGTGTAAAGTGTGGTAGCTTGGCACATATGCAAGTGCACGCTTAGACGCGCATGCTGTTTGTATGCCACACACCTGCGGGTTATAAAACTCTGGTGGCGGTGCAGGGACTGTGTGTAGCGGGAGCCCGTGTGCGTCATAGCCCAGCAGTGGCCCAGGGTGCCCCCCCATTTCGAGCTGGTGTGTGGCGTCATCTGCCAGGCTCCTCTGCATGCTCGCATAGGCCTGCAGCCACTCCATGCGCAGATCAATAGGGTGAGCTAACAAACCCTGGTTGTGGCGTCATTTGCTAGGCTCCTCTGCATGCTCACAAAGGCCGGCAGCCACTCCATGCGCAGATCAATAGGGTGAGGTGTGATGCTTTGGCCCTGAAGCTCAACAGCAGGGTTCACCCCGAGTTAAGCCTCCCCCTCGACTCTCTGTATTACAGCATACCTCTGTAAAGGCTCAATCTCCTCACAAGCGTCATGCCACCGATATCCAGCCTCAACGTCCGGGACATCCCATTCTCAACCTTTCCTACCTTGCTAGCCCGGCATCTTGGAGCCCTGACGAATTCGATTTGCCCTCCCAGATCTGCTGCAGCCCTCGTACGTACAAAAAATCGTGTACACCACTCCTTACAAGACCTCTTCTCCTGAATAGTCCCTGTCCTACACCTGACCTACACAACCCAACACATCCGGGTCGTCTAAAAGCCAAGCGGTAAGTCCCAGTCGCTAACCCTTACCGGGTCTGCCCCCAGCTCCTTTGCCATGCCATACTGCCTGCCATCCGTGCTCACACCACTCAGGGGCGGCAGGTCGCCTGTATGGGACACCTTGAGCCTCACCGGGGCGGTAGCAGCACCCACATCCTGAATGCGTTCAGTCATGACGCAAGTGATAGGAGAGGTGAAGCACAAGCAAAGTCTGCGTGGTAATTAAGTGGAGTGGCGCACGTTAAGTTGCACAAAAGAGTAGCCAGAGCTGTGGAGGAATGCTATCAGGAAGAGCGAATAGACATAGTTCCACATATAGCTGGATCAGCGTTTGCTGTCACAGGCAGCACTGTGCACGGCAAATCTGGACGTCGCGTTCCTTTTTTAGGATGCATGACAAATGTCTACCTTTGATTGCTACACACTACCTAAGTGTGCATTTCATAATTGACACATGATTGGATGCAAAGAGGCTGCACCTGTTCAAAGGCCCTAGGAGGAGCTTGGGCTAACAACGGGCCCTCTAGTTCTCAGGATCTAAAACCATAATCAACAAGCAACTGTTGCAAACCATAATCAACAAGCAACTGTTGCAAACCACTTAATTACTGGTGCCACATGGAAAAATGCAAAGATGCTGCACCTGATTGAAGGTCGGAGGAGGAGGAGGAGGAGGAGGAGGTGGCTGAACAAAGGGCTCCGTTGGGAAGCTGACTCTGCATACCATGTATTCATGATTATGAGCTTGATCAATCAGGCAGCTGGTGCAGACTGTGTGATGTGTGATGAGGCTGCTTGTCATACCGTGAGGAGGCGGTCGTGTGGTGTGTAAAAAGGCAGGTATGTGTGGCAAAAGGCAGGTGTGCGTGCGTGTGTGTATGGTAGTGAGTGTGTGTGAGTGTGTGTGCCGTATGAAGGCTTGTGCTGCAACAAGGATCTTGTGCAGCAAGTACCCAGTGTGCATGAAATTGAGAAGTGCACTAATGCAAATTAACAAGCTTTTCTTGAAGACAAGGTGGATGTAGTAGTCAATAAATCTCTTTATAGACCGCAAGACATTGCATACCCTTAACAATTTGGGTGCCCAGGCTCCTTGTTCACAAACTCTGCTCCGTGCATCGTGCATGGGTTCTCTTCATGGTGTGTGCCTTGAAAACCCTGACTCACCCATGAGCTGCTACAAAGGGGTCTGCGCCCAAGGCACGGTTGGTGGTCCCAAATGGATCGCCTTGTGGCAATGCTTGCATTTGTGGAAGGGCAGCTAGCATCTGCCTCCCTGGTGTGTGTGTGTGTGTGTGTGTGCGTGTGTGTGTGTGTGTGTGTGTGTGTGGAACTATAGTATGTATGTGTTGTGTACATGTATGCGTTGTGTACATGTATATATATGTATTTTGCAGCCTGCAAGCGTGTGTGGGCGTACTGAAGTCAAGTTCTACACCATAGATTGAGATGATTGGCCAAGAAGCAAAGTGAGGGCGAGTTGGAGTTAAAACTTCCCCTCATGTAGGCGCCCATGTATATTGGCTGCATGTCTGTGCTAATGGCTGCGAGCAGTATAAGATGAGCCTCTTTGCCCTTTCTTTCCTCTCCTGATTCAATCAGCCTGTTGCCGTGCTTGGATAGAACAGCAGCACGACGGCAAGGCAGCGCACAGATGCAGATGGTGTTTTTCCAGGGACTCCTACGAACCTGTAACCATCTGATGTAACACTAGATGTTGTTGGCAGCTCAACATTTCACTCCCCTCCCCTGCGCTCATTTCTCGCCTCTCACATATCACGGCATGAGATTCACAACAACAGCTGCTCTGATACCGAAAAGGAGCGGCTTGACTCCTGCCACCACCTCCCGTAATCCCAACATTTTCCCATGCAACCATTCCACTGCGTTATCACCGACCATAGCATTTTCAAATCACTACCTGCTGGCTCGTGTGTGATCTCCCCCTGTGGCCCGTACGCCACCTGCGTATGGTCCGGGTAGCTTCCAGGCTGCTGGTCTTGCACGGCATTATTAGGCCCTTGAATGGGGTTGTTGGCTCCGAATTCACGGCCAGGTGGCAGGCGCTTGCGTGGCCGAGCGACTGCCCCCCCAAAAGGTGCTTGCTGCTGCTCTGTGCAAGGCAAGGATGGGGAAAGGGAGGCACACGTGACCGCGTGCAGCACAGACTAGAGTCCTTGACCAGAGGCCCAGACTTTGGACGAAATGACGGAGAGAGATAGAGGAAAAACTTTGGAAGGTCTAAGGCCACAGGACAAACAGGTATGTGGTCAAACTTGGAAGCCAGTTAGGGTAAATGTCAAGGCCGCCAGCATTTGACGAGTTGATGATCCTGCTTGTTCAGGTGCATTGCAGTGCATGTCAAGGTATCAGAAACACCCGAACAGGCTACGCTAGTCAAGACAAAATGCCATCCTATGTGAAAGTCAGCCTCCTCTTAGGCACAGGGAATCTTGACACCGAGAAGGTACCTGGCCCGTAGTCACCCATCATGCCATGAGCACGCCTCGGCCTCACACGCCTGGCTACGTCCCTACCCCTCTGCAGGTCAGCTACCAACCCTTGCATCCCATCATCTGGATCAGCTGAACCCTGAATTTGGTGCATCTCCTGAAGGGGTGGTTGCTGCAGCTGTTGCGGCTGTTGCTGCTGAGGTACACCGCCCCATGGATTCGGTTGCGAGTTGGATGATGCGTGCTCTAGGGCCTGAATAGAGTGTTTGCAGGTGCGGACACGCACACACCACAGGCAAATTTGAAAGGTTAAATATGTGTGTACGTGCGTGTGTGTGTGCGTGTGTGTGTGTGTTTGTGTGTGCAGGTGTACGAGAATGTGTGCGGGTGTGCGCTTGTTCGTGTGTGTATGCGTGTGTGTGGGTGCACGTGTGTACGTGTGTGTGTGTGTGTGCAGTTGTATGTGAGTGTGTGTATGTGTGCGTGTGTGTGCATGTGTACTTGTGTGTGTGTGGGGGGGAGGCGGGTGTACGTGAGTGTGTGTATGCGGGTGTACGTGAGTGTGTGTGTGTGAGTGTGTGTGTGGGGGGGGGGTGCGGGTGTACGTGAGTGTGTGTGTGTGTGCGTGTGTATGTGTGTGTACGTGTTCGTTTGTGTGTTTGCGTGTGTATGGTGTGCATGTGTGTGTGAATGTGTGTGTGAATGTGTGTGTGAATGCATGGGTGTTTGTGTGTGTGTGTGTGTGTGTGTGTGTGTGTGTGTGTGTGTGTGTGTGTGTGTGTGTGTGTGTGTGTGTGTGTGTGTGTGTGTGTGTGTTTTTATTTGTGTATGTGTGTGTGCAGGTGTACGTGTGTGTGTGTGTGTGTGTGTGTGTGTGTGTGTGTGTGTATGTGTGTTTGTGCGGGTGTGCGTGTGTGCGCAAGTGTTTAGAGGGTGGGATATATCTCGGTGTCCAACCTGTCCGAGTCCTCTTCGAGGATGCCCTTCTCCCCACGTCAGCCCATTCAGCCCTTGGTGATCAGACATTGGACTCACTGGTCAACTCTCATCGACAGCTGTCTGTCTGCATTTAATAAGAAATTAATACCAGAGTGCTCAAAACAAAAACCGAAACTATAAGGGGCGTGGCGCCTTATCATGGTACCAGTTACACCAGCTATATGTACAAGCAACCACTTTCCAAGTTTTTAGGTTGGTAAAAATAAATTCCGACAACATTGAATTTGAGAACCACCACAAAAGCAGGGCCTGCCCATTCTTGTTTTCTTACCAGTCAGAACATGAGCCCATCATGAAAGGAAAAAAGATAGAAACTACGCAGGCAGCGCAGAACTACTCTCCACGTTGACTATGGAAAAGCATGGAGCCACCGGGTACGCGGAAAACCACCAATGAAAAAGAGAACAATTAATGAAGATCAGGAGGGTTGAATGCATGGCCGCATGGCCTAATTCATAAAATTTAGAGTTGGTCATGGCATCGGAAAGGGTCTAGTACGGGCAAGTTTAGCAGCGTAGTACTTGTCGAAACTAACCTAAGCTACGCAGTAGTGGAATTCACTCCCCACATTAAGGAAAAGGAGCCACTTTGGTACCGGGTACCGTAAAATTCCTCCACCAAAAGGAAAAGAAAAAGATCAATGGGGATCAGGAGGCAGGGCTGCAGGCTTGACCTGGAACCGTCTTCTATCTTGATGAGTATGATAATAGTGCTGGAAAGAGCACGTCTGGTCAAGTTTGGCAGCGTAAATGACAGAATGAATATGAAGCTTGGATCGGAAGCAAGTTTCTTAACTCTTTGAGAATCAGGACCCAGCTCCTGAAAAGGCTCCAGCGTGTAATTGTTGTAGATGGTGCCACCCACTCCCAAAAGGATGGTGTGGAGGGTAACGGAGGCTCCTTGAAGGGTGGAGCAGAGGCCTTTACGCTGTTCCTGCGCGGCGCTCAGCTGGTTCTGCAGTCTAGTGTCCTCATAGTACTTGACCTCGATGAGGTGAATGTCTCGTTGAAGAATGCTGAGATCTTGGGTCGGTGCTGTCTGGGGAAGGTGGATCTGCTAGTGGCTGGCCCCTCAGTTTCCCCTTGCCACTTCTAACCCACCCTCCTTCATTGCTGGTCTGTTGCTTTTTAGTTTTCGCAGAGATGGGAGCAACCAATACAGCATCCAGACGGCTGGAGGTAAACCTAGTTTTGTCTGAGAAGCAAGGTGGAAAGAGCCACTTCGGTATAATCCTAGTTTCAGCTGTATCGGGAATCTGAAGATTTTGCATTATAGCCAGCCGTTTTCTGCTACCTATATCCATGCAGACAAAGCAGGGTCCTAGAAAGCCTGTCTCGCTGATGGCTTTTAAGATCATGCTGCATGCAATGTTATGTCTCTCAGTGATTATCTTTCTTATTTGCATGTGTTGGCATCCAGAAAGGATATGCAGGGCACTGTCTAGTTGAGGGCAGAGGGGGCTAGTTAGGCTTATTGAGTACTTAGATTATACCGCATGCTTTTGGTTGTACAGGGTTCCTGTTCTGTACTTCATAATGATGCACTTGGTTTTAACAGGGGCATAGGATGCTGTTAGGTAAGCGTTGCTACTAGCGGCTCCATTGGCAGTGCCATTTTTGATAAGGGTCTGGTAGTATTCATGGTAATTTGCTACGGTACTGGCATTCCTAGTTTGTGGAGGGGGTGTATATGTGGATGCAAGGCGTCATGGTATTTGGATAGGTACCAAAGCCTTGAGGTAGGTGATTGGGCAGTATTTGAGTGGTTTTATATGATTTGATGTTTTTCATTTCCTTTTGCAAGCCAATAGATGTTGTAAAAGGGATTTCTCTCAAGGCTGGCTGTTTTGATAGAGGTACCGGCAACGTCAGAGTAGATTGTGATTGATTTACCAGCAAGAGCGTTAGCTTGTTCATTGCCTATAATACCTGCGTAGAATTTGACTTTGTGGAAATGAATGGTCGATGGTGACTGGTGGATTGCTTTGGCAATGGATCGGAGGACATCTCCCTGGATGTGGTGGCGGTGGAGGTTTGGGTGTGAGCTGCTTTCTAATTTGGTGCATTGAGGTTAGGCTATCTGTGGCTATATGGGAGTAGCCGTGTAGGATTGCGGCTGCTATAGCTGCTAGCTTTGCACGTGAGATGGTATTGGTTATACCAACGCCTCTTGCTTAGGAAAGAAAAGAAAGAAAAGAAATTTACGCAGGCAGCATTACACTCCCTGCATCAATTAAGAAAAAGGAGACACATTGGCCCGAAGTGCCGTGAGTCTCCCCCACCACATCTCCCCCAATTGGGTTCACGTAATGGGATACGTTTAAGCAAGGGCGGTATACACCTGATCCGGTGTCTTGTCCTTTTTTGTGTTTCTTAAGACTGCTGGTCCAGTCCCGCCAATCTCGTACTTTTCGGATCAGGTTTGGGCTGGAGCTGTGTTAAATTGCTTCTTCAGAGCACTGGGGTTGGTCCAGGGTACTTGTTTTATCTTGGAGGCCTTGTTGGGTTTGACGCAGGTGGTCGTTGGGTAGTTTCCTTACTTTACTAGGCCAGGAGTCTTTTCAGTGCTAAGTGCAGAAAGTTAGGGATTGTAATGAATGCAATTGGTTTACACTTTACCTCAAAATTTTCTTTGGCGAGCTCTTTTAGCCAGTTTTGTTGCAAGCATTGAGGCAGTTCTTGCCTTTAATATTCCATATGGCAATGATGTGCAAATCCCAAGTGTGTTCAGGAAGGGGCGTCTGTATATTAGTTCAGAAGGGTACTTCTACATATTGTTTTTTTTGTGGTGGTATGGAGCCCAAGGATTTGCAGATGTGCGGGAATCTGCGGTAGAGTGATGCGTAGGGACTTGTGGCCATCCTTTTATTCCAGGAGGGAAGAAACATGAAGGTAGCTGTTGCCTCTGTGCTAAGGGCAGCAGAGTAGATTGCGTGCCTTGTTGCTAAGTACATGGTGTTTTCATGGGCTCTGAAATTTCCATGTATTATGTGGTAGTATTGAGGGAGTTTGGGGTCATGGTCAAGGGGGGATGCCATTTTTTCGTTAGTGACTAGGGCCCATTTTAGTAGGGCGGTTATAATGTGGGGGGGAAGCATTTGTGAAAATGATATGTTTTATTCGTTTGCTTTCATGTTTGGAGGTAGCAATATCTTTGCGTGTGATGAGGCCTACGAGTTCTGATGCAAGATTCTTGGGGTTGGTTGGATGTTGTCATTGAAAGGCGCTGTATTTTGCCTTATTAAAAGCCCTTTGAAGATGTTGAAATGCTCAGGGGTGAGCAAGCCTTTGCATTTTTTGTCTGTGTTGTAGATGCAAGCTACTGTGGCAGTGTACATTTCTGGGTCGTCTGTCGTCTGAGGGAAATTTGGTGTCGTTTCCTTGGTGCTTCATGAGATTAACGTCAGTGATCCAGTACTTGCAGCGCCCGGTGGCTACAATGTCTGTTTGAGGGTTGGTGGGCTGGATGTCAAAATTGACTTTGTTCCAAAGTTTGATAGCATAGGGCTGGTAGGGGTTTGAGGAGGAGCTTTCTTAGTTGGCTGAAAAACCTTGCTTTTGAAGATCATTACGGTGTGTGTCTGGTGCAGGTTGCGGTAGGTTTGGTGGCGTGATATGCTTTTCGTACATTTGGAGGCTGCGTCTAAAACTTCCACATGTAATTTGCAGTTCTTCTGGCCCCCATTTTGGGTTCCATGAGACTCATCAACATTTCTTGAGAGATTTAATGGTCTTTTCTTTTTTCGTTTTTATTTAGGTTAACACAGGCCCATGTATCATTGGTGTCAATAGCCTCCCGCTCATTGGCGTTGTAGCAGTTGGTTTTTAGTAGGCACTGCAAATGGTAGGTACGATTACAGACGTCAAATATGTACATGTCTTCAAAGGGAGGGTGCAAATCCAGTGATTCAAGTTCTAGATAGTAGGAGCACATTTTACAAGATGCACTTACAATCTCAGTGCGAGCAGCAGCTTGTGTGGTTTTTGGCACTACTCCAACTGCTTTGAATAGGCGTAGGGCCCATCTTTATAAAATCATAAGAGCGTAGTACGTGTGGTATTGCTTCTGTCTTTCTGGGGGACCAGCGTCTCTACCCCTTTTGTTGCAAGTGTAAAAATCATCTATGTGGTGAACGTCCAGATCATCATGATAAAGCGTGTTTATGGCCTCAGTGGGTGTCATAGAGAAGGCCTTGTCTTTCTTGTACTTCCAGAGTTCTTGTTGGATGTGGGTAGTGCACAAGGCAGTCAGACTCAGGCTAGGTAGGCATTGGGTTACATCAAGGAGCTCACATCTTCTTTTTCTTTGGTTGGGTTGTTGTGGATGCCGTAGGTTAGGTTATGCTTATGCTAATTGTCTGCTGTGTAAAGGGGTTGGTACTATTGTGTAGCGTAGCGGCCCAAAATGGTTAACCGGATGAATGAGCGATAAGTAAATTGTACTTTACTTATGCATGTTACATTCGCCCCACCCTCAAGTGCTTGCGTCCTCGTAAGCATATCACAACCCTACTAAAACTGTTCGGTTTTTACATGATAGAGGCTTTCGATCTTAGACGGAGTCCACTTGGAGGTTATGCGGCAAAGTGTAAAGCGTGCGCAAAAACACCGTTTTTTGCGGGCCGGAGGACTCGAACCGAGAACCTCGGCTTTGAAACCAAATGTAGCGTAGCGGCCCAAAATGGTTAACCGGATGAATGAGCGTAAGTTATTTGTACTTTACTTATGCATGTTGCACATTGTCTTGTGGGATGGAGGAGGTAGTTGCTTGTCTGTGTAAGCGACTGTGTTGCGGGGTGATTGTGGCAAGCGATATGTGAGCTCGTTGTGCGTTTGTTGGGTTGGTTATTGGTCGGTTGTTTTGTGGAAGGGATGAGTCTGGTGCTACAACAACAATTATCACAATATTTTTACATGTTTCACATATGCAGCCTAGCAGTCGCACGTTTTGACTGATGGCTTACTCTGTAAACTCTGTGGAAGGGATAGGTTTTGCGTGTTGAGATGTTGCTGGCTTACTATCTGGCTATGTGTTCTCTTTTTAGTGGTATGTGGGGGTGCAGAGTTTGTCTGCCGTGCACGTTTTGCTGGCTGATTTTGTGAGGGAGCGGCAAGCCGGGTAGCAGGTGCGAGTTCAACCAGGCACTCGATGGCTGTAGTTTGGGGCGGGTTGAGGTATGGTATAGACATTGAGACTACAAATCCGTGGCTTCTTTTTATTCAGTTGGAGCTTAATTTGTGAATACTAACTGCTAGTGTGGGAGCGGTGGGAGCGGTGTAATGCTGAGGTAGTGCAAGCAGTGTTTGCTTAGTAGTCCTTTCTATAGGCTTGCACCGAGCGACTGTGTGCCACAGTGTGTGGTGGAGAGCACGGCAGGTTCAGTGCTGTAGGGCTGGCTATGAGACTCGGTAGTTTTTGTGGATTGGCAGTGGCCGAGATGGATGGTGGATGGTGGATTGGCAGTGGTCATCCCTTGTAGACCCTTAGCTTAGCTCTGCAATGTCTGTGCCTGGTGCTCTTGCTTGTTTGAGGCTGGTACTCGAGTCTCTTTGTGACTTCTTTCCTCCTTCTAATACTCTGTTGGATCTCTCTGACTGGGCCTTTTTGTCTGCCGGTAAAGGAGTTTTACGGTAATCGGTACCAAAGTGGCTTACATTTCATTAATCAATGTATGTGGGAAGTGGTTTTCACTGCCTGCATAGTTTTTCTTTTCTGCTAGTACGTAGCGTAATGAGCGTGGGAGTTGTGATAGGCAGCTGGCATCGTTGTGGTGGGATGGTGCTGTGTCTGAGAGCCGTGTGGGGTGTGGGGTATGTTGTTGTATGTTGTGATTCCTGGGCCAAGCATTGGCGTCTGGAGGCAATGTTTGTATTGATGGTGTTGGTGCGTAGAGACAGAGTCACCTGGAGCTTGGAGTACTACTCTCCACATTGACTAAGGGCGGCAGGACTTCTTTGACCAGCCTGAGCGCGTTTAAAACAGCAGGTTCCGCGTTTTGCGCACAGCTGTCGGTACTGCTTTACCTGTTGACTTGCCTTCCCTCTTTCCTGTGCTGCGACCCCTCCTAATCACCCAAGCCACCTCCAAACGTCCCAACGTCCAGGTCAAAGCGCGCCTGCTTATCATATTTGGAGACCAAGGAGCAGCAGCAGCAGCAGCAGCAGCATTCCAGGCAAGCACCAACCGCACGCGCGCGGTGCTGGACCTCAAGCGCACTGTCATGCAGACGAACGCGCGAGTCGGCCTACCATCCAGCTGCAGCGGGTAGCACGGGAGGCAGGACACCAGCAAGCCACCTTCTGGGCAGAGGACGGGGTGGGGTGGGACTTCATCGCCTTCAAGGAGTCCCCAACTGCAGCACCCATGGCGTACCCCTTTATTCACCACTTCCCTAGGGAATCCTCCAGGCCTGGAGGACAGCCCCCCGCTCAGGGCTCTCCCTACATCTCGGTCAACACAGCCACTGTCACGGAGCTAGCTCCTTAAGCGCCTGCGCCCCCTCAACTCCTTCCCAAAACACGTGGTCAAACCATATATAACTGTTGCACCTCCCCCAACCGCCACCCCTGGTCAAACCCCCAACAACGAGCGCCCCGCTCACGCGCCCCCACCCGCCCCACCTGCTCCCCAAACCAATTTCCAACGCCCCCCACCTGTCCTACGTGACTCCCAAGCACAAGCAGAGGAATCTCTCAGTCCCTGCCCTCCTCCCGCAGCCATACTCCTCGCAAAGCCCCTCCCCCCATCCAAGGCCAACACAAGAGGCAAGCTGTCTCCAACTCCCCTCCCAATACCAATCC
>Ga0307968_1001799_pt1 | contig 17683 bp, 19 predicted proteins | sample OrgLakmetagen650_FD_201834 | JGI IMG/M metagenome (GOLD analysis project Ga0307968, IMG submission 201834) | Saline water microbial communities from Organic Lake, Antarctica - #650 | ecosystem: Environmental > Aquatic > Non-marine Saline and Alkaline > Saline | place: Antarctica: Organic Lake... | reverse complement strand
GACTTTTTCTTTTTCTTTCTGAGCTTATGGATTTATTTGTGGCTGGCCGAGACCAGTCAGCAGCCGATCAGCCAAACAACCTGGCTGAAGGTCACCCCCAATTGTAACCATTGTAACCATTGTAAAAGAAACTGTACAAAAAAAGAAGAAAGAGAAGGGAGCATAATGCAAGCAATTAGCATTGCACATGCACAGCATATGTTGGCTATAATAACTGCGAACCTAGGATTCAGGAAGATTCGTCCAGCAAAAAAGAAGAAAAGAAGAGGGTTTAAAGAAAAGAAATGAAATGGAAAGAAGAAATCTCCGGACATTTTCATGACTACATTTATGAGCATAGAGCAGCCAAGGTCATCATTAAGTAAAAAAGATGGAATGCTTACAAAATTAAAATGCTAGTAGAAGCAAAGCTAGGATGAAATGATGAAATGGCTCAGTAAAGCCAGTCTCGGCCAAAATGATCAACCTCAGGAGGAACAAAAAAGCTACCAAGCAAACAAATATTGTGTATTCACAATAAAAACGACAGCTCTACCACCGACAAATCAACAAAAATATGGTATAAAATACCCGAGTGGGCCCACAAATAAGCCATTGTGCACAGCCACACTTGCGGCAGTGATTAGTTCTTCCTGGCTACCTATATGTAAACATACCACAAAATGGTGGTGATTGGGCATTTGGACACACACACACACATACAAACATACACACCACTCATAAATTCACACACATACATACATATACACACATACATGCACACACCTACCATTCATAAATAAAACAGAGTGCTTACGCCGCCAGATTTCAGAATATGTCAGTCCATAATTCTTAGGATTTTAAAAACTGAGACAGGTGCGTTTGGAGGCCTTCTTAAAGTAAGAACACAAAGACAGACAAAGGCATGCACAGCTATGCCGTCCACACACACACACACACACACACACACACACACACACACACACACACATTTACACACACACATACACACACACATTTACACACACCACATATCTGCACACATTTCCAACGTTGATGTACAATATACCACAGCAAACAGAAGAATGCTCATACATCAGGAGCATGAGCAGCAAGAGGATATGAAAAAAGAGCTGAGCTGAAGCGAGCTCTCAAATTGAGCCCTTACACAACATCTATTGAAGAGGAATGGACGGCACCTTATCCCTTTTGGTTGTGTTGCTATCAGGGCGGATGAAGGGCTGGCTTCGCTTGTTGCGGCGTAGCGTCTTGTCTGCATGCATTTGGTTTGTGCGAATTGTGTGTCACATGTGAATTATTTGTACTGTTGAAACAGGTCAGCTTCAGCACCAAACCATTTTATTGTATACACAAATTGATAAGTACTCCACTGGCCATAGCAATTGCAGCAGTCCACATTACAGAAGTGCGAAAATCCTCTAATTCAGTCATCAGTCATCAGCATGTCATGAAAGAATGAGGTGAAACACAACTTTCACTTGATTAAGGCTTGTTTATATACCAAGTGTACATTAAATTTAATGAACTCTCCATGCAGAGATCATGAGCTGTGTTGTCAGCTCTGGCCGTCCCAAACTTCACTCACCAGGGTGAACAACCACAAGCTCCTTCAGCAGGGAGGGCTTCCACTTTGCTCGAACATCTCCCAGGCCCAGCTGCCCTGAGTCTCCTCGCCCCCACATGTACAGATCACCCGTGCCTGTGACCGCAGCTGAGTGCTCATCGCCAGCCTGCAAGGGAAAGACAGGACCCAGAGGGGGTAAATTGGTAATGTCAAGAGTCAAGATGCAGGCATATGGAGCATATCATAACAGGCAAGACACGCATGAGAGATGATTGCCACATGAATGATGATTGGCGAACAGTGCAAGTTTTTGATAGCCATGTTGACAAGAAGACAGACGCTAAAGGCTGGAAGTGTGGGAAATTCTAAGGGCTCCTGTGCTTTTAGTACCAAATGAAGAGGCACATGATTCTTTGTCCTGCGTCTGTTCGTTTTTAATCATCGTGCCTAGAGTGCTGACATAATAGAAAGCTTCTCCATATAATCACACACATGCACACACAGCCAAAGACGCAGCTCACTAACTGCATTACTATGTTGCACACAGTTTGAACATTTCAGGAGGTGCGCACCTGTACCGCAACCACATCTGGCACTTTCAGGGCAGGCTTAAAAGTACTACGAGCGACACGGTCGCCTTGGCCCAGCTGTCCATAGGAGTTGGCGCCTTCACAGAAGTGTGCAGGTGAGCAAACAGGTCAGATTGTGCCATGGGAGGACAAAAATAGAAAGCAATGACTAGGCGAGCAGCTTTGGAGAGGAAAATCCCAATCATCATAGAAAGGAGTCAGCAACCGCCCAAACAAAACACCTTTTTAACTGTAACTTCATCATTGCCACAAGCAGAGGAATTGTATGCCTTAGTCAAGAAATTTAAGCGTGCACTATGCTACCTGTGGTGCGCACTTCCAGGGAACCTTGGTTGCTGAAAAGGGCCATGCTGAAGGATACCCCGCACGCAACCTGCAATTAGTACAAAGTACAAGCAATGAGCATGCAAGCAAATGAGACTGTTCAGACATGTGGGGTGTGTGTGTTGGCAACTAGTTGGCATAATTGCTAAATGTTTTAACTACCATTGGCGTGTGACGTGACTACTAGCTGTTTTGTAAACTTTGCATGTACTTCTGCACACGCTCCGCACCATACTCCCAAGCAGATTAGCACCCAAAAGCACATCAAGGATTGCAGGCACGTACTTGCACCACCCGCAAGCAGCGCTTTTCCTCTTCTACAGACATGGGCAGCTTTACACGTGTGGGTTTCCAGCGGTCGACAAGGTCACCAATGCCCAGTTGGCCGTGAGAATTGGCCCCAAATGCCTGTCATGCAACAGAAAAGGGTGAGGGGGAAGAAAGTAGGGAACCTGAGCTGACTAGCCAGCAAGGAAGGTACACATTATAAGAAAAGCAATCCGCACAGGCAGGCAGCACAGATGAGTTTAGGAATGCTCAAGTCTCCTGTACGCAAAAAAACACGGGGGGGGGGTGCCGTTGGTTGCCGGGGTCTTGGAAACTTATGGAGTCATCATGCCCTGTTCACTTACCAGAATGTTGCCTCCCACAGTCAATGCCATGCTGTGGAAGCCGCCAGCAGCAATGGCAGTTATCCTGCTCTCAGGAGCAAGGACGGTGGGTTCCAGACGCATAATCTTCTGGGCAGTGATCATGGTCAGTGGGTGCTCCTGGGGGGAGAGCACGCACAAACATAGTAAATGTTGAACGCATTTGGGCAAAGTTACCGTCTACTACTAGTACTAGCGATGCTACTGTCCCCTACTAGACAATAATGTTTTAAATTTATGGACGCCATACTATGAGCAAAACCAGTAAAAAGAGGCGAGGTAGCTGACAGCCTGAGCGTCTTGCAAATGTTGCCTGCACTTGTCTTTTCTCAGCAAACTTTCAAGACTAGCACACCAGTTGTTCCAATGAGAAATGCCAATAGAGCAAGCCTCGTTTCTCGCCACCTCCGCACAAGGCCGCAGCGTCAGCATGCACAGCAATTCTGCCCATTAAAGCACATTTACACGCGTGTACATACCTGTGGCATGGCAGTTGCGATCTGCTGCAGCTGGTTGTGCCCCAGTTGTCCCCTGCTACCATCTCCCCACGTGAACAGAGAGCCATCTGAAGCCAGAGCCATGGAGTGCGACACACCCGCAGCTGCTGACACAATGCGGCAGGACCTGCATGAGGACAGGAAGAAGATCATGAAACAATCGGCGTGATGAGCAGCAGTCCTGCAGGCAGATCAATAAGATAAACGTAATTAAGAAGTGATTAAAATTTGTGTCAAGAGCAATGTGTATCTGAGGATAGCTGTGCATTGATGGAGCCTGTGCAAAAATGGCATTTTGTGTCTCGTTGCAACAATTGCAGAGTTTTTCTGTAGCCTAAACCTGGTAGCATGTGTGTTATCACAATCATCTGCTCAGCTATGTACGCAATTGCTAATGGTGCTACGCCAAGGTAGAAAGTAATGAGGCTGCACCATACGCAAGACATGCCACACACCCGACATGCAGCACAGACTGCAGGCGGGTGCCATCGAGCATGGTGCCATTGCCCAGCTGCCCATGCCTGTTCTTGCCACAGCTCCCTGAACAGGCACGCATTGAATTGTGTCAGCAACTAACCCTCTCCGGCGTGTTCCAAATTCTGCGGATATGCATACTCACAGATAATACAATAAGTGGGAAAGACGTCCTGCAAACGCCACAGAGCACCACTTATGCTGCAAAAAGCTCTTTCTTCAGCAACTCCTCTACGCACACCTTATACTGCCAATAATGTTGGACTGCACCTTTGATAACAAGCATGTCAAGAAGCAGTGCTGCTCCGGTCACCTTGACAACATATAAGATATATTATATAATTGCAGCTGTCCATCATCCCTTGTCATTTGAAACAACATAAAAGCGTTCAGACCACCACTCACAGAGCGTGCCGTTTTCAGCAATGGCCAGGGTGTGGCTGGTCCCACATGCTACAGACACGATGCGCACTTGAGGTGCAGAGCATTGGCGAGGTATGGGGAGCTCTAATGGGCCCCATCGCCCCAAGCCAAGCTCGCCGTGGCAGCCAAGACCCCAGCTAAACAGCTCACCCTGTGCGTGTGTGCATGTGTGTCCTCAGAAACTGTGCGCGTTAAATCATTCTCTATAAGTGCTTCTATCAAAATTGATTCGCTTATATTCACAAAAGAATTTTCAGCCAAGTGTCTCATTAGCAAAATTATCTGCGTACATCACAGGCACTGCAAGCTTTCACATCGCGGATTACTCGCAAGACTGCACGTGAACAACAGGAAGCAATATCCTTAAAATACCGCACACCTTGCGTGAAATAGCTGTCGTATGGTGTGCGCCACAGGCCACAACAGCCGGCATGGTCTCCTCCTCAGAGCCTGGTTGTTCCTGCAAAGCACATTGCTCAGTTTCTTGGTGTATCGACAAATTTGTATGAGTTGAATGAAGCATGTTGACTAAAGCATAACAGAGCTGTTTTGGTTAGCAAAGTTGAAACGTTAGTCAGTAATTTATCAGGCTCCTCTCCCCGCTCCCTGCTCACCAAGCATGGTTTGAAGCCCAGCGTGACGGATGCAGGGCTCCTGTTGCTGCTGTAGGAGCTGGTGCCAAGCTGTCCATGGAATCCTGAGCAAAGATGAAAACACTTGTGGGGCCAATGCTACGTGAAAACGCCTTGGCATCAAAAACGGTGTTTGGATGATAGGATGAAGCTGAAGGGCAGGAAAACAACAAGATGATCGGCATGTTTGCTGCTCGTGCTCCATTGTCCAGTACAATGTTTGCTGACATGCTTATTCCTTTCTCTCACATATTTGATCATTTATTCAACCGAGCACCTTTGACTGAATCAAACTGGTTGTAACACAGCTGCCTGCTGGGGTATTTCTCATCTTCCCTTCTCGTCTTTTATCCTCGACAACAGCTAGGCAAACAAGGCTAACCTCTGCCAAAAGTGTAAAGGTGGTGCCTCGGCACCAAAGCTGTTGGAGGGCCTGAGGACGCCTCGACGTGGCGAGGCAGCATGAGGACAGCCGAGTGGAACGCGCCACAAGATATGGAGGTGGCCTGCACGTGGTTTGGTTGATCTGATGTTGAAGTACCTTGGCGCAATTCTGATTGGCATTCATCAGTCCATTAGGTTATGAGGGCAAATCAGCTCCACTCATTTAGATGCTGCACATTACTTTTCAGAAATCTGCCAATTTTAAGTAAGATTATTTGCCGCCTTGACCATGTGCCCCCCCCTAATTACTGCCATGTGCCCATTGTACCATTTCTCTCTGAGTATTTCCAAAGCATCTGCCCTACCTGTGCTGCAGCAGCGGACTGGCACTGGACGTAGTGTAGCAGCATCGTGTGCGTCTCTCCATCCCTGTGGTGTGAGGAAGGGAACACTTTATAAATACTGTTGATGTTAAGATTCAAGTAAATTTCCAGTGAAGGGCTGACCAGCTCCTCGTACTATGTGCCATTGTACATACACACAACCATCCGAGCGCGAGACATCCCAGGTAAGCAAGAAACGCACCATACAGTATATGTACAAAGAGGAGACAATTGGTTTATTTCCTCTAGTATAGTGTCTAGATGTGACACTGTGAACATGTATGCAAGAAGGCCATGCTGATTTCTATTTGCAATGGGACAGAGGACAGGTGTAGTTTAATGAACACAGTGCTTTAATCCAGCCTCAGTAGCACTGCCTCGATCTTGCGCCCCTTACTTTCTGCTAGGCTTGAGGCCCTTGGCTCGAGGGACGGCTTTCAGGCGCTGCTTGGTAATTCGCTCTATGGTCCTGTTGCCCCGAAAGTAGCAGCACGAGGACTCCAGCTGGCCAAGCTGGTGGGCACTACACTGCTTTAGGATGACCTCTATGAGCTGCGAAGCAGTGTGCACATCAAATAGATATAATGGTTTTGATGGCGAGCACAAGTTGTCCAGTGAGTGCTGCTGCATGCAGTTAACAATAGTTGTATGTGTGCGCTTAGGAAATACGCAATGGGCCAAGTCACAGCTTTCCAAATACTGTCTGACAGGTCTGACACACACACACACACACACACACATACACACACACACACACACATGTACCTCATCAGGAAGAAGGCTCCAAAGGCCACATGCTAGGTCACTACCCTGCCTGGGTGTGCGTGCAGTCATGGCCTCGGGCAGGAAGACAAAGGCTTGCGGGCCAGGGAGCGGATCAACGCCAATTCCTGCTCCTCCTCCGCCTCCCAGGTGTTGGGGTATCAACTGAGGGGGCGCGTCCTCCACCACGGCAGGGTCGACAACCAGAGCCGCTCTCCGCTCGTCCTGGCACGGGGCGGATCCTTCTTTGGCCAGGGCTTCCTGAGCCATTGAAGCCCAACAGGGATCTCCCAGGGGCTTGGGTGCTTGCTGGTCTGTGGATTGCTCCTGAACCGTCCCTACCAGACGCAGGCGCTTCCTTGCTGGAGTGATGGGGCACTCTGGCCGTGGCTCTGTGGCTTCGTCATGCTGTGCCTGCTGTGTTTCTGCCACATGCTGTTGCTGCTGCATTTCCTGTGCAGCATGAGCTTCCAGCAGCTCCTTCTGACCCTGCTGCCTCTGCTCTGGCTGATTCTGGGCGGAATTCTTCATTGCCAGGCGGAGGCTAGTCCTCCTCTGGGGCTTTTCTTGGGGGGAGGACGTCATTGGCGCTCCTATCTATCCCGCCCTGCTTCTCCTACTCCTCCCTTGCGACTAATGAGGCTGCAAACACGATCCATACACGTATACACGATCCAAGGGCGTAAATTTATCCATGCTGTCATGTTGAGAGCGCTACTGAGAAAGCACAAGTGCGGGCTGTTAAGAATTTAACGGATACAATGCACTCACAAGCGGGTCCGGGAAGGGGGAGCAAGCGGGGCCGGGAAGGGGGAGCAAAGCGCTTAGTAGCACCAATGCATATCTATTCTACATGCAATTTAATTTTAGAGGGCTAATCAATCATGCCGGACACCCTGGACAAAACCTGGACTCAAATTCTGAAAAACAGGTGGTGGTGAACACCTAAAGACGCATGTACATGGGATAAATTACCCGCAGTTGTGACAAAATGACTGTTGTTGATGCAAGCACGTGCTTGATGCAAGCACGCGCACGTGCAAGCTCCCCGAACCCTACAGAAGCTATGGGTAATGATTCATAGCCCACAGAGTGTAATTAATGCATCGATTATACATGTGATCCATCCTTTGTATGTGTTGGCCTTCCAGTAATAGACAGTAGACGCTACTGCTACCTCGCTGATGAGCACGACGGCACTACTACCGTAATACCCTCCATGCACATCATCCCGGATCCCTACTAGGAGCAACACACACCAAGTACAGCAGCCCCACAAGGAATCCACTCCACAGCCTTGAAGCTACTGGTCTACATGCCACGGCACGCTTGAAAAAACTAAGCTCACATGCCAACAATAGATCCGCAACAAAATCGTGAATACAGACTAGACGAGACATCGAACACAACCCCCAGAAGTAACTGAGCATTACTGCTGGTGGCGTGCAGGCTTCTGCTTCCAGCTGATCCTTATTTAGATGTCTTCTTCTAATTATTCTCCAGGTGGGATGTTGTGTGGCTCTGCATCCATTGGGTGGTGCGGATTACAAAACAACATCCATTCCTAATCCATGCCAATAATGTGTGTTTACACTATCTGCATCCTTTTCTTTTCTACAAAGATGAACTTGATCTAATGAGGTACAAGGTCCAGGCTTGGCCGACGTTGTTGCAGGGGTTAGTAAGGTACTATCTGGGATCCGTAAAGCAAGATTCTTCACGTCCTGCATGATCTACACCGAGTCGCACCCCCACCCGCCCCACACGCTCCCCAAGCCAATTTCCAACGCCCCCCACCTGTCCCTCGCGACCTCCCCCAAAGCACAGGCACAGAACTCTCTCAGTCCCTGCCCTCCTCCCGCAACCACGCCCCATGCAAAGTCCCTCCCTCCTTCCAAGGCCACCACAAGAGGCAAACTGTCTCCAACTCCCCCCCCAATGCCAGTCCCTCCAGTTCCCACTCCGCTCCCACGCGCCGCTCCCCTTCACGCACCACCAGCACCAACGCCAACTCCCCCCCTCTCCCCCCTCCCCCACAAAAAAATGCACCACAGGCCAAACTATGAATGGGCAGGCTTAGGGATGTGGGCGACACAATGCTACACGTACTAATGACATTAAACTGGCAATTTTCAACTGTGAATGGTATTCCCAACACTGACTATTTTGAGAAGCTAAACCAACTGGTGACATATGTGCAAGAGCAACACGTTGCATAATGTGCCTGTTGAAAATGTGGTGCTCAACGTGAGCGCAACTCCAGGTTTTCCTGTCGACACTGCTTTCCTTCTTGAGACTCGTACAAACGATCTGACATGCCTCAGTTCTCAAATGTGCACACACACACGCACACACGATTTGCTACCACAACGATGTTGAGACTGGAGGGAGGAGAGGTCAGGGGGTGGCCATTATTTTACACAATGGTCTTGCGGGGCTCAATCAGATGTGAAAGTTCTGTACGCTTTATCAAGCTACCTGGATTTACATCAACGGATCAGTTGTTTTTGGGGTACAGGGGAGAGTGCTTTGGGGGGCTGTGAATATTAATCCTCGCTCTTCTACACATCTGATGCTGATACTTCCATGGTTTTCGCACGTGCAGCACGATGTCTTTGAGGCATGAAGCGAGAGCCAACATACTATGAATGATTCTGGTGGGGGATTTTAATGCATATTTGGATAATTTGCCTGACCATTTTCCTGAGGGGCACATTGCCATATTCGCCAGAAATCCTGAGCTGGGCACTTCACGTTTGAGGCAGTACAAAGACCGAGCTAGAACAGCCGGAAGATGCTTGAGAGACATTGCGCTTGAAACTCCTCTCATTTTGACCACGGGAAAGGGGAAGGAGACAGTGGGCAACTATCTCCCTTCCCCATGCCCATAGTCAAAATGAGAGGAGTTTCAAGCGCAATGTCTCTCAAGCATCTTCCGGGCAACCCACCTTCTTTGGTTACGATTTTCCTTTTAACCCATCACGGACTGAACACAACCTGATGTCCACTGCCCTTTTCTTCTGCTGCAACAAATCAGCGTACTACATGAATTTGACTCAGCAGACCACAGGCCACTTCTTTGCCACTTTTTGAAGAAAAAGGAATAACTACGCAGGCAAAAAAAAAACACTCCCCACATAAATTAAGGAAAAGGGGCCACTTTGGTACCGGAACCACCGTAAGGAAAAGAATAAGATCATTGGGGATCAGGAGGGTTGCAGGCTTGACCTGAAACCGTCTCCTGATGGGAGTCGATAATAGTGCTGGAAAGGGCACGTCTGGTATGGACAGGTTTGGCAGCGTAATTGACAGAACGAACATGAAGCTTGAAAGGCAAGTTTCACTTTATGCCTATGTTCGTTACCACACATTATAGATCTGTGGCTTCCACGTCAGATTGTGAGGAGAGGGATTGGAAAACATGTGGTTTGGAGCAGTGGGCACAAAGGCGCGTTTGCTTCAAACATGCTTGAAAATGAGACTGTCTCTCCATCTCTCCGGGACTCTGTATATGCAATCAAGTGCATCAATCCTGCTACCAACGCTTCTTGGATCTCATTACGCATGCTGCCAATGCCTCTGGAGGTTTGACAGCAAGACAAATGTCACGCAGAATGCAGCTGGGCCTTCCCATGGCTCTTGGTATGACGCAACGTGCAGTGATTACATAAGACGTCACGGTGTCAGATGGAACAAAAAACACAACCAGCCTTTTGTTAAGCTGCAACAACAATGCAGGCTTCCTGACTTGCTCTTGCTTGGACGATCCAATTTGCCTGCACGGCATCAGTTAACCATCACTTTCTCATGAGTTTGACCAGTGGCCAGTTACGGTCTGGACAAATTTTTTTTTCTGAATGTGCAGTCCAACCCAATCCCACCCGGTCCCACCCGGTGGCAGGTACAGGAGCATGGACACTAGCTTTCAACGCAGCATTGAGCGAGCACCTGTGTATGAGCTACCGCCTATACATACTCTGGCTACCACTGTTCAGGAAAACATTTTTAACATGAACGTGCAGTCCAGCCCAGGTTTTGATCTATTCTCTTCTTTCATCAAACACGCAGAGAAAATAGGATGATCGTGGTACTTATATATATGGACTTCACACGCCAAATTTGAAATTCTATGAAAAAATTATGCTTCCCTTTCTTACTGACTTGTTCCATGGCATCCAAATTGGAAACAAGGTCAAAATTATGCCTCTGCACAAGAAAGTTCAAACTACATCCCCCCAGAATTACCGACTGCTGGCAATCAATACATGACTGTACTACAGACTTTTTAAAAACGTCGCATGAACATTCTGTTATTTTGTCAGCCTTCGCACCCAGCACCAGCTTGTCCTCCTGAGTATGAGGATAGCCCAACTCGTTTCAGGACCTGAATCAACCAGATGTGTCTGGTGTTGCCTCTTTTGCAGCCGAGTGCCTAGCCCTTTTCTGTAGATCTTCTTTTCTGGCGCCTTCTTGGTTTAGTTACATGCTTTTTCAGATGCCCCCCGAGAGCCATATATAACCTCACCTTACCTACACTGAGTCAGGGGAATTTGAGGGGGGGTCACAGGTGGATCGTTATTGGTAGGCATGATGCAGACCAGAGCACGTGCATGGCCAACAAACCGCCTCGGCGCTTCACAGTAATCTCTGATTTTTCCTTCAGTGGGTCGCTCGTTGTTTGAGCATCTGTCAAGAGTTGCGTCTTTATGCACACACGCTGCCTATTTTTATGTTAGGGCAGCGCTAGATCATCCCTCACCTAACAGTTCTAGTACAACGCACCCGCCAACAGACATTGAATAAGGACTTCTGCAGAGTGTGTGGGGTGGAAGAAGGATGTGGGTTACCTTTCACTTTTGCTTACCCTGTAACCCATCTAAACATTCAAATCCTTAAAGTCGATTCAATTCTGAAAAATAAGCAGCATAAGATATCTGTGGCAGGACACCACCAAAAAGGAAAACTTATTCAGTCAATAAAAACTGCTCTCCACAGTAATCAAGGCAAAGGAGCTGCCACTCTGGTTACGGGTAATGTCAAGCTCTTCCACCACAAATAGGAAAAAATGGTTGAGGTTTAAAGTCAATATAAGCACGCTCATCTTTGTTTACCGGTAAATAGATAGACAGATGCCTTTGGATTGTTATTCGATTGCTGTAAAGGCCTTCCGTTTTCCACGATTACCAAACAATCACATATCACAAGTGGGTTTCTTTTGGTACCAAGGCAGTGTATTCAACCAACACTTACATGCTCTTAGCCAACAGGCCTATGACGAGCAGTTACTGTCAACAAGAGCGGTGCCCACCTTATTAGTCTGGAAATGAAATGAGGCAAGGAAACCAAGGAGAGCTCTGAGTGGATCCAAACCCCACAGCAAAATGGTGTATAAGTATGGCCCACAGCACATAACTTGATGTACAAGCATTTACACAGCAAGCTGGACCTCTACACGCGAGCTTTCGTTCGCGGTTGGCACATGTCCATTACCGAGCATTGCAGCGTGAATGGAGCTGTCAGCGCTAGTTTCAGGCCCTTCTTTCCACCTGTGCCAGGTAAAAATTAGTGAGCCCAGGCAATGTTGGAAGTAGCGGGTGGAAGGGCAAGAAAGAGGCTCACGCTGGTACGACATTATAAATTTGCACCTTCTTTTGAACGCTGAGTGCTTTGTAATAACATGGGATTTACCAGGGTGTATCATCCATGAGCTCTGCTGGGCTAAGGTCATCCGTGTGCATTGGGTTGAACTTGATGAGGATCACACCTGCAAAAAGGGGAGGGGGAGGAAGGGGACTGGCAACCCAGAATCCTGCAGGATATCTGAACATTCTTTGCAACAGTCACAGGTTGATACCAGAATACCTAATGAGCAAAGAAGATGAGGAGTGATAAGTCAGTATCATGTCTTCATCAGTAATGTCCTGAATTTAGGAAGCAGCTTGATTCAGATGCCCTGCACCCATGTCTTTGGCGCAAGGAAGCACAACAACTCACCAATTAAAAGGCCGTACGATATGGCAATGCCGACTGAAACGCAGATAGACACCACCTGGAACGCCAGCTGAAGGGCTCCTGAGTCCTGCAATCATAATAAAAATTCCTCTCAGTTCTCCATCCATCCATCTAGATGGATATGTATTTGATACATTCTGGCACCCGACAATCCTCTAACAGGCTTCAAAGCAATCAGCAGGCTGAGCAGAGATAGAAAATTGCTCAGTTTCCACACTTTTCATCTGCCAACCCAAAAATACTGAGAAAATAACGCGTTGTTTCTGGAATGCTCTGAATGCTGACAGAGCAAAACATTTATGCGGTTGTGGGCAATCTTTTTAACAACACACCTGCGTCAAAAAGGTATGATCTTGCCCCAACGCAGCCAATCCGGCTGCAAGAGAGCCCAGGATCCCAGTTAGACCTTACAATAAACACACAAGGATTGATTAAAATTACTGAGATGATTTTAAGATGTAGGAAAACAATGAGGAAAGACGCCGTTAAAATTGCTATTGCTTTAAAGCCGAAATTTCATGAGAATGCAGATGGACAACACCTATATATTTAACCAAGACAGGCAAAGCAATAAGTGAGAGGAGGGAAGTTGCTTGTAACACACACAGAAGTGAGGCTTTTCATGAAACGGTTGAGCCAGTTGTGCTGCAGCAGTGTACAATCTAGAAGCTTGCGTCATACTAATTAAAGGCACACATGTTACACGTGCCATGACCTCCACAGCTTTTCGTCTCACCATGCAGGTTATGCACGCCGCACGTGTCTTGCAAACCGAGTTTATCAAGAAGTAAAGGTGATAGGTACTGGTAGCCAAGCGTGCTTAACACTCCAGCAAACAAGCCAATGACTAGTGAACCTCCCGGTGACTGCGCAGCAACAAAACAAAAGTGATGGTGACGGCCGGCGAGCATGTTGTGCCAGGCATATCACTAGCTCAAAGCAAATATTTGTCGAGTTGCCAGTTTTTTGTTTATACGGTTGGAAAGAAGAAGGCAGTGCAGTGCGTACAAAAGTAAATGAAATATTTTTGTGGCAGCGTTGTAGGATATGCAGAAAAATCATCTTACCAGCCTCAGGGTGCAAGCAGCGCCCATTGCTGCTCCACCAGCCTGTGTGTGTGTGTGTGTGTGTGTTTGTGTGTGTGTGTGTGTGTGTGTGTGTGTGTGCGCGCGCGTGCGAGAAGTGCCTGTGTCATGTGGTGCAACTTTTGGTCCTGAGTCACCAAACATCAGCACACAGGAGGCTTAAAAAAAGACGCACCAAGGAGCCATTTTGAATGTGTACAATACTCAGCCTTCCGCCGACAAGTGCTGAGGTGATGAACGTGCTTAGGGTTGAACCGGAGAGCGAGATGATTGTGTTGATGATGGCCAGCCCTTGGGCGGACGAGCGAGCATCGGAAGTAGTCTCTGGAATACCCCCTGTGCAGGTTTTTATGCTGTACATGCAATTAGAAATTTAAATGGAGACATTTTACAGGACAATGTACACATTCTGGTTTTCAAATGTGCACTGGATGGTGAAGAAACAAGTACGATCAAAAAATTGCATTCAGGACAATGTACACATTCTGGTTTTCAAATGTGCACTGGATGCTGAACAGGCCACAGGTGGCGTGCAATCTCCTTTGATATCTCTTAGTGCCCTATTTCAATACTTTTTGTGAGCAGATACTTTTACAAACCCTGAACCAACACCCGCGTACTCAGGTACAAATGCTTAGGCAGGTATGAGCATACCAAAAGGTAAAAATGACCATTATAGGCATCCATTGCAGCTACCTCTCTGAAAGTACCAGTCACGCCTTTGCTCCTGAGCATACCTCATTTCACCAAGTGTTTTCTCCTGACCAGCAAAGATCGCCATTTTCTTACGAACCTATAACTTCATCCCCACCGCACTCACCAGTTGCTCCACTGTGTGAGATGTGAGGTGCACTGGCAAGGGCTCCATTGAAACTGGGCCACAGGACAAAGATGAACAGAGTTCCAATCATTGCAAACGTGTCGGTTACGTATGTCCCTTGGCTTTTCGGAGTGTTCACTTCATGCTTGCTGTATTGCTTGGAAAGCACGAAAGACACCGCTAAGCCATAGTAAGCACCTGCGATCATGAAAGGGCAACGTTTTGTTACGAATTGCTGTTGCCGCATGCAATTATGTGCGCATCAAAGCCCCTTACCAAACGCGTGAATGGAATTACTTGCACCCTACAGACAGAAAGGATCGTGTCAGTTATATTCCAGCAAAACGGAGGAATCAGAACATGAAAAATTGAGAGCTGGTGATACATCTGGAAGCTTGCAATCAAAATGATCACAAACACGAGCCAAATTATTTTGGTTGTGCTGCAAATTTGTTCTTTGTGACACGGATGTGTATGCTCCTTACCATGTCTAATGCGTGGAAGACATCAAAAACCAGATATTGATTGGCAGCGTAGGCAGGCACCTGAACAGGAGCATGGTGACCCAGGAAAATGAAGGGAAATGGAAAAGCAAGGTTGTGTACACAATTTTGTAGGTACCTGTGCAGCAGCAGTAACTCTGATGACAATTTATTCAGTACTCAGCCATTCTTACTCACCAGGGCCAGCATAAGCCAAATTAGCTGCGTAGGGGTCGCCTTCCCAATCACTGGCAGAAGTTAAGGAGCAGAATGCTGGCGAATGAGCACATTGGAGTTCTGTAAAGCTGCATATCAGCGGTTCTCACACACACACACACACACACATACACACACACACACATACACACACACACACATACTCACACACACACACACTTCTTACCAGCTCCGTAAGCGATCATACCGGCGGCAGAGCAAAAAGAGCAATCAATTAACAAGGGGAAGTCCAACTCGATTTTCCCAGCTTTTTGCCCAATTGTCTGCAAAGTGAGTCATATTTTTCCTTTGTACAACCGCCGGGTGTACAGCTCTGCACAGCAACACATTTTGATCGTGGATAACCAGAAAAATACGACCGACCTGATGAGCAGCGCCAAGACACAGGATAGCCAGTAGAAACATGAGCACTGCGGAAGTGGTTTGTATGTATGTATTTATGTATGTGGTGTGTATATGTGTGTGTGTTTGTTTGCGTGTGTGTGCGTGTAAGTGATGCATGTGTGTGTGTTTGTCTGTGAGTAATCTAATAGCCACTTCTAGCCAAATACTACACGGATTTTCCCACTCTTGCCTGAGCCAAGGTAGTTCAGTGCGATGGCGCCCATGCTACAAGGAAAGATAAGGCAGAAGCAATTGATGACTAAGCTGCAGGTGCGCTTGCAAGGACAGTGTTTCTAGGAGATTGACATGTTGGTAGTGAATAATACTGACCTGTACCTCCGGAGGAAGGACATCAGGAAGCCAATACCCACGTAAACCATTATGTTGATGTGTATGAGCCTGCGATAAATGACAGAGCAGTGTGCTTGCACAGCCAGAAGCGCTTGGTCACTGATACACGTGGACATGTGTGCACTTGACATGATTGGGCCTGAACTCCTTCACTTACCAAGAGTAGTATCGTGCCACCTGGTCTTGAAAATTGACTCCTGTTGGGGTTAAGTAAAAGTGAGTTGCGGTCACCAAAACATGTCTTTTATCACTGAAGATGTGTGGTGCAGGGAGTGATGATCACAGGACACAGGACCTCACTATCCCATCTTCAAAACCATCCTGGCAGCGGAAATACTCGACAATTTTCCTTGTGGCACTGAGAAACTGCTCACTTTATTGGCTCAGCTTTAGAGCTAAGAGTTGTCAATCAGTTTTTGTCAGTTCTTTGGTTTGCATTTTATTTAGATCTGGAGGAAACTCTAGCCCGTGTTGAGCCTATGGGGATACAACAAACTGCAATACCTTGTGAGGCGCAATACAAGCAGAGCAAAGCATATCATAGCACCAAATAGGCACATGCGCGAGTTGTCAAATAGAAGTGAAGGCGAACACGCTGATTTATAACATTATGCAGTGAGGAGCTCTAATTTGATCTGTATTGTTGGCTGTACGACTTCTAATCAGACACAAATCAGACATAAATTAGTGCCTTTTATGGTATAACTTGTTGTGCACAATATCGACAAAACTATGGCATAATAACCTCTTGCGAACCTCCACCTTTATTGCTGTGTGCCCTTATGTGCGTAGTCTATATGTATTTATTTGTGTGTGTGTGTGTGTGTGTGTGTGTGTGTGTGCGTGCCTGCGTGTGTGTGTGTGTGTGTGTGTGTGTGTGAGGGATGTGTGTATCAATGGTGTGTAAGACCTCCGATATAAACCTCAACAAGAGAAAGAGAGAGACGGAGAGAGAAAGAGAGAGAGAGAGAGAGAGAGAGAGAGAGATGGAGGGAGGGAGGGAGGGAGGGAGAGAGAGAGAGAGAGCAGGTTTTTAAGTACATTTATCATTTTCATCCCTATCCTTTACTTGTCTTTGAATCACCTATTAAAAAGATAGCGGAAGTCTGATCAGCTGACATAAGGTCATTTTTCAACAACTATTTATTAGTGCTAACCGTAAAAGTGGGAGTATCCAGAACACACCTATTTCTGTGTAGTGGGTAAGCCCAAAAAGAAGCCCGATTATGACGCAGCACATTCCTGTCAGGCTGGGGAGGAATGCCCTCCGCATCTGCTGTGTCCGCTTGTGAATGGATGCATCGGCCAGGGCTGACGACTCCAACATGATTGTGCAACAACGCGGCAACTATCCTGTTTGGCACACGCACATATTTAAGAATCCACATTTTTTCTTGGCTTTTACGTTTACTTCCGTAAAAGTAGAATGAGCCTGACTGTTTTCGTGTTCTTGGCCAACGCACACAGCGGGGGAAGCCTAGCAATGCTGACACTTTCGTGAAGCCTTTGCATGCTGGTGCGATCGTGCGCTCTAGCATGGTGCATGTTCGCGTATGTGTGTGTTTTATGTGTGTGTGTGTGTGTGTGTGTGTGTGTGTGTGTGTGTGTGTGTGTGGGTGTGTGTGTGTG
>Ga0307968_1001798_pt1 | contig 17689 bp, 21 predicted proteins | sample OrgLakmetagen650_FD_201834 | JGI IMG/M metagenome (GOLD analysis project Ga0307968, IMG submission 201834) | Saline water microbial communities from Organic Lake, Antarctica - #650 | ecosystem: Environmental > Aquatic > Non-marine Saline and Alkaline > Saline | place: Antarctica: Organic Lake... | reverse complement strand
GGGGCGTGTCTGTGTTAATCTGTTTGTGTATGTGTATGCACTCATCTCTGCTCAAGTCTGTATGTGTGTAAGTGTGTGTTTGTGCACGGAGGTGTAGGTGGTGTGATATGTGATTGAAACAGAGAAAAAAACCATTCAGTAAGCAGGCATAAGAACAGTGCAAGGACAAGATGAGCAAGCGGAGACGGAGAGCAAGAGGACAGAGGGAGCTCACAATCAAGTATTCGTGTGCAAGGTTTTGAAAGCCGACATTTCAAAGTACTTCACACACACACACACACACACACACACACACACACACACACACACACACACAATGGCTGCGGCCGCACACTGCAACACAAGTCATCTTTGCAAGGGCAGAGTGTGAAAAAAGAAAGGGAAATGCAGGCAGTGGCGAGGTTTGGCATGACTTATGGAAATGAGGAGCCACTTTGGTACGGAGTACTATACAACTCACCATACAAATCCACCACCACAGAGGAGAGAACATAATCAAACAGGAGCACACAACTGCAACTCACTTTTCTTGCGCCGCATGGCCGTTGATGAGGTACTTGTTGCGCCCCCCAATCACGATCTGGAAATGCAGCAAAACGCGTACACGCACCGTCAGCACAAGGATTGGTGGGATAATGCGTGGCCACTTATGAGGTACTTGTTGAGGTTCTTGTTGAGGTACTGCGCCCCGTAATCATGATTTGAGAAGCAGCAGAACAAGAGCGTGAACTATTTAATGTGCATCTTATACCAGCATCACTGAAACACTGCCATGCCTCCATTGCTCCCTTGGGCCTTTCTCGTCTGCTGAGGCGCAGGGTTCTATGGTACCAAGCTTCAAAAGGACTACCTGTTCCCCATTGAAATGAGGAAGTGGTCATCACTTCCTGGACTTTTAAATTTGTATCAATATGCCAGGCCTGTGGCTCTGAGCCTCCCTGAGCTTTAAGGTGCCCTCAAACCCTTTGTCTGACCTTGTGGATTAGAGAGCTCAGACAGTGACTCGTTTCCCCAGCGCTTCGGGTTCTCAATTAGGCTCTAGTTGTAGTTGCACAAAGATTCACACACGTATACACGACTCACGCATAAACACACACACACACGCATGAACACCCTATGCACACTATTCACCCTAGTGGCCTGACATTAAACGCAGAGTGTATCTGAAGCACGAGGTCATGAGGAGCAAGAGGCGCTGGCATTCAACATAGAGTGTATCGGAAGCACGAGACCATGAGGAGCAAAAGGCGTTGGCATTAAACTTAGTGTATTTGAAGCACGAGACCATGAGGAGCAAGAGGCATTGGCATTAAACATAGTGTATTTGAAGCACGATCAATTTTACAGGCAGCAGCATCAGTGGTCAATAACAGCATCGCTGCCCCCTCCCCCTTCAAAAAGACTTCAGTGGCCACCACCGGCACCAGTCCTCTTACCCCAAATCACACGCACGGGTCGGGGTTCAAAGTCCAGCACCCGCCCGACCCATTTAACCCCACAGAAGAAACTTTGCACGTGGGGTGGTCAATCAACAGCACCATTGCAGTTGTGCCAGCACTGCCCCCCTCTTCCCCTGCAATTACTTGCAGGGCGGTCAACCAACAGCACCATTGCAGTTGCACCGGTTCTAACTCCCTATTCCCCGGATAATTTGCACGGAGCATGGCTAAAGCACTAGCATCAATCCCATCCACCTACCCCTGCCGAATATTTGCATGCTGGGCGGTCAATCCCTGCATTGTTTGGGCTCTTCACAGTCCATGCCCTTTTGCTCCTTCACTCTTTTCTTCACACTTACTGATATCAGAGCAATGCTCCTGGAAGCAAACCTGAAAGAGCTGCTCCCCCTCCCCCTCCCCCTTCCTCTCCCACTCTCCCCCAAACACAGATTTGGGACATGCAGCCCAACTGATTGATATTCGGCAGGGGAAAAAAGGTGGAAATACAAAGAAAGTTGTGCAGGATCACAAACGTGGTGTTCTCACCGTGCGCGTGATTGTGATGTATTCCTTATCCTCATATCCTGAGGGCCCATTCTCTGGGTCGTCGTTGTGCCAAGTGATGGAAACGGTGGCCTTTGTGGTGCCTGCCTGCCCCTGCTTGTACACCAGCTCTTGCAGGTTGGTGGCACGGACCTGCATGTGTGTGCGTGCGTGCGTGTACGTGCACGTGTGTGTGTCTGTGTATACGTGTGTGCGTGTGTGTGTGTGTGTGCGCGCGCAACATAACAGGCATATGCAGTTGTATCTTGCCTCTTCATCTCACGCGCTCAAGCATGCCTTGCACAATTTCATCTTGCCTTGCGTGTATACACCAATACCAAACTCACCTGAGACAGGTTCTTGATGCCTAAGACAAAGCAGATGGCATCCAAGATGTTCGATTTACCACTGCCATTTAGGCCGGTAATGGCATTGAAAGCCTTATCGAACGATGTAAGGCTAACGCGCTGGGCGTAAGACTTGAAGCCATCTGTAAACACGGTGGTGTGTGTGTTTGTGTTTGTGTGTGTGTGTGTGTGTGTGTGTGTGTGTGTTCGTGTGTGTATTTGTGTGCGTGCTTGTGTGTGTGTGTGTATTTGTGTGTGTGTGTGTGTGTGTGTGTGTGTGTGTGTGTGTGTGTGTGTGTGTGTGTGTGTGTGTGTGTGTGTGTGTGTGTGTGTGTGTGTGTGTGTGTGTGTGTTTGGCCGTTTGCGTGAGCGGCTTCTTGGTGTTGTATTTGGCAACAATTGTGCAATGGACAAAGCTAACAAGCAGGGGGGGGGTTGGCTGCGCGAGCTGAACCAGGGCACAAAGGAAGTGATCATGCTTTAAACCTGGCAGCTGTTTTGACTATTTCGGTGTACTTGACCAACTTGAGGCTTGACTTAAGCTGTGTGCAGAGAACTGGAGCTTGCACACCAACTGAAAGGGCAAACAACAGTTGACTGAAGCAGGTTTGACTCCCTCACCTATGTCCACGCTCTGTATATACATGGATGTAGCTTATGGACTGAAGTTCGGCTAAGACAACGCCTCAGTTGGAGCAGCTCAGAGTCGTCGGAAAAGTGTTCGATGAGTCCCTTCGTGCAAGGCCTTGTTAAGGGTCACCATGCCTATTTGTATAAATTTACTCTTTAATAATTTGAAGTTGAGCAGAAAACAGATTGTTACTTAAAGTGAGAAAAGGAATTAGAAAGTGATACTTGATTCAATAACTAGTTGACATGAAGTTGCACAGTAGGCCTGGGGACTTGCAATCCCTCAAGGCCTTGTATGCAGCCCAGCTCCAGGATCAAAAGCTGCAGCTCGTGACCAAGGGAGCTCCTGTGGATGTGAGCCCCTTGCGCACAAGCACGTTGGCCTTGCATGACGCAAGCATTGAGGGCAGCAGCCCGGTGGCAACTGAGCCCAACATGATTGCGCTGTACTTAGGTACGTGCATGCATGCATGCATGCATGCTTGCGCATGTGAGCACATCCTATTTGTGAAATGGAGACAAAAAAAGAAATGACCTGCATGACACCTGCAAGGTGACACACACACACACACACACACACACACACACACACACACACACACACACACACACACACACACACACACTCACATACACACGGGCGCACACACGCACGCGCGCACACACACGCACACGCACACACACACATACACTCACACACACACACTCACACACACACTCACACACACGCACACACAAGCACACACACACACAAGCACGCATGCACGCACGCATGAACACACACGCATACATACACACACACACACAGACACACAAACAAACAAATACACAGACTTACATACACACATACATACACACGCACACGCACCCATACGTACACACGCACACATGCACACATCTACACACATACATGCACGCAAATACACACACACACACGTGTATACTCTTACACAAATGTATACAAGCATACACACACATGCACGCATTCCCCTTTTGCAGCTGGACTCTCTTGCGACGCCGCCATTATAAAGTGGATGGAGTGGGAGGCAGTGAGCCTACGCCCTGCTGTGCTCTTGCACGCCAGCGCGCGCAGTGCAGCGGACTCTTGCGCCCTGCAGTCCGCCTTACAGCACCTGGCTGAGTCCCTGAGCAGCAGCTCATCAGCTGCGGGTGGGGTGGCGATGCTCGTGGGTAACCAGCCAAGTCTAGCAGATGTGAGTGGCAGCTTGTCGTGTGTCATGTGACTCATGTGCCAAGCACGTCTCCAAACCACTTTTGGTTGGTGTGTGTGTTTGTGTGTGCGTGTGTGTGTGCGTGTGTGTGTGTGTGTGTGTGTGTTTGTGTGTCTGAAAGTGTGTTGTCTGTTTGTGCGCGTGCATGTGTGTATTTGTGTGTGCGTGCATGTGCGTGTATGTGTTTGTGTGTCTGTGTGTATTGTCTGTGAGTGTGTGTGTATGCGTACATGTGTGTATGTCATGGCTCATGCACGAGAGCGCGAGTGTGTGTCATGATAAACAGTAATGCTCACCCCAGTGATGCAAGTGATAGCAAACTCAGTCTGCTGAGTGTGTCACCCTGTTGCCAATGACCCAATGCACATACGTCACGCTACCCTTTAATGCTACCATATATACCATCTTTATACGCTACCCTTTTACGCTGCCAAAGTATGCCACCTTTATACGCTACCCTTTAATGCTACCATATATACCATCTTTATACGCTGCCAAAGTATGCCACTTTTATACGCTACCCTTTAATGCTACCATATATACCATCTTTATACGCTGCCCTTTTACGCTGACATAGTATGCCACTTTTATACGCTACCCTTTTATGCTACCATATATATGGGTTTAACCAAAACCATAAATATACGGTGCATATACGGTATCTTTAGCAGGGAAATCACCAAATATACGGTCCTTACGGTGCATTTACATGGTTCTGGCCAAACCTACATATATATATATATATATATACCATCTTTATATGCTACCCTTTTATGCTACCGTGTGTATCATCTTTTAACGTTTCCCTTTTACGCTACCAAAGCATAACACCTTTATACGCTTCCCTACTACACTGCCTCTAAACATGTCCCTTCTCCACACTAGCATACACGATGTGGTAGCGTAGTGTTGTGCATAGTAGTTACGCTATATATGTGGTACCCTAACGATGCAGGTCGCCGTGTATGCCACCCTGCTGCCCCTGGTGCTTCAGAAGCTGCGCTACCAAAGCATACCACCTTTATACGCTTCCCTACTACACTGCCTTTATTATACGTGTCCCTTCTCCACACTAGCATACACGATGTGGTAGCGTAGTGTTGTGCATAGTAGTTACGCTATATATGTGGTACCCTAACGATGCAGGTCGCCCTGTATGCCACCCTGCTGCCCCTGGTGCTTCAGAAGCTGCGCTACCAAAGCATACCACCTCTATACGCTTCCCTACTACACTGCCTTTATTATACGTGTCCCTTCTCCACACTAGCATACACGATGTGGTAGTGTAATGTTGCATAGTAGTTACGCTATATGTGGTACCCTAACAATGCAGGTCGCCGTGTATGCCACCCTGCTGCCCCTGGTGCTTCAGAAGCTGCTGCCAGCGGACAGCCCGTCGGCCCTTGGTCTTTACTTGGAGGCTGTGGGCAAAGACCCTGTGGTGCAGAAGGCGCATGCGCTGGTGCGTGATTTTTTGTGTGTGCTTGAAACATGTATATAATGTGGCTTTTAGGTAAAGACCCTGTGGTGCAGATGGCACATGCGCTGGTGCGTTATTTACTGTGTGTTATGCTTTGTGCCTGGAACATGTCAGTACTAATGTGGTTTATGGGCAGAGAGACTGTGGTGCAGATGTAGCATGCGCTGGTGCGTGTTTTTTTGTATGTGCTTGAAACATGTATTTAATGTGGCTTTTAGGTAAAGACCCTGTGGTGCAGATGGCTTATGCGCTGGTGCGTGATTTACTGTGTTGTGCCTGATGACATGTAAGTGATAATGTGGTTTATGGGCAAAGACCCTGTGGTATGCAGAAGGTGCATGCACTGGTGCGTGATTTACTGTGTGTTTTGTTTTGTGCCTGATGACATGTAAGTGATAATGTGGTTTATGGGCAGAGAGACTGTGGTGCAGATGTCGCATGCGCTGGTGCGTGATTTTTTGTGTGTGCTTGAAACATGTATATAATGTGGTTTATGGGTGCGTGTTTTTTTTTATTATGCCTGTATTATGGTTTATGTGTTAAGGCCCTGTGGTGCAGATGGCTTATGCGCTGGTGCGTGATTTACTGTGTATCCTGTGTTGTGCCTGAAGAATGCAAGTAATAATGTCAATGTAATAATGTGGTTTATGGGCAGAGACTTTGTGGTGCACACGTCTCATGCGCTGGTGCGTGATTTAGTTTGTAGTCCATGTCATGTCTGGTTTATGGTGTTACAGTATACATGGGTCCGTGGGTGGTGAGGGTGGGGTGGGTGTTGAACACGTTTTCTATGCTAGGTGCGATGTATGTGTGTGAGTGTATGGGCGTGAGAATGAGTGTAGAGAATGCGTGGTTTGCATTGTATGTCAATGCTTGATTTGCAACAAAAGGCACGTAATACGGCTGCTTGCACACACCAGACACACACACACACACAGACACACAGACACACTCACACTGACACAGACACAGACATGCACACACACACGCATACATACATACATACACGTACACACACATACGCACGCACACACAGGTACTTGAGGATGCAGGAGAGGCTGGGCCTCTGATTGCATCCATTGGTGCTTTTGCGGAAGACGCTGCTGCTGCTGCTGCCGCACGACCACGCCTGCCCATTTCTGGCCAGCGAAACATCCTGGTGAGAGAATGTATGGAGCGTGCAGGAGAATGTATGGAGCGTGCAGGATAATGTATGGAGCGTGCAAGAGAATGTATGGAGTGTGCAGGAGAATGTATGGAGCGTGCAAGAGAATGTATGAAGGGTGCAGGCTGTATGGAGCGTGCAGGAGAATGTATGGAGCGTGCAAGAGAATGTATGGAGGGTGCAGGCTGTATGGAGCGTGCAGGAGAATGTATGGAGGGTGCAGGCTGTATGGAGCGTGCAGGAGAATGTATGGAGTGTGCAGGAGAATGTATGGAGCGTGCAAGAGAATGTATGGAGGGTGCAGGCTGTATGGAGCGTGCAAGAGAATGTATGGAGGGTGCAGGCTGTATGGAGCGTGCAAGAGAATGTATGGAGGGTGCAGGCTGTATGGAGCGTGCAGGAGAATGTATGGAGTGTGCAGGAGAATGTATAGAGTGTGCAGGAGAATGTATGGAGCGTGCAGGCTGTGCAGCAAGCATCTCCAAAAATGGTCCTTCTATAACAAGCTTTTACAGTGAAGATTGAGAAGTGGAATGTGACGCGCTCTTACAGAGACATTTGAGAAAAGGAATTTTTTTAGGCAGTGAAAGCTTCCTTTGGTGAGAACAAGCAAAGTGCAGCGAGCCGTCTGTGTGAGAAGAAGAATGTTATCGTGGGCTAGTATTAAGCCTCGACTAGTAGATTGAATGGAGCACACACATCTGTACACACGACACTCAGTTTGAGTGAATGAATGCGCCTTAGTAAATTGAATGGAGCACACACATCTGTACACATGACACTCAATTTGAGTCAATGAATGCGCCTTAGTAAATTGAATGGAGCACACACATCTGTACACACGACATTCAGTTTGAGTCAATGAATGAGCCTACGAGAGGTCATCAGAGAGAGATGCTGCACATGTGTGATGTGAATAACTAGAATTGTGCGACGTGATGTGGCAGCAATATGAGGTGGGGATTTTATGGTATATAGTGGCATGAGCTCATGCATATGGTCAGGGTTGGCCAGAACACTACATATAGGGTGTATATACGGTATTTTTGGCCGGGACATCACCAGATATACGGTCATATACAGTGTATATATTATATACGGTTCTGGCCAACCCGAACATATGGTGCTTAGCGGCAACGCACACCTTGGTGAGGGGAAAGATGGCACTCCAGGGCGCCTACTTTGCAAGCTTGACTGGCGTGCCGTGCACAGTTATCGGTAACTTGCACTCTTTCAAACGTATGCCACTGAGTGACTGGGAGGCATGCGTGCCTAACTGACTGCCAAACTGGCGCACGGCAGTTACACTGACTGCCAAACTGGCGCACGGCAGTTACACTGACTGCCAAACTGGCACACGGCAGTTACACGATGCACACATGATTAAAACGGTCTGCAACAACGCGGCTGTTTCATGTAATGGAGCTCTTGGGAACAAGAACGCACATAGTCATGTCACAACTTATATGATGCACGGTTGCGGCCAAATCTGTACTAGACGTTTGTCCTGTACGTGTGTGTGTATGTCAAATGTGTGTGTGTGAATGTGTGTGTGTGATAATTAACAGGTAGCTATCAACGGGTATAAGCAACAACAAAGCCATTAGGAGCTATTGAGCACCTAAACTAGCAAAGGATTCTTTCGATTACACGTTGCTCACCTCTGATTGCTATTACTCCACTGCACGCTAAAATGCAATTTGTCTTATGTCCTGACAACACAGCTCTTCACCACAGATCACTGCCCAACAGTTCATGAACAACGGTGTCCAACTGGTTTTCCCCTGCCTTGCCTAGTCAGCACCCAACATGCACACTAGATACAGAATCACATCCCTAGCTTTGAGCGCAGATCACCAGTGCGCTGCCATACGTGAACAACATAGTCCACTATTTCCCTGTCTTGACTTCAAGGACACAAATTGAGCGTCATCAGATCCATACTCCACATTCGACTGCAGATCAACAGCGCGCTGCCGTACTTGAACAACATAGTCCAACATTTCCCAGTCTTGACTCAAACGCCCCAAATTGAGCGTCATCAGATCCGTACCCCACTTTCGACTGCAGATCACCAGCGCGCTGCCGTACGTGAACAACATGGTCCAATATTTCCCAGTCTTGACTCAAACGCCCCAAATTGAACAACACCAGGTTCATACCCCAATTTCGACTGCAGATCACCAGCGCACTGCCATACGTGAACAACGTCGTCCACTATTTCCCTGTCTTGACTTCAAGGACACAAATTGAGCGTCATCAGATCCATACTCCACTTTTAACTGCAGATCACCAGCGCGCTGCCGTACGTGAACAACATAGTTCAATATTTCCCAGTCTTGACTCAAACGCCCCAAATCGAACAACACCATACCCATGCTCCACTTTCGACTGCAGATCACCAGCGCGCTGCCATACGTGAACAACATAGTCCAACATTTCCCAGTCTTGACTCAAACGCCCCAAATTGAGCGTCATCAGATCCATACTCCACTTTCGACTGCAGATCACCAGCGCGCTGCCGTACGTGAACAACGTGCCACACCTCGGTAACATCATTGGCTGTGTGCTCTCCGCCGATTGCTACGCGCGCTACTGCCGCTCCAGGGGATACAACAGCATTTACGTGTGTGGCACGGACGAGTACGGCACGGCAACGGAGACCAAGGTGTGTGTGTGTGTGACTAAGGGTATGCAACTGCATTAACGTGTGTGGCTCTAATGAGTACGGCACGGCAGCTGAGACCATGGTGTGTGTGTGACTAAAGGTATGCAACAGGTATTTTGTCTGTTGCAAGGACGATTACGGCACGGCAACAAAGATCAAGGTGTGTGTGTGTGTGTGAGTGTGTGATTAAAGGTATACAACAGCATTTACGTGTGTGGCACGGACGAGTACGGCACGGCAACAGAGACCAAGGTGTGTGTGTGTGTGTGTGACTAAGGGGCTACAACAGCATTTACGTGTGTGGCACGGACGAGTACGGCACGGCAACGGAGACCAAGGTGTGTGTGTGTGTGTGTGTGTGTGACTAAGGGTATACAACAGCATTTACGTGTGTGGCACGGACGAGTACGGCACGGCAACGGAGACCAAGGTAGGTGTGTGTGTGTGTGACAAAGGGTGTGCATCAGCATTTACGTGTGTGGCACGGACGAGTACGGCACGGCAACGGAGACCAAGGTGTGTGTGTGTGTGAAGTGTGTGTGTGACTAAAGGTATGCAACAGGTATTACACGTGTGGCACGGACGAGTACGGCATGGCAACAGAGGCCAAGGTGTGTGTGTGTGTGTGTGTGTGACAAAGGGTGTGCATCAGCATTTACGTGTGTGGCAAGGACGAGTACGGCATGGCAACAGAGGCCAAGGTGTGTGTGTGTGTTTGTGTGTGTGTGTGTGTGTGTGTGTGTGTGTGTGTGTGTGACAAAGGGTGTGCATCAGCATTTACGTGTGTGGCACGGATGAGTACGGCACGGCAACGGAGACCAAGTCGTGTGTGTGTGTGACTAAATGTATGCAACAGGTATCACGTGTGTTGCAAGGACGAGTACGGCACGGCAATAAAGACCAAGTTGTGTGTGTGAGTGTGTGAAAAAAGGTGTGCATCAGCATTTACGCGTGTGGCACGGACAATTATGGCACGGAAACAAGACGATTATGGCACGGAAACAAAGGTGTGTGTGTGTGTGTGTGAGTTTGTGACAAAAGTTGTGCAACTGCATTTACGTGTGTGGCACGGACGAGTACGGCACAGCAATAGAGGCCAAGGTGTGTATGTTTGTGTGTGTGTGTATGTGTGTCATGGACGAACATGTGAAAACTCACTAACAGCCAAAGGTCATTTAACTCACTTCTCGCGTTTGGGTGTGCACAGGCGCTGGAGGAAGGCCTCACCTGTGTGTGTGTGTGTGTGTGTGAGGCCTCACCTGTGGCAAACTGTGTGACATCGCCACCTCTCCATATTTGCCGCCTATGAACATTTGCTGCTTTCAAACATTTGGCATTTGCCTCATCTTCTTCATTCAACACACTACTCCTTGTATTTGGATGCGCACAGGCGCTGGAGGAGGGTCTGACTTGTGGCGAGCTGTGTGACAAGTACTACGCAATCCACAAAGCCACTTACGACTGGTTCGACATCAAATTTGACAGGTGGGAAGTGCATCGGGAGAGGGAGAGGAGAGTGGGTAACAAGTCAGATTTGATGGGAAAGCCACGTAAGACTGGTTCAGCATCTATCTGACAGGTGGGGAGTGCATCGGAAGAGGGAGAGGAGATTGGGTAACAAATCAGATTCGAAGGGAAAGCCACGTACGACTGGTTCAAAATCAAGCTTGACAGGTGGGGATTGCAGTGGGAGAGGGAGAGGAGAGTGCGTAACAAAACAAATTCAATGGCATGTCCACGTACACTGGCTCAAATTCAAATTCGACAGGCGGGGTGTGCTTGTAATACATTGCAGAGCGCGGTTGCATCATTGAGAACTTCAAACGAGCCACACGTGGAATCAACTAGACACTTGGTTTGATTAGCAAAGCAAAAATGTGCAGATGAGGGAAATCATGTTTGACAGCAAAGTCGTGCGTGGTTGATTTGACGTTGAGTTTGAGTTTGAGGGGTGAAGGGGGCATATCAAGCCATGGGTGGCTGTTTTGGGACACAGGACAAAGGAGGCAAATGCTTAGGGCTGGCCAGAACCATATATATATATATATACGGTGTATATGCGGTATTTTTGGCAGGGAGATCACCGAACATACGGTCATATAAGGTTAATATATACGGTTCTGGCCAACCCTACAAATGCTGCAAACAGAAGCCACCAAGAGTGTGGCGGTGTTTCAATCCCTCACAAAGTCCCGCACAATGGGTTGAGTCGTGGCTGAGCGTGTAACTGGCAAAAGTGATAGTGATAGTAAAGTTACTAGAAACGTGCCCAATGATAGAGAGTAAAGACGCACGAGACAAATGAGGGCCACGTAGCAAGCAGGGGCAACACCAATAATGTAGCTGTGTGCGCTTTATTCCTCACAATGTGCTGGGTTGTGTCTGAGCATTCAACCCAGCAAAGATGTCATTATGAGACTGATGCCAAAATCCGGCCATATAATACGGGCACCGAGGCCTGAAGGAAATTGTAAGGCCGTGTGGGCCTTGTCTTTGTCTGTGTGACATCGTTCCTAGGGGGTGCTGACCCTACGGCTCTCCCTTAGGGTTGGCAAGAACCATTTATATACGGTGCATAAACGATGTTTTTGGCAGGGATATCACCAATTATGCGGTCATATACGGTGCATATATACGGTTTGGGCCAAGCCTACTCTCATTCATCCTGCTGTTTTCCCTGCGCATTGCTTACATTTGTAGAGTTGGCCAGGACCGTTTATATACACCGTATATGACCGTATATTTGATGATCTCCCTGCCAAGAATACCGTATATATACCGTATATATATATATATATATATATATATATATATGGTTCTGGCCAACCCTATACATTTGCGTCAGTGAGCTTGTCATGGCGTGCTCTCCGTCCAGCCAGCCTCGACTAAACACCATCTGACATCGCAATTCTTAACACGGTGGGGACAATGGCCCCCCATCATACGTCGCTGTCATACAAAGTCACAAATCACGACAAAGTATAAGCTTAAAACATATTCATTGAACCCATGGTATTAGAACACTCCCAGTTGGAAGTTGTGCCGCAGGCTTGGCCGCACCCCTTCCTATTAACGATTATATTCCTCCTGCGCCCCTCACTATTCTTATATATTGAGTAGGTTTGCTCACTCACTCTTATTCTCTTAATGCTTTTTTTTATGCACCGCCCCCTGCTTTTTATTCGACCTCAGATTTAAGCATAGCCCATCCCTCTTCCTGTCCGCATTACCACTTGCGCCGTCCCTGTTATGACAACCGCGCCTGATCGTGCTAAACCGCAGGTTTGGGCACTTGCGCCGTCCCTGTTATGAGAGCTGCGCCTGATCATGGTTAACTAGGTTTGGCCAGAACCGTATATCTGCACCGTATATGGCCGTATGTATGGTGATTTTCCTGCTAAAAATACCGTATGTACATTGTATATACCTATAAATGTATGGTTCTGGCCGACCCTATGCTTAACCGCAGGTTTGGGCGCACCCCCTCTCGTTGGCAGACCCAGATATGCCAGTCCGTGTTCAAGCAGCTGGAGGCCAAGGGCTTCCTGCACGAGCAGCCCATGCAGCAGCTGTACAGGTGGGGTGTGTGGGGTGTGTTTGTTTAGAAGTTAAGGAATTGATGGGGTGCGTTTATTTAGACGTCAAGGAATTGTGGAGAAGGTACGGTGCTGGACAGGGTTGCATTGAAGCAGCTGGAGGCCCAGGGCTCCCTGCACGAGCAACCCATGCAGCAGCTGTACAGGTGGGGTGTGTTTGTTTAGAAGTCCAGGAATTGGTGGGGTGTTTTTTTTTTGACGTCAAGAGATTGTGGAGAAGGTACGGTGCTGGGCAAGATTGCGTTGAAGCAGCTGGAGGCCAAGGGCTCCCTGCACGAGCAGCCCATGCAGCAGCTGTACAGGTGGGGTGTGTGGGGTGTGTTTGTTTAGAAGTTAAGGAATTGATGGGGTGCGTTTGTTTAGACGTCAAGGAATTGTGGAGAAGGTACGGTGCTGGACAGGGTTGCATTGAAGCAGCTGGAGGCCCAGGGCTCCCTGCACGAGCAACCCATGCAGCAGCTGTATAGGTAGAGTGTGTTTGTTTAAAAGTCAAGTAGTTGTGGGTGTAGGCACAGGATTTGGGGTCTAAAACTGGTGCCGTGCCTCACTGCCAGCTTGCTCTGCGCGCGCGGTGCTGTGTGGCGCTGGACAGACACGTCAAACACTAGTTTCCACACTCAAATTCGTTGCAATGAGGCGCTGGGTCAACACACACACATCATACACACAAAACTACCTCACACACACACACACACAAACACACACACACACACACACACACTCAACCCGTTGCAGTGAGGCGCTGGGCCAGTACACACATCATATACACACAAACTCACTCACACGCACATACACACACTCAACCTCGTTGCAGTGAGGCGCTGGGCAAGTTCTTGGCTGACCGCTATGTTACAGGCACCTGCCCCAAGTGCCGCTACGAGGTGAGGTGTATGCGTGAGTGTGGGCGCGTGGGGTTTTGCGTGCGTGGTTGTGCAAGTGTGGGTGGGGGTGTGAGTGTGGGTGCGGGTGTGGGTGGCTGACCGCTACGTTACGGGCACCTGCCCCAAGTGCCGCTACAAGGTGAGGTGTGTGCGTGAGTGTGGGCGCGTGGGGTTTTGCGTGCGTGGTTTTGCAAGTGTGGGTGGGGGTGTGATTGTGGGTGCGGGTGTGGGTGAGGGAGGGGGGCGTGAGCGTGAGTGTGGGTATAGGTGTTATTGTGCATGCGCACGCTTGCATGAGTATGCAAGTGTCTGTGCATCTGGGTTGGCTGGGATTGGGGGTAAGGGGAATGGTATGGTATGACAATTTGATCCACTTGTTTGCTCCCAACCTTGCTGAACGATGTTATCCATCTTCTTTTTCTCAATACTACTGAGAAATTCGATTCACTCGTTTGCTCCCAACATTACTGAACGATTTGATCCACTCGTTTGCTCCCAACATTACTGAACGATTTGATTTACTCGTTTGCTCCCAAAATTGCTGAACGATTTGATTCACTCGTTTGCTCCCAACATTGCTGAACGATTTGATTCACTCGTTTGCTCCCAACATTGCTAAACGATTTAATTAACTCGTTTGCTCCCAAAATTGCTGAACGATTTGATTCACTCGTTGCTCCCAATATATATATATAACACAAGTGATCAAACGTGTGTGACTCTGGATGTTCCTGGGAACCTTGCTGGTACGGGCGCATGGTTGATCTAAAACACAATGAAATAATGTGTGATTGCCCCGAACACACAAAAGACCTGATCAAACATTATGGGCTGATGTCAGTCGATGTGTCTCATACCACAACATATAAATGTGTAGGGTTGGCCAGCACCGTACATATGCGCCATATATGACCATATAACTGATGGAATCCCTGCAAACAGTACCGCATATACTCCGTATTTACATGGTTCTGGCCAATTCTACAAATGTGTGTGACTCAGGACGCACGTGGAGACCAGTGTGATGGCTGTGGTGCATTGCTGAACCCCACTGAGCTTATCAAACCCAAGTGCAAGATGACCGGCACCACACCAGTGCTGAGGTGCGGCAGGGGGTGGGGAGGTTAATTACAATTTGTCCCAATCATTCCTAGTTTGAACAATTGTAGTCGTGTATGTTCTGTGTCTAGAGTCGCGACAATGTGTGTGTACGTGTGTGCGTGCGCAAGCGTGCGTGTGTGTGTTTTTGTGTGCAAGCATGTGTGGACATGTGTGTGGACATGTGTGTGTGTGTGTCTGTGTGTGTGTGCATGCAACATGACCGGCATCACACCAGTGCTGAGGTGCAGTATGGAGTGGGGAGTTGCGTATTTATTGTGTCTATAATAGCTTTGTTGCGTGTGCATGTGTTTCTGCGTGTGTGCTTGTATTTGTCTGTGTGCGCCTCTGTATGCGTGTACGCATGAGTTTCTGCGTGTGTGCGTGTATGTGTCTGTGTGCGTCTCTGTTTGTGTGTACGCATGTGTTTCTGTGTGTGTGCTTGTATGTGTCTGTGTGCGTCTCTGTTTGCGTGTACGCATGTGTTTCTGTGTGTGTGCTTGTATGTGTCTGTGTGTGTCTCTGTGTGCGTGTACACATGTGTGTGTATCTTTGTGTGTGTACACATGTACATTTATGCAAGATGACTGGCACTATGTTGATGCTGTGGGGGGCCAGGGAGCGGGGAGGTTAATGTTTTTGTCCTGATCTAAGTTGTTATAAATACAATGCAGCTTCCCTACTTAGGGTACCCAGTTCAAAACACACATAATTTCACACATACATACGTGTGCGTATATGATGCGCCAAAATGCGCACATATGCATGTGCGCACACATGAGCATACACACTTGCAGTGGCACAGCAACAACAATTGGATGCATATGTACGAGGGAACACTTGGCCTGTTCCTTGACGGGCCCCACCTTTGCACACATGAGCATACACACTTGCAGTGGCACAGCAACAACAATTGGATGCATATGTACGAGGGAACACTTGACCTGTTCCTGAACAGGCCCTACCTTTGCACACATGAGCATACACACTTGCAGTGGCACAGCAACAACAATTGGACGCATATGTACGAGGGAACACTTGGCCTGTACCTTAACAGGCCCCAGCTTTGCGCACATAAGCATACACACTTGCAGTGGCGCAGCAACAACAATTGGACGCATATGTACAAGGACACATATTTACAAGGAAACACTTGACCTGTTCCTTAACAGGCTCCAGATTTGCGCACATGCACATGCTTGCAACAGCCAGCGCAACGTGCACATAGCACATACACACACACGCACACACATGTATGCACACGCACACACACACACGCACACGCGCACGCACACACACGCACGCACATGGACACACACAGGGAGACGCATCACCTGTTCCTCGACCTGCCCCAGCTTTGCACACATGCACATGCTTGCATCACCCAGCGCAACGTGCACATAGCACATACACACACACGCACGCACATGTATGCACACGCACACACACACGCACATGCGCACGCACACACACGCACATGGACACACATGGACACACACAAGGAGACGCGTCACCTGTTCCTTGACCTGCCCCAGCTTTGCACACATGCAAATGCTTGCATCACCCAACGCAACGTGCACATACACACACACACACACACACACACACACACACAAACACACACACACACACAAACATACACACACATGAACACACACGCACGCACACACAGGGAGACGCGTCACCTTTTCCTTGACCTGCCCCAGCTGTCCCCCGCACTGCAAGAGTACATCACCACCACGTCGCAACTAGGGGGCTGGACATCCAACTGCGTGCAGGTGGGCCTATACTTTACCGCCAATGTAGAAACGTGTTATGCGTGTGTTTGGGGGGTGGAGGGCATGTTGTGTGTGTGTGTGTGTGTGTCTGTGGCTCCAAGCACGTGCGAGCATGTGTTGTTCTTGATATGTCTTTGCGTGTGTGCGTGTGTGTTGTTTTAGTTCTGTGTGTGTATGTGTGTGTGTGCATGTGTGTGTGTGCGTGTGTGTGTGCTGTGCTGCCAAGTACTCACTACCTTTGTATAATTGAATTTGCAATGCTTTATAAAGGCTTGTTGTATAATTGAATCAGCACTGCTTTATTAAGGTTTGCAGCTTGCAGGCTACAGATGCGTAGATGCATATACATACTCAAGCAACGCTGCATAACCTGATGTCTACGTTTGTATCAAACCTCAACTACCTCCAATTGCTTGCAGGTCACAAGCGCATGGATGCGAGACAGGCTTAAGCAACGCTGCATCACCTCAGACCTGAGTATGTTCTGGTGCATCAAACCTCAACTACCTCCAATTGCTTGCAGGTCACAAGCGCGTGGATGCGAGACGGGCTTAAGCAACGCTGCAACACCTCAGACCTGCGTATGTTTTGGTGTATCAAACCTCAACTACCTCCAATTGCTTGCAGGTCACAAGCGCGTGGATGCGAGACAGGCTTAAGCAACGCTGCAACACCTCAGACCTGAGTATGTTTTGGGATATTACACCTCAATAACCTCCAATTACTTGCAGGTCACAAGCGCGTGGATGCAAGACGGGCTTAAGCAACGCTGCACACCTCAGGCCTGAGTATGTTTTGGTGTATCAAACCTCAACTACCTCCAATTGCTTGC
>Ga0307968_1001796_pt1 | contig 17718 bp, 15 predicted proteins | sample OrgLakmetagen650_FD_201834 | JGI IMG/M metagenome (GOLD analysis project Ga0307968, IMG submission 201834) | Saline water microbial communities from Organic Lake, Antarctica - #650 | ecosystem: Environmental > Aquatic > Non-marine Saline and Alkaline > Saline | place: Antarctica: Organic Lake... | reverse complement strand
TGTCCTTATGTCAACACCCACGTGTCCTTATGTTATCACTGACCCTCTAAATGTACCCACGTGTCCTTACGTTAACACCCACGTGTCCTTATGTCAACACCCACGTGTCCTTATGTCCTTATCACTGACCCTTTAAATGTACCCACGTGTCCTTATGTCAACACTGACCCTCTAAATATACCTACGTGTCCTTATGTCAACACCCACGTGTCCTTATGTCCACACCCACGTGTCTTTTCTGTGAACACCCACGTGTCCATATGACATCACCCACGTGTCCTTATGTCAACACTGACCCTCTAAATGTACCTGGACGTTGAAGCTGCACCTGTTTGGCAGCAGGAAGGCAAACAGGCTCCTTGCATAAAAGTGTACCAATTCATTCATGATAGCACCCCAACAGCCGGCCTGCCCATGGTACATACAACAGCACATCAGTGCTGGGTTGGGGGCCCTGATTTGGTGGTTCTGCCACATGAGTCAAAGCTAGTTACCCTGGCAGCCTAGCGGTGCATGTCCAAGCCAGTCTCTTCCAGGTCGCGGGTTTAAATCTGCCTGGTAGTGTGAGCTCTTCAGTGTCCGACAGAAATGTCTCCATTACCGTAATCTATGCGTATGGTGTCATCACCGCTTGCGTGTGATTTATCATCACTCACACTAGCAGATCTACAGCTAGCCCATCCATATGGTAGATGCAGCAGTACAATGGTGCTGCAGGTACGCAGCACTGTTTCTCCTCCAAGGTACTCACTTGAAACAGGCAGCGCTGCTGCACTTCACCGCATCAGCTCTGTTGTGGTGGCATAACTGGTCAGGCTTTGGGTCTGGCGGAGGATCTGTACACATATGTGTATATACATGTGTGTATGTGTGCATTCATGTGTGCGTCCATGTGTGTGTGTGTGTGTGTGTGTGTGTGTGTGTGCATATGTTATGATGTGCACACATTTTATTGCGTTTTGCGTCCACTCCTTTCTGTACATACCCGCGTTTTCCACAATCAATACAACACGTAGATCAGTATAGGGGGTTTTCTGTTAACTGACAGAAATTGAAATTGTGTTTGCAATCTTCCGTGCGTGTGCTCAGCCCCATCCAGACTAAATCACATGGAGGAGGTATAAAGTCAATCATGTATTGGAATTGGTTCAATTTGCATGCAGCCATTTCGGCGCTTGAGTGTGCGCCCCATTATCAGTAGGTCTCAAATATCAAATTTATGACTGAATAACTTTATGACATACATATTTTGCTCAAGCGTTATTAAACTCTGCAAGCAATGATTAAATGAGACAGTTGCACGCAAGTGTGCAATCTGGGTTAACTAACTAAATTCAACAAGAGATCAGTACCCTCTTTTGCTCGTGTGCTGCCCCCTCCTGTTTCTTTAAATTACCCTATAGGTGTTCTTTAATCATCCTAGGTATTGTGTAACCATCCTAGGTGTTGTTTAACCATCCTAGGTATTCCTTTGAACCCTTTAAACCACCCTAGGTATTGACCTCAGACAATACCGTGTGTACTATCTGAGGTATTGACCTCAGACACTACTGTGTGTGTGTGGGGGGGGGGGGGGGTGGGGGAGGGGCGTGTGTGTGTGTGTGTGTGTGTGTGTGTGTGTGTGTGTGTGTGTGTGCTCACCTGCCCCTAATTCGTCTGCCCCGCACGCCATGAACCTTTTGAAGTCTGGGTCCACCTGTGTGTGAGTGTGTGTGTGTGTGCTCACCTGCAGTCAGGCATGGAAAGCAGGGATGGCATTGATCAAGCACTTTCTAAAAGTGCTTTTGATATCACACAAACATAAACACATATACACACATATCACACATACATCACACACACATATACACACATGTGTGTGCATATATATATGTATGTGTGTGTGTGTTTGTGTTATGTATGTGTGTATGTGTGTATGTATGTGTGTTGATTTATATATGTGTATGTGTGTAGGTAATCATCTACATTCACATGAGCTGCATACTGTACTTTATGCCTCAAAATTTTGTTAACAAAGTGGAGTGTGTTATACAAGAAAAGATGTGTTATGCACACCAACCACGCATTTGCGGTGGAGGAGTTTTACAGTACTCGGTACCAAAGTGGCTCCTTTTCCTTAATTATTGTGGGGAGCGATTTTTCACCGCCTGCGTATTATTGTTTTGCACACCAACCGCGCATTTCCTTATGTCTACCAATTGCATCCGCTGTCCAGTTGCTGCAGCATGAATCAAACGCACGTGATTCCTGAGGCGCGCCTTTGACCTACAGCTAAGGTACAGCTAAGGTACAGCTAGGGTACAGCCAAGGTGCTATGTGTGAACTACAGCTAAGGTGCCATGCGTGCAGAGAGAATATATGAAAGTTTCCAAAAGGCAGGTGACCCGTGTGGCTTGCGCCTAGGTAGCTGAGAATGCAGTGGTATCCATGGTATGCAACTCATGTGGTTTTTGAACAAGCACGTGTTCTTAGGATTTCACACAGTCCTAAAATGTAGCGTGGTCATGGAAATGCATGCATGCATGTGGTCATAGTATGCGTATGGTCCTGACAGTGCACATGGCCATTAAAATGCATGTGGTCTTGGTTTTGCGCGTGGTCCCAAAAGAGCAGGTGGTCATAGAAATTTGCTTTTGGCAGGTCTTGGATGCAAGTGGTCATAAGCATTCACGGGCACATACACTTGCTTGGAGGCCCCCACCACACGTGGTGAGGATCCATGCACACCACCCTCCTCTGAAGACGTGCATCAAACCACCAATAACCTTACATACCAAGGCTCCATGCGCGCCACCCACCTTTGGAGATTTACATCACAACCACCAATATCCCTACATATCAAGGCTCCATGCGCGCCACCCACCTTTGGAGACTTGCATCACAACCACCAATAACCCTACATACCAAGGCTCCTTGCACATCAACTACCTTTGAAGACTCGCATCAAACCACCAATAACCCAACATATCAAGGCTCCATGCGCGCCACCCACCTTTGGAGACTTGCATCACAACCACCAATAACCCTACATATCAAGGCCTCCATCTTCCATACACACAACCTACCTTTGAGTAATCCTGTGGGGGCGTGTTAGGGTGCACCGCTTGGGCACGCAAGATTTCCAGTGTGGTCTCAAAGGCGTCGTACCTCCCTGGTGCGAAATCGCGAGCGTGAAAGTGCAGGCATTAGGGCCGTTATGGTGGAGTGCTATGATGGAAGCGCATAGTCCATCAGCTGGTGCGACGAGATGCACTGATGAGATGCAACGATGAGAAGCAACAACGCAACACAGATGCAACGATGAGAAGCAACAACGCAACACAGATGCAACGATGAGATGCAACAACGCAACACAGATGCAACGATGAGATGCAACAATGCGGCTTTTTATTCTTGCGTTATCAGTGCGCTTGATTACCAAAAACCGTGAGTTAAATTCCCGTTCCATGCACTTGGTTTTTCAAGCGTTAAAGGTTCAGTTTTTGGCCCAAACAATTTACATGCAATGTACATCCACTTTTACTTTTACTTTTTACTTTTACTTTATTTTTACTTTACTTTTACTTTTACTTTTACTTTTACATGCAATGTACATCCGCTTTTGGGTTTGTTGGGACAAGGAAACCACCAGACAAACAACAAAGTTTTGACCGTATATGACCGTTTCTTTGGTGATTTCCTGCCAAAAATACCGTATATGCACTGTATATATGTCTTGTCAACCATACAAACATACCACCGGTCATGATTAAATTAAAAACAGCGCCAGTTTGACGGCGTCTTTGGTGCACATGGTGTTGATAGCGTGAGAGTGCCTGCGTTTATGCGTGTTGCTTTTGTTCTATTGCACGCTGGCTCTTGTCTGCTCCCGCTGATGAATGATTGAGCTGAGCACAAAGTAATGATAGGCACTCTTCTTAGTACACATCCACACGTACACATCCACACTGCTAGGTGTATCGACATGAATCGATGAATTAAATAAGAGCAAGAGTAGGCTGCTGTTCAATGCTGTTCAATGATGAAGCTGCTGTTCAATTGATGAATCAACCAAAAGCAAGAGGTAGCTGCTGTTCAGCGTATTGTGTAGCATCCTTTCCACTGACTGAAAAAGAGCACGCATGCTGCTAACAACATGCTAGCGTAATAGCAGTGATCTGTGACAGCAGCACCTGCCGCCCTCTCGCCACCCATCATAAATTATGATTCATATATTATGATTAATAATCCTTCCTCTCGATTCCCATTACCACCACCCTCCTGAACCTCATAGAATTTCCCCTCCATGAATTGAGGCAGAGGAGGTTTCAATAATCAAGTACCTTGGTTGGTATTCGAGTCCTCAGGTTCTTCAGACTTTGCAACGTGCCAGTGCTAATGCGTAGGCCTGATTTAAATTTGACTTGATTTGACTTGATTTGATTTGTCAGTGCTTCATGCGTAGGCCTGAATGATCTGAGTCAGGCAAATGATACACCTGATATAAAGGACTGCCCAGCAGACAGAGAAGATGGGCTATACATTTAATCTTGTACCTGGTAATTGATATTGCACCTGATATAAAGGACTGCCCAGCAGACAGGGAGGATGGGCTATACATTCAGTCTTGTACCTGGTACATGATATTGCATGTACCTACTGCATGTACCTACTGCATGTACCTGGTACATGATATTGCATGTACCTGGTACATGATATTGCACACGAGCATATTGCACACGAGCATATTGCACACGAGCATATTGCACACGAGCGACAAAAAGAAGCTGGGTGCTGGGTGCTGACCGCAACTATGTTACACACGCCTTTCAAATCAAATTGCCAAGTTCCCGCAAAAGTGCTTTCACGCACAAAATAAAACACATATATCCATGCTTACACTCATGCACACACACACAAATTTGTACTCAAACACATACATGCACAACGTTATACTCACCTGATTCATCTAGTATCCCCCCCACGCTGGTAGCATGCATTAAATGGTGCGTTGCGCACTTGAGCGCCGTCTACATAATTTTGGAAGCAGGCCAGAAGCAAGAAGGTCAAGGTGCATGTGTGTGTTGTGTGTACGTGCGTGCGTGGGTGTGCATCTTGTGTGTGTGTATGTGTATGTGTGTGTGTGTGTCTACCGGCAAACAGCGCAATGCATACAACGTTGGAAAATAAGGCAAAACAATCATCCAGAGCGCCTCTGGTGCATATTCCAAGCATAAATAACAAATTATATATTGCTTGACACACATTGTTGGTGCATATTCCAAGCATAAATAATAAATTATTTATAATAAATTATATATTGCTTGACACACATTGTTGGTGCGCGTTGCTCGTGCCTATCTCAAGCGCATTTAGGACATGCAGCACCGCAAGCACGTGCTGTCAAACATGGAAGCTCACAGCGCCTTTTCGTTGTGAGTGTCACCTGCATTTTCTTGCGCTGCTCCAGGCTAATGTTCTCAATGATGGTGTTGATCTGTGGGATCTGGGACTCCTTCAGCAAGACACTGAAGGGGCTCCAGTCCATCTCTGGTTCAAAATAATTGTACACCTCATCCCCTGAGTGTGTATATGTGCATGGAGAATTTCAGTCTGTGTGTGTGTTTGTGTGTGTGTGTGAGTGTGTGTGTGTGTGCATGTGTGTGTGTTTGTGTGTGCATGCGTGTTTGTGCATGTGTGTATGTACAAGTGAGTACTCGTGTGTGTAGGTGTGTGTGTCGGTGTGTACGTATTTGTATGTGTCATATGAGTGTGTGCATTGAGCGATACCACTTCTTACGCAATGTCTGAAACTGTATGCAAGCCATCCACTAACATATATAATTGACGCGTAGCTCATAATACAAATCAATTTAACTCAATGAGGCTTTAGATGTTCTCAAGCAGCCCGTCTATTTCAAAGACGCACACCTATCACAGTTTAGATGTTCTCAAGCAGCCCGTCTGATTCAAAGACGCACAATTATCACAGTTCAGGTGTTATCAAGCAGCCCGTCTTATTCAAAGACGCACACTTATCACAGATTAGATGTTCTCAAGCAGCCTGTCTTATTCAAAGACGCACACCTATTACAGTCTAGATGTTCTCAAGCAGCCCGTCTTATTCAAAGACGCACACCTATCACAGTTTAGATGTTCTCAAGCAGCCTGTCTTATTCAAAGACGCACACCTATCACAGTTTGGATGTTCTCAAGCAGCCTGTCTTATTCAAAGACGCACACCTATCACAGTTTGGATGTTCTCAAGCAGCCCGTCTTATTCAAAGACGCACACCTATCACAGTTTGGATGTTCTCAAGCAGCCCGTCTTATTTGAAGACACACACTTATCACCGTTTAGATGTTCTCAGGCAGCCCGTCTTATTCAAAGACGCACACCTATCACAGTTTAGATTCTCAAGCTGCCTGTCTTATTCAAAGACGCACACCTATCACAGATACAAAGCCCACCACCATCCCAAAATGTCTATTACACCGCCAGTGCATAAGCTCACCATGACAACACAGGTAAAAAGAACACTACCAACAAAATGACACACACACCGTACCCAGCTGTGCAAAATTTGTGACCTATGACATCAAGAACACAGTCCGCTATCAATTAAGCCCTGCTCAATAAAGCTCACTTATGACCACACAGGCATACAGCCTGCTACCAAATGACTTGCATATGACTATAACACCAAATGTATAACCTGCTATCAGCACGCACTGCTCCAAAGCTCACCTATCACCAAAGGCAGACAGCCTGCTACCAATTCACCTGCCTATGACTATGACATCAAATTAATAACCTACTATTAAGCACGCACTGCTCCAAAGCTCACCTATCACCACAGGCAGACAACCCGCTACCAAATCACTAGCTTCTGACACCAATCATATAACCTGCTATCATGCACGCACTGCTCCAAAGTACGCACTGCTCCAAAGCTCACCTATCACCACAGGCAGACAGCCCGCCACGGTGACCACAATCTGTCGATATCAAGCACGGACTGCTCCAAAGCTCACCTATCACCACAGGCAGACAGCCCGCTACGGTGACCACGATCTGTCGATATCAAGCACGCACTGCTCCAAAGCTCACCTATCACCACAGGCAGACAGCCCGCCACGGTGACCACGATCTGTCGATCCCCACACGCGCCTCCAAGGGGCGACAGACAAAACTTGGAGGATTTCAGGTGACGCACGTAGTTGGGAGTGTGCGTAGTTATGGTGTAGTTGGTGCGGTTGTGGTGTTCGTAGTAGGTCTGCGGGTGACAGGGGTGTATATTTGTACGTATGTGTGTGTGTTGGTGGTTGTGTTGGTGGTTGTATGTGTGTATATGTGTGTATGTGTGTGTTGGTGGTCGTATGTGTGTATGTGTTTATGTGTGTGTTGGTGGTTGTATGTGTGGATGTGTGTATGTGTGTGTTGGTGGTTGTATGTGTGCATGTGTGTGTTGGTGGTTGTATGCTTGTATGTGTGTGTGTTGGTGGTTGTGGCTGTATGTGGGTATGTGTGTATGTGTGCGTGGGTGTGCACAGTCAGTTCAGAGGTGGTGTTGGGGGGAGCGATGCTCAGTGCTTTGCAGACCTTTTTGTGTATAGCTGCAGAGCAGAGCTCAAAAATTGGGCATGTGTTTTGAAGGAAATGGGTGGCTTCCAACGGCTAGGGTTGGCCAGAACCACTATGTATTATATACGGTATTTTTGGCAGGGAAATCACCAAATATACAGTCATGTATGGTGCAAATATACAGTCATATACAGTGCAAATATACAGTCATATACGGTGCAAATATACAGTCATATACAGTGCAGATATACAGTCATATACGGGGCAAATATACAGTTCTGGCCGACCCTACCAATGACCCATCCCTGCATCACATCCAGAGTCTTTTACTTGTTGTAATCCAAAGCACAAATTTTAATAATCAGTCTGTCCCTATGACCCCCACTACGGACATGGCTTGCGCCGTGATTCCCCACACAAAGCTGCAAAGTTCTGCACAAACACACCGAACAGTAGCTCCCTTGCTATCCTGCCTGAAATATTAGCATGATTAGTATCATCATCAAAACAGCAGCAGCAGCAGCAGCAGCTGCTCCTTCCATACCTTATTCTATGCCCCTTCTACCTGCCACCTAGTTCCAGCACTGTGAAAACGTGAAAACATTAGCTGACCCTCCTCCTCCTCCTCCTCCTCCTCCTCTTCCTGCTCCTCCTACTTTTCATCTGTGCCAACATTTCCCCTGCACACCTACTCAGTCCGGTTGTTTGTGGTAAAAGACTTCCACCCTCTCCCTTGTAAACGTTTCCAGCATCGGCATTCGACATCATCAGCATCGTCCTCATACCCACCCCTGCCTTTACCACTCCCAGCATCACCTTTGAACATCAGCAGCATGATTGCCCAACAACGCACCCGTGCCCTGATGCCCCCCGAGTAGCCATTGGCATCTTTGCAGTTGTTTGGCCACGGGTCCTCTGTAGGGGGTCTACGCTCTCCACAGATGCGGCCCGCAAAGAAAAATGTCTGTGACATGTAGGGGAACACAATAAATGACACGTAATTCAAAGTTTGTCTGTAGGGGGTCTACGCTTTCCACAGATGCGGCCCGCAAGGAAAAATGTCAGTGACATATAGGGGAACACAATAGGTGACACGTAATTCAAAGTTTGTGGTAACTTTCAGGATGGTGGAGGGCGTCTTCTCCCCACAGATGCGGCCTGGAACGGAAAAGGTCTGCGGGGGCAGGGGCATATTGTAAACATCGGATTAAACATTGTAAGGTGGTATGGTAGGTGTGTTGGTAAAATCGTTTAGAAATCCAACAGCATACAAAAACAAGGAAAGTGAAGGTGAGGGTGTTTGTGGAGCCTACGCACTTTCCAAACAGCAAATCACAAAGAGGCAAGCATGCAGAACCGGAGGCAGCATCAAGAGCTCAAACGAGTGTGTTTAAACAGGGAGAGCCCAGGTTAGAAGCTTCAGCAGGAGAGCGCATCCCTTCTGTCCAGGAGAGGTGCTGCATACGCGAAGGTAGATTGAGAGTTCTGCTTGAAACAAAGCAAGTGGGGAGAGAGCTAGATGCATGTGGCAAGGTGATCTGTGATAATGGCAGATGACTTATGGTTATGGCAGGTGGCTTATGTTAACAGATTTCAGAAGAGCAAGCGGCGTAGAATGTGATTGGCAGGCTAGGAGGGGGAGCTTGGGCAAATAACAGCTCCGATATGACAGCTTGCTTGCAAGGCAAAGGTCCACATGCAAAGTTGATTACTGGTTTAAGCATGTACTGAAGGTTTTAAAAATTGAGCACTTTTGACTGTTAAATACCTAGTACTCACTTCACATGAGCTTCAAGACAAGCGATGTGCTATGCCGCATCTCAACACATCACAAAAATCTCAGCAAGAAGAACATCATATGTCAGGCCCACCATGCCTGTTTGCTAAAACGAACTTGCACTGCTTTTGGCTTTTAAGTATCCAGGACCATTAGTGAGGTATATTTAAGCACCCCTGCAAACTCAGTTTGTGGCGGGAGGTGCCCAGGTGGGCAGGGTGGACCTGGGTGGAAATCCTTACCAGAAAATGGATTTCAAGCGCTCCTCCCTTACCAGGGGTTTTCTAAATAATATTCCTGACATTTTGGTGAAGGTCCGGGGGTCTGGGGTGAAGGTCCGGTTTTGAACCCTCTTTTGGCAGGGAAAAGTACGATTCACAATCAGGCATCAACCACTGAACTGTTTGGGGTCGCGATTGTTTTGCTGGGCTCACTTGAGTATATAAATAATGTTCAACCTGAAGATAATTGTCTGCCTTCCTTCGTAAATCTGATAATTTGGGTTTTTATTATTTTTCTGTCCGTGCCTTTCCAGTGAAACAGGTTGCTCCCAGGGCCTTCCGGCAAAGCCTGAAGTATTTTGTTTACTTCCCACCTGTCACTGTTCACCACAGCCCACCCCCAGCATCCCAAACCATAAAACTTGGCAGAACACCTCTGGGGATTATATTGAACAACTCCTGATATTCAGATGGAGTACAAATACCGTGCGTCCATGCTTTTCAAAAAATGCACATTTTTGCCTAGCAAACAAGCCCACGCACTAAGTCCTTTGGAGCAAATAATTTCCCCTCCTTTTTTTTGGCCCCACGGCTAAGGTTGAACCTAAAAACTACCCGGGAACAAATAAATGGGGAAATTTGTGCTTGGACAAGCACTTCTGCACTCATGTCACTATAGTTAGCTAATTTGGCAGGGAAGCGGCACAAATCCAGCCCCCGACGCACACAGCAGACCCCATACCCTTTTTCTGGCGCAGAAGTGTTTCATATATTGTTTCTTACTACCCTGAACCATTAAAGTCAAAAAACGATAAGGTTCGTTTTTGGGCCCATATTTGGCTGGGAATGGTAGGCCTGATCATAAGCTCATCATTTATTATGCAGGCAGCCTTGACAAAAGGTGCTAATTCCATGAGACCCTTTTTTGTGTCATTGAAGCGGTCACAAAAGCTGTGCTGACGAAAAACCAGTGTCTTAACATCTTGTAACGCACAAGAATAGCACGATAGAATATGCTTATCATAAATTGTATTCTGTGCCGATGGAGCGGTCGTAAAAAAAGGTGCATGCGATCCAGTTTTTCCACATTAACATACCAACTCGCAGCAATAGGGAGCACGCACCATGGGCCGCTTGTCTGTGTCATTGAAGCGGTCGTTGAAACCGTGCATGAGGAACCTGCTCGGCCCAAAGTGGGCACTCATGTAGGAGGAGGTGACAAAGGACTGCACGCTGGGTATGACTATATCCTACAGACAAAGAGTGAGAAGGAATAATGTGAGAGGCATGCAGAAAGGTGAAGCCAAACGAAGATGTATGACAATACGACAATGTCCTACAGACACAGAGTAAACGTCTTCTGTGTGCTGGGGATTACTTTGCTCTACACAGACAGGGTGTCCTCTGTGTGTTGGGGATGACTATGCGCTGCAGACACAGACAGGATGCCTCTGTGTGTTTGGGGGATTACTATGCGCTGCAGACACAGACAGGATGCCTCAGTGTGTTTGGTAGATTACTATGCGCAGCAGACACAGACAGGGTGCCTCTGTATGTTTGGGGGATGCGCGGCAGACACAGACAGAATTCCTCTGTGTTGGGGATAACCATTGGCCTACAGACTTGAGTCTGTATTAAGGGGACTGTGCTAATGGTGGACTGTGCTAAGGGGGGAGTTATAATGGTGAGGTGCCAATGGTGAGATGATCCAAGCACCGAGAGAGGATATTCTAAAGTGTCAAGGCATGCACGAGGATGGGGCAAGGCGATGCTGTCTTGCAGGCGCACAGAGAGGAGTGCGCTCGAAATTATTAAAAGGCAAGGTATAAGGGTTTAGGTGCGGATGCTGTCGTCAGAATTTACGGTGACGACTGACAGAATGACCGTGAGTGTCTTTCGTCACAAATCTTTTTTAATTTCGTGTACATTAAACCACAAAAATATGGACAGGCATACAAGCACATTGGACACATCGGTAGAGGGCCGTGAGGTAGGTCGAGTAGCAGCTAGGCAGACTGACAACAAAAGAATGCACAGAGCAAACAAGCAGCAGGACTCCAAGAAGCAGCTACGGGTAAAAATGATGGCTTATAACACAAGCTAGGCACATGAGCCTGAATCCATTTACTGCACCTCACACGAGCTTGCTTAAAGTCATCATCGTGCCCCACACAAGCCTGGACTTAGTCAAGGACACCTCACACAAGCCAAACAACAACTGCATGCAAGAACGCTGTTTGTAAACGTGTACACACACTTTAGTTTGACCAAAGTAATAGAAGGCACTGTCAGATGAAGTGTAAAGCTGGCATCAGGACTATGTAGTCTCAGACCAAGTTAACAGACGACAGCTCAGGACATGCTTAGGACATCCTGACAGCTGGAGCTAAAACATGCTTCAGCTTAGATCAAGTAAACAGAATAAATGCCCGGGACAAGCTATCATCCGGCAACCAGACAAGCTTGAGCTTAGACCACGTGAACAGATGACATGCTCATGCCGAGCTATCAGCCGGCACCCAGATCGCAGGCACCCTCTGTACCTTTCCAGGCCTGTGTGCTTGCTTCCATTTCCTCCCTGTTAATCGATCCCTGCAGCGCATCAGCATAGAAGCAACGAGTTAGGGATGTACAAGAGGCAATCATGGAAGCATGGAAGCTCAACATGTAAGTATAGAAGCTCAGCATGTAAGTATAGAAGCTCAACATGTAAGAAATTAGTAATGAGCAATAAGTAATAGAAGCTCAACATGTAAGTATAGACGCTCAATATGTAAGTATAGAAGCTCATGATTTAAGGTAATAGCATGGGACAAGGTAAAGCTATCAGACATGTAAGTATAGACGCTCATAGGCCAAGGTTCTAGCATGGGGCGAAGGTAAACACGTGGGAGCATAGCAGACGTGAGCACAGCAGGGTAAAGACGTGAGCACAGCAAGGTAAAGACGTGAGCACAGCAAGAGGTAAAGACGTGAGAGCACAGCAAGAGGTAAAGACGTGAGCACGGGACAAGAGATAAAGGCGTGAGAGCACATCAAAAGGTAAAGACGTGAGCACAGCAAGAGGTAAAGATGTGAGCACGGGACAAGAGGTAAAGGCGTGAGAGCACAGCAAGGTAAAGACGTGAGCACAAGAGGTAAAGACGTGAGAGCACAGCAAGGTAAAGACATGAGCACAAGAGGTAAAGACGTGAGAGCACAGCAAGAGGTAAAGACGTGAGAGCACAGCAGAGTGAAAGCCTTAGATAAGTCACAGGGTGTGTGCAGGTGTAGGCACGGAATAGACAGACAGACAATATGGATATCGTGCCAGCTGTCACCGTTATTTTGTGTTTCACGCGCACCCCGCGTCTGCGAAGGATAAAAATGAAAGCAAGGTAACTTTGTGACAAGGGCTACATGCAAGGGCTACATGCAAGGGCTACATGCAAGGGCTACATGCAAGGGCTACATGCAAGGGCGAGAGGGTTTGTGCAAAGGCAAAAGGCTGCACACAAACAAAGCAGCACTTGCATACTGGTGCTGTTGTTGTGTCTGGTGCTTTCATTTCCTAGCGAAAATGGTAAGGGGCAAAAGTAAGGTTGGCCAGAATGGTATATGCACGCCTGACCATGTATCTGGAGATTACTTGTTGTTGTGCATACACACATACACGCGCACACACACAAACACAATTATACGCGTGCGCTTTAACACAAAACAAACAAACAACACACACACACAAACTCAGCCAAACAACCACACACGCACTTGTAAATGCCCCAATGCTGTAAGAACGTGATATTTTCGTATTGCCCCAGCGTACGCAGAGAGCCCACCCGCCCGGTGTCACCTGTACAAGCATTTAAAACACTCTTTGACAAATTGTTGGAAGAGTCATTATTGAAACTGCGCTTGCTGCACGATGGGAACGCCTCAAGCATTGTTTTGGTCTGTTTTAAAGCACTGCTGGAAGAGGGTGAGCAAAAGTGTGCGTGCTGCGAGATGGCAACGCCTCAAGCATTGTTTTGGTCTGTTTTAAAGCACTGCTGGAAGAGGGTGAGCAAAGGTGTGCGTGCTGCGAGATGGCAACGCCTCAAGCATTGTTTTGTTCTGTTTCAAAGCACTGCTGGAAGAGGGTGTACAAAAGTGTGCGTGCTGCGCAATGTTTTGGTCTGTGCTTTGTTCTGTTTCAAAGCACTGCTGGAAGAGAGTGAGCAAAGGTGTGTGTACTGCACATTGGTGATACACCCATGCACCTGAAAACACCATTAGGAGGAGGAGGGCGCAACAACATTCTCAGTGGAACGTGTACACACCTTTGCCAGGTTGCCTGTGTCTTTCATAGCAACATTATCATAGCAACATTATCGGTGGAACATGCGCACACCTTTGCCAGATTGCCTGTGCCTATCATAGCAGCAGCTCACTGGTCACCGTTCTTTCAACATCCCATTAAATGGCATATGCTTTGAACAAACCACCACTGCTGTGTTGTACATTAACACTGCTAGCACTCCATGTGCAGAAAGACATTGGCACAGGGCGCAACGGTCAGCACAGGGGTGTTGATGATCGATACCGGATCAGTTGATCGGCACCTGATCCCAAGCTGAAAGCACTAAGCAGTGTGCTTTGCTTAGTAAATGCTGCAAGGTAACCTATAACAAACTCACGAGCTTACTTGTGTCGTTACGAAGATAGTCTAGGCAGGGAATTGCACGGGAAGAAAACGACGTTTTCCTTATGAAATGCTCAAACTACGACCTTTGTTAAATAAATCTAGAATGTTATGATAGCAACAGCACGTAGCAGATCAAAACAGACCCATTGCTTGGTTTGCACAGCTCGAGGGCACTGTATATAGATACACGGCAGTACAACAGCCCAAAATTTGATGCGCAACAACGAGATGAGGAAGAGGGGAGGATCACGGCAATGTGTGCAGGAGGATTACGGGTGATGAGCAGCACTGGGATCAAAGGAAAAGTGCCTGAGCCCATGTGCACTATTCCAGTATGAATACGTCTCCTTGATCATAATAGTTGGTACAAAGCACAGCACCAGGCTTTCAAAGCACAAATCACTCTACAGGTCTGAGGGAAAGGCAGGAGTGACGTCGTCTTCTGACAGATCAAGGCTTACCAGTGTGGATGGCCTGTTTCCTTGCGTTCTATTCCAGTACGAGATCAAGGCTTACCAGTGTGGATGACAAAGTGCCTGATTCCTTGCATTCTATTCCAGTACGGCAATCAAGGCTTACCAGTGTGGATGACAAAGTGCCTGTTTCCTTGCGTTCTATTCCAGTACGGCAATCAAGGCTTACCAGTGTGGACGACAAAGTGCCCGTTTCCTTGCGTTCTATTCCAGTACGGCAATCAAGGCTTACCAGTGTGGATGACAAAGTGCCCGTTTCCTTGCGTTCTATTCCAGTACGGCCAGGTCTCCCTGATATATTTTACAGTCCGCATGAAGGGAGGGCGCAGGCCGTCATTGCGCATGTTGATCTGAGATGGAAGCAAGGTGTTTGTGTGTTCATTATTAATAATAATTTATTATGTCACGGCCCGCACAAAGTGAAACTGCAGGCCGTCATTGCGCATATTGACCTGAGAGGGGCGCAAGGGCATGTGTGTGAGTTCAATAATTTATAACCCGCACAACCTTGAATTGCATGCAGTCATTGGGCATGTCGATCTGAAAGGGCCCCAGGGATTACCATGTATGAGTTCAATCTTTCACAGTCGGTACAAAGTGAGAACGCAGGCCAATGTCATAATGCATGTTAATCTAATAGGGACGCAAGGTGTATGTGTGTATGTGTTAAACATGCATGTCGTTTCTTAATCGACTGGCTTGCTTAAGGCAGGGAGCAAGGGAGGAATGGTAGCTCAGCACATGCGCAAACACGCACGTCCAGATGTAAGCGCTAGACTTAACGCAAGAAGGCTGGCCGCAGCAACGCCATGACTTACAGCGCAAGCATTGTAAAGAAGGGTTCGGCAGCAAGCACAACCGACTCCTTCAGTACAGCGTTCTGGCTCGGAGGCTGGAAGCAGTACTTTCATTGGGATTAGAATAAGAGGGCTGGGTCAAAGTGCTACCGTTCCTTGCTTATTAAGGAAGAAAGCATTTCATTCTCCCCCTCCTCCGATCGCACTTACCGGAATAAAAAACCAGTCAGCTTTCTCAGGGTCCGCTACTTGGGCGCCACTGCCAAGGAGACGTTGCCACAGTAGCGTGTACTGCAGATACACACCCAAGCACGTACAGACAAGTACACAGCATTCAGTTGTTTCAAAGACGTGCATTGCGCACACATGCACACACAAGCACGTACAAACAAGCACATGACATTTACTTCTTTTTTAAGAAAGGATGGTTTCCTTGAGATTTAAAGAAAGGATGGTTTCCTTGAGACGAGCGCCACCCACGCACTAGGCACGATCAGAATTGCTTAGTGATCGAGGAGATGACCCTCTAATCCGCTTAGTCAGAGGGAGAGGCGAGTGAGGAGCAAGGAATATAAAACGGGTCAATCAAAACGTTGTGTTCAGCCACAAAAACGCGGAGCAAAAAGACGGAATGGCTATGCAGCATTGATAGTGGTGCTCACAAATTTTAACCCAAAAGTCTTAGCCATGTCAAAGAGCCACATAAAAGCACCCCATGATGTGCCATTTTTGCACTCCTCTTGCCTAGCTGTCGCCCTATAATCCACTCTTACTCTTTGTAATGACATGGATATGAGACGTGGATGTCGCATCGCGTGGCACTGATGTGCGGTAATTTGTGTTGTGCGGTAATGTGTGATGGCGTGTGTGTTGGTGTATGTGTCTGTTCAGGGTTGGCAGACCTGTAACGCTTGCGTATACAACCATGTATGGAAAATCTCCTATCAGACTTATTATGTACACACTGAAATAAGTGCATTTCTATGGCTCTGGCCAACCATAAGAGTGTTAAACGCGACCCACATGAGGACGATCTAGGTTGCTGACGTATGTCCATTATGACATTGTGTGATGTGGCACTGATGTGTGCTACGTTGTGATGTCGAGTGTGATGTGACCCACCTGAGGACGATCTAGGTTGCCGACGTATGTCCATGTATTCAGGTGGGGCGGCAGGTCATAGACGTAGATCCAAGGGCGCTGCATGAATGCGCATGCATTAAGGCTTCAGAATAAATGGATGGACATAGGGCTGATGAATGTAGAGGTACTAGGGAACATGAATAAGCAAGCGCAGTGAGTGATTTTGTGTTGAATGAACGGGCATGACGGTAAGGGATGATTGGGCATCAAGGCAGAATACACGTTCAGTGGGTGGGCACTGACTGCTGCACAAGCTCAAAACACAAGGGCTGCTTACAACACAAGGGTTGCGGCGATTGCCAACAGGCTCCTTGTGGCTTTGAAAACTAGACAAGCCGTAACCATACCTAATATACATGCACTACCGTACAAGGGGTACATACAGAGGATTCTTACCTAAGATCACACACACATACGGTGTGTGTGATCTTAGCTAGGAATTCTCCGTATGTACGGTACATACGGTACATACGTGTACGTGTGTACGGTACATACGTGTACGTGTACGGTGCATACGGTACATATGGGTTCATATACGGTGCACACGGTACATACGGTACATACGTAAACGTACACACACATGCAAACACATACACACAAACGCGCACAAACACACCGTCTGCATGCTGTATCTGGTAAACCTCAGGCTCCCTGCACACCAGATGGGTTTTACGGTACCTACCGTACTGCGCTTTTAGTATTGCGAGGCCTACTTTTTGCGAGGTGCCAAAATAATTAGAATAATTAATTTGCGAGCATTAAGCTTTTGCGAGCCCCCTGAAAAGTTAAGGAAATTTGCGAACTTTGCGAATTTGGGGATTTCTTGTGCTCTCCTCTCTGTTTCTATTCAGTGCTGGTTTACATCAAAGTCCTGCAGGGTCCCCCTGCGACCCTGCAGGTGCATCCTAACCCACACTGCCTGCTTCTTCAGCTTCTGGACTTCTGCTGCTGCTGCTGCTGCTTTTGCTATGAAGTGCAGATGCAAGCGCACCTGATGCTCCCCCCCACTCCACCTGAGTTGCAGCTCTGCCCACACATGCCTCTCTCCTGGAGGGGCTTGCACCCCCAATGGTGCAAGCA
>Ga0307968_1001793_pt1:0-15000 | contig 17731 bp, 13 predicted proteins | sample OrgLakmetagen650_FD_201834 | JGI IMG/M metagenome (GOLD analysis project Ga0307968, IMG submission 201834) | Saline water microbial communities from Organic Lake, Antarctica - #650 | ecosystem: Environmental > Aquatic > Non-marine Saline and Alkaline > Saline | place: Antarctica: Organic... | reverse complement strand
GTTGCCACTGATGCAGCAGAGCTCAGCACTTTGAGTTTGCCGATGCTTGGACCCCAGTCCATCTCACCAGCGGCACAGATGAGCTCCAGTAGTGGTAGCTGTGATGCACGGGAGGGGGAGGTGCTGAGTGGGCAGAGCTCTCCTGGGCGGTTGGAGGCCCCTTCTCCACCTATTCAAGCCAGCTGGGTAGCTCCGCATCGCCTAGGCAGTATGCTGGACTTGGAGCTGTCTGACGTATGTGACTTTGATGATCTTGAACAGCAGCAGCAGCAGCAGCAGCAGCAGCGACAAGAGGCCCAGCCGACACAACACTCTCCTCAGACCTTGCATCTGCAGCAGAAGCAGCACCGGCCTGTGTTTGGCTTTCCTGAAAATCTGGGCCTCCCAGCAGCAGAAGGCGGTGGTGAAGAAGATAAGCAGCAGCCCTGCAGCCCACACCCCTGCCACAGCATAAGCAGTAGCAGCAGCAAGTCGCACCTGCAACCCAATGGCCACTCCCTGAGCAGCTCCCCAGGCACCAGCTTGCTCTCTTCCTCCCTGCAGCGGCGGCTTGTGGATCGTCATCAGGGCCCCATACACAGTACAGCACATAACCTTGCCCCTCACAGACAGCTCAACCCCATTCCTGACCCCATCGCCATTGCAGCCGCGCAGCAACCTACCCTGTCTTCCCCATACCCTGCCATGCGCCACCAGACGTACCACGTAACTCAAAAAGATACTGGCTTGCGTCAGCAGCAGCAGCAGCAGCAGCAGCAGCGGCTGTCAATAGAGCAGCTGAGCGCCTTTGAGGACGAGCTCCAGGGGGATGGTCTCATGCAGAGTGCTTCTAGTCTGAGTGCAGCTGGCTTGCGTGTCAGCTTGGAGCATGTCTTGCAGCAAGATGACGCTGCTGCTGCATCCGGCAGAAATGGTCGGGGGGAGCACCAGCAGGGATTTCAAGACTGCACACAGCTTTCCTCTGCTTCTCCCTACCAAAGCCCTGTCAACATGCTGCATGCCACTGATGCAGATGGTCTGCTTGACCCCTCCTCCCCTTCCCCTGAGCTGCAGCAGCTTCCGGCAAGCCCACAACTCCAAGCCCGCACTCAGTGTCGCAAACAATCGTGCACGTTACAAGAGGAGGTGATGCAGGATGTTGCTAGGCTTAACAACTGTAGCAGTGCTGGTGATGAGGTTGACCGAGACATGCTGAACAGCTGCAGCGCTCAACACGCCTCCCCTACGAGCACGCACCTGCTTGCGCCTCATGCCCCCATCCCCATCGTGCCTTCTCCTCCTCCCGTCTCCCCCTTTGCCCCTGCTGCTATCACGACAGATATGGCGGAGCTAGGCAGACAAGATGAAGAGGACCCTCTTGCCAGGTAGGCACGCCTTCGGCTCAAAGCACAGTGATAGTGGTTGGTTAGGGAAGAGCTCGTATACTTGGGTGACCTCTCCCGAGTTTGGACGCTTTTTAGTAAGGGGTGTGTGCCACGTGTTATGTGTAGGGTTGGTCAGAATCGCATCAGGGATTTCTGTAAATGTACATACACGCCGTATAAATCGTACATAAGCCGTAAACTGTATGTCCGTGGATCCACCACCCCCTGGAAAAAAAATTGTATGGTCAAAATGTGCATCCCCCTCCCTAAAACTAAATATTTTACAGTTCGTACTAGTGCAGTGAAATTTTAACTTTGTTAGATTCAATTATTAGGGGGATTGGTTTGTAGATCTTGAAGAGCTCTGATCAATTTTACCAAAATTTTAAAGGTCAGGGAGCTATGCTTGCCCAAAGAGGCCAAAACCCATGCAAGCACGCAGGCACACACTGCCACTGTCACTAAATCATAAGCACGAGACCCCTCTTCTTCCCCCACCCCATCAAATTACCATATTTGTGTATGCACGTGTGTGTGTGTGCAAAAAACAAACTTGCGTGCATGCGTGCAGTGCGTGTGTGTGCATTTGCATACATGCTGGGGTTCCTGCATGCACACGTGTACGTGTGCGTGAGCGTGCATGTACCTTTGTGTGTTTGCGTGAAGGAGAAATCTGTGCACACAGGTTTGCGTGCACTTATGTGTGCGTATGTGCGCGCGCGTGGGGGTGTGTGCATGCACATGTACGTAGGAGTGTGCGTGTGTCGTTTCTGCTCCTGCATCATCTCTGCCCTGGAGACCTTCAGTGGGGCTGGCTTGCATGCCCTTGGGGCAATCCTGCTCATACTCAAAATCTGGTGCTTTTGTATCTGCTGCTGAACCCTTGCTGTTGAACCACTGGCTGCTGTTGAACATGTGAGGGACTCCCTTCCATGAGGGACACGGCTTTATTTAAAACATTGTTAGAATAGCCCGAAAATAGGGGCCTTGGAATTCTGTGGTCTCAAAGGCCAGTGGAAGGTTGCTTTTGACCACTCATTCAGACCGTATATATACGCCCGGAAACTCATAAACTGTCATACAGATACGGATACGGCAAGAAAAGTTACTTGTACGGCTGTATAAATACGTACCGTATATCGTACATATACTTACCGTACCTCACCGATATCATCCCGGGTAAATAACGTTTTATGCCCTCCGGGATGGTTCCGGTATCATTTAATATATATTTATTTTAAGGCTCCGGGGTTGCCCGGGATTGGCAAAAATTAAGGTTTTGTGGGTGGGTGAACAGTGATGAGCGTAGAAGGCCGAAGGCAGCTCAGCAGTTGACAGTTGCGCAGGTGGGGCAGCTCATGCAGACTCGGTCACGCACCAAGGCCCACACCCAAGCTGCACCATCAGGCACAAGCAAATAAGCACACAGCGGCAGCAGTAGCAGCAGCAGTAGCAGTAGCAGCAGCAGCAGCAGCAGCAGCAGTGAGGAGAGCAAAGACAGCACGAGTTATAGTGACTAGAGGAGGGAGCAGAAGGGGGGGCAAACTTAGGGGAATGTGATTGGGGACTAAATAGAGCAGTATAAGTGAAGAGACAGAGGCAATATTACGTCTCCCAAACGTCGTTTTGGATCAAGTTTTAACCCTTTGTTGCCTTTCATCATTTAACATTTGAATGTTTGTCGGAAGCTGAATTTCCCCTCACTGACGCACACAGACATGCGCAGGCACAAGCCCAACGACACATGCGCACGCACACACGCGCATGTAGTGCACGCATATTCACACACGCACACGCGCTGTCTGGGGTAAATGCCCACCAAGATTCGTGCGGGAATGGTTAAAATGTTTATTTTGAGGCTCCGGGGTTACCCAGGGTTACGTTCAATATTTATGAAATTTGGGCACCGGGATGGATTCAGTAAGGTACGTACGGTATACGGTTCTGGCCAACCCTAGGTATGTGTATGTCTTTTTGTTATTGCAAGCAAGCACATCACATTAGGTAGGCAATCTAGGTCCTTGAAAACTGGTCCTTAAAGTTGAATGAGGGGTGCACAATGATTAACACACACAACTTCATGATACCTCTAACAGTTAGGCCGGCCATCCTGTGAGAGTTTTTGCCCCAAGCAGAAGAGAACATTTAAGTATGTAGGAACCTAAATTAGATGTATCCAAGCACCCCTGCACACTCAGTTTGTGGCGGGAGGTGCCCTAGTGGGCAGGGTGGAAATCCCTGCCAGAAAATGGATTTCCAAAAGCTCCTCCCTGGCAACTTACCAGGGGCGTTCACAATAATGTTGGGGACATTTTGGTGAAGGTCTGGGGGTCTGGGGTGAAGGTCCAATTTGGGACTCCCTTTTGGCAGGGAAAAGTGCAATTTACCATCAGGCAACAACTGATAAATGGGGTCGCGTTTGTTTTGCTGAACTCAATATATTTATATATAATAATGTCCGGCCATTAAAGTATAAGTCTGCCCCCCTTGTTTGAAAGAGGCGGCCTTCCCGCGTATGTCGGAGTGGCTCAGTATTGTTGAATTATTCATCTAGCATTGTTCGTCAAATCAGTCTGCTCGGAGAGGCTGATCAGAGCCTGATATCTTTTTGAAAATCTCAGCGAGGTTGCCCACCACGGTTCGACCCCAGCATTCCAGACCATAATACTTGACAGGGCATGCCTTGGGAGCATACTGAAGGGCTCCCGACACTCAAGTGTTAGCCAAAAAGTGTGTTTCCAGGGTTTCCAGAAATGCACCCTTTTTGCCCAGGAAACAGGCCCACACGCTGAGTCTTTAGGGGCAAATTTTCAGTCACCCTTTTTTTTACTTTGATGGGTATGGTTTGACCCTTTACTTATCGAGGAACAAAAGAATTGGTGAAATTCGGACAAAATCCTGCATTTCTATACCCATACCACCTTTCTGGCAGGGAAATGGCACAAATCCAGCCCCCCACTCACACCCTTGACCCCAAACTCATTAATTTTTATGCAGAAAAGTTACATTTATGCAGGGTTGTTCAGTTCGGGGTTCAGTCAAAAGTTTGGGTTTGCAAACTTTCACGCATTTTAACGAACCCTAAAAATGCCGTTTGCGAGCTATTAAAAGTTCGTCGAATATAATTCCCCTTTTTCAAAAATTTGGGTATAAATTTGCAGCCCAAATTGCAGGAAAGAGCCTTAGGTGGCCGTCAAACGTTCTGATTTTGTGTATACTGATTAAATTGTTATATATATATATATTTAGGACAAGTCAAGTATGTTTTGGGCGAGTAAGACCACAGAAACCAGCAAAACCTCCATTCTCAAAATTGCACATCTAACTGCTCAAACAGTTCAAGGGTTCTAGAACTTTTACGAACTTTATCGAACCCTTGCTCCCAAAAAATCGAACTGAACGTCTATTATATTTATGTATAGAAATCATTGTGTGACCTTAAATGTGTATTTCAGGAAAAGGGCAATGACCTTAAATGTGTATTTCAGGAAAAGGGCAATGATTCCCTCTTTTTGGGTAGGGCTTGGGTGGGCTGACTAACAGCATAGTCTTTACAAGCAAATGCATGTCCATAACAGTACATCATGACATGATGTCGCCAAAGGCAGGCTGTGGCTAGCACTCTGGTGTTGACGCCAGCACCTGAAGTTGTATATATTCACAGCTGTGTCTCTTCACTCATGTATCCACATAATCTCTCTGCCACAAACTCATGCCCCATCACGCACGCTTTTCTGCACGTGCAGATCCGCACCCACGCTCCCCCTGCTGGAGCCCATGACTCCCTCTAGGCTCAGTCCAGCCCAGCAAGGCCTTGCCCCAGCTGTGTCCTCTTCTGTGCCTGAGGCCTGCCACCTGGTAAGGGGAGTGCAGCAGCAGCAGCGGGAGGAGCAAACGCCAGAAGGTGAGGCCTAATTGGGCTTATGTTGCATGAGCTTTTCTTCTGTGCTGTCGCTGCCTATGGTCCAGGAAAAGGAGCAGCAGGAGTTGCCAAAAGATCTGATATGATTAGACGGGTTTTGCGTGTGCTTTCCCTTGTCTTTGTGCTGCCTGTTGACGCCTGCTAATTTTAAGAGGAGCAGCAGTGGGCGCCAGAAGGTGCTGCACGTGCCATTGCTCTTTGTGCTCCCCACGCAGCTTGCATGCTGCAGTTATGAAGGAGAAAATGAATACTTATCATGATTAGAAGCATGGCATCTGGCTGTCCCCATGAACGGCCCACCCCTTTGCAAGCCAAACAGTCCCAATAAGCCAATTTGGGCTCTATCTCCCTTTTCCCTTGACCATTTTGGGACCTGGAAGTTGCGTTGGATAGGTATTCTTTACACGTCTACAAAAAAAACAGGCAAAAGACTCAGTGGGTGGCTCGCAATTATGGAAGGTTCAACATTATTGATGATTTGGTCCACAACTCTGGTGAGAGCAAAAACCAGGCTGGAACTCAAAGCGGGTTTGGAGCTACAGGTTTATTGTCTTTCTTCCCTGTTTCCCTTGTGTGAGTGCCTCCCACTCGCCGGCATTCCCAGTACCTCTGCCACAAATTCGACGTTGCAGCATTATTTTATGTCATCTATATTGCTTATGTCCTGGAGCAGAGGTCGATGGGGGCAACTTCATAAATGCACCTTTTCCCTGCCAAAGTAGGTGCAAAATACGCACCGGGCCCCACAGAATCCCCCAGAATGCCAAATTTCCTGCAAATGTCAACGCTTTAGATATAACATCAAGTATCTTGCATTCAGATGAGGTATAGGGGGCTTTAAATTGGGTGGAGAGCTAAGTGAGACTGGTTGGGGAGGGTTGTTCATGGGGCCAGTCATCTACGTGATCATTTGGTGCCCAAATGAAATAATTTTAAGAAACCTTGAGCAGTCTTGGTTCCCTTCAAGCAATATCAAAGCCGTTTCGGCACCATTCCCGGTGGGAAATTTAGACCAGCGCTTGCACGTGTGTATTGTTATGTGTGCTAGTATGCACGTAAGCGCGTATGCACATGTCCTTGTGTGCGTTTCATTTATTGTGTGTGAATGTGTGTGTATATGTGTGTGCATTTGTGTGCGTGTGCACATGCGCTTTTGTGTAGACATGCGCTTGCGTTTGTGCATTTGCATGTTCAAGTAAATATGTTAGCTTGTGCATGTATGCGTGCACGTGTATGTGCCTGCATATAGCTGCGTGTGCATGTGTTTGCCTGTATTGCTTATGTGTGCTTGTGTGTCCTGTGTGTGCACAAGCCATATTGGCAGGGGCAGCTGGAGCTCTGACGGGGTGGGGGTCAGGAGGGGGGCAGGGACGGCAAGGGTAGGCGAGAGAGCTGTCTCTCTCTGTCTGGCCACCTGCAAAACTTTGTTTGGGACACTCCCGAGGAACCCTGGAACTAAACAAAGCAAATACATATTTAACCAGGGTTGTTCAGTTTGTTTTTTGGGAGCAAGGGTTTGATAAAGTTTGTGAAGTTCTAGAACCATGTAGATTTCAATGCAGCTGAGCTTGAAACCTGCCAGTTACGGCCACCTGCCTCAGCAACCGCTGCGTGTCTCCTACTTTTTTTGAGCAGCAATATGCTGTATTTGACCAGCCAGCGCACCAAACCCGGTGGTGTTTCGTGTTTTGAAGTCCTTATAATAAATAAAGATTGCTGCAAAAACAACGGAGCAAACAGAGCAAGTGGTTGGCAAGATATGCAAATTATGGTGCCATTCCCCCTGGAAAGCACCCATCCAGGGTACAGGTGCACGACGTGTGCTTTTAGTCCTGTCATTCTGTACGCAGGGCGACTTGACTAAATCTGAGCACATGCTCGAGTAGCTTATAAAGTCGGCATCAGTTTGAAGCTAGGTTGGGTCCAATTTGATGAAGTGACGTGTGAGCAGTTGCACCTTTCATGCAAAAAAGAGTATGTCTGGGCTTTTGCCTAGTGTCCCCCTTCTGGTATTTTAATACGAGAATACGGTATGTATAAACGAAATACGGCGTATATACGGTGTATTTACGCCGTATACTACCTATCCATTTTTGATACGGAAAATACGGTATGAGATACCCCCCCTCCTGTATTGTACGGCGTATATACTGTATAATACCGTATAGTACCTATAATTTACCTTATACGGATCTAGCCCACCCTAAATTTAATCAAACCCAAATTTCTACAGAAATTTGTGCCAGGGGGGGGGGGGGGTCAAACGAATCTGTCGGGTGACTTTGGGCCTGAATAGCTCCGCGGCCAGGCGTCTTTTTCACGTAAGATTCTATAGACAATTAAACTGGCCTCACCTTAGTCTGTGTGCGCAACTCTGGTAACATAAACCGGGCTAAAACTTGCAGCAGATATGGAGGAACAGATTGATTTGTCTTTTCCCCCTGTGCCCCTTGTGAGTGCCTCCCACTCGCCGACATTCCCAGTACCCCTGCCCCAAATTTGCGACGAGCGTTCCAGTTCCGTGGCGAGCTGTGATGGTCAAAATTCTGACAACGATAAGGGCTGGAAAGAGACACGTTGTGACGGCGTCAAAATGTAGAAATGACTGTCAGATGTTCTTACTTAATTCCGTTCAGAAATTGTGCAGTTATCATGCGCCATCATTTTCTGTGGCTGCATGGAGACCAACGAGGAGGAATTTTTGGCCGGCCACTTTTTGATGCAGTTTAATGCCGCTGCTATGAATTTTTTTTAAGCGCTTGAATGGATTTTGGGAAACTCTGGCAGTGACAAAGGCATTAGCGCCCCATGCAGAATTCGGCCTGCAGGACTGAAGCGTCTTTGCGTCTTTTGATATAAATGCCTGGACTGTTTTGCAAAATCCGGCAAGGTCAAAGGATATATTTGATAGGTTATGATATCGATTGAAGGCAGTGGAGCTCTGTGCAGAAGGGGTTGGACACATGGACAAAGGTCTTCAGCAGGGTTGCACAGACAGGCAATGAAGGCAAGTAAAAAAGGAAAGCACAAAAAAGCGTGAGTACGAGTCAGAATTTGGGCGGGCACAGGCGGGCAGCACAAAATCTTGGATCCAAATATTCGAAAGTAAGGCTTGAAGTTCGACTTTTAGCTCACAAACATTTCTAAAATGCGTGAAAATTTGCGAATCCAAACTTTTGACCAAACCTCGAACTGAACAGCCCTATATTAAACATTACCGGTATCACCCCGCAGAGCAAAAAACATTGTTTGATTTGGGGGGAAGTAAAGTTGGTAAGGTATGACAACAACACCATGGGACCTGCATGTCAGCGTGCCTTCTTGGCAATTGCATTGGCAACCTGAGCCTCAATGGTGCCTCACCACCTACGCACACATTAATGAAAAGGTAAACCTGCGATTTAATGCGCCACAGGGAGGGCCTGGCGACGACGGAAGCACGGAAGCCCCCGTCCACAGCAGAGCCCACTGTCGCCCTTGGCAGCTGACGTGCAGCAGGGCCCAACAGAGCAGGTGTGCTGCTGCTTCTTGGTCGCACCTTGCGGTCTATGTGCGGCCTTGCTACTGATCTTACCGATGAGGGAGCTCGAAGTAGGGAAGGAAGCTATGTTCAAAAGTCACTCCTCCAGTACAAAGTAATTTTGTCAAAGAGCGGTTGCAAGACCCTTGCAATGGTGAACTTTTCTGAGGCCTTTGGGCAGAAACATCATCCATGCTACGTTTCCTCGAAAGCAGCCAAGACATGTGGTCCTCAGGTCCTCAATAATCTCAGTTCCTCCTGCGTGCTTGCTTGAACAGCAGGTTGTTGAGTTGTCGGCATGTGGGGAGCTATTGCAACCAGGCATGAGTTACCCCATGGTGCGGCAGCTGTTTGAAGCCCACCTACTTTTGCCAGAGGTTTGGAAGGAGAAGGTATGTGGGCTCGGAAGGCAGCGAATGAGTTAAGGAAATGGGCATACATCATCATCTTCATCGTCAACTGCTCCCGTCATAGATGATGGGAAGCATCCTGCCAATCAGTCCATTTACCCATCAGCCCTGCACTCAATTTTCTTTTAGTGCCCTTGGCGAAAACAGCAACACCAAGCTGGCCATGCAAGGTTTGCGAACCTATGCATATGCATATTAGTACAATGCACGCGTTCACACACGCAAGCACAAACACGCTCAAACAAACACACATACACTCCAGCACATGCACGCACACACATGTACACACGTGCACACACTCGCAGGGTGCCCAGCTCATGGTATCTCCCCTCCTGGCGGTGCGTGTGGGGGAGGTGGTCTACCCATGGTCCACAGCAGCCCCCTTGGCCATGGGTTTGCTGCTGTATGGCACGTACTGGCCTCATCTTGTTCCTGCAGGAACCCCCAGCTGGGCTCCCCCCGAGTTCCCTTCTTTTCATCAGGTGGGATGGGGCTCGTTGAAGCTGTCGTGCTTCTCCTCTCTGAAGGCGATCCAGATGCACGGATGTGTCACGCGTGCATGTGATCTGAATGAAGCAAGGGTTCCCTCCTCTCTCGTTTGCACCCAAGTTGCTTCAGATGGTTGCCTTCCTGTTTGCTTAAGAGCTCATTGCAGTGAGGTGAGGGGGCTTTCAATGCCTTAGATGTTGGTTGCCTTACTGTTTACCCTTCTGTTTGCTCAAGAGCTCATTGCGGTGAGGGGAGGGGGCCTTAGGTTTTAGGCAAACAACTGGGTTGATCAACTTATAGCCAGGAAACTGTTACCACACAGGCCAAATTCCATGCATTATGCATTTTAGACAACTCTGGCTTCCTCCTTAAGCAACCTGGTAAATTTGTGGAGGAAACACGTGTTGGCAATTCTTGGTGCTTTGAAACATGCTCCTCTCCTGCATCAGATGTGAGCAAGCACATTATATTCAGCATGTTGAGGAATGTAAAACACATCTGGAGGCATGATGACAGTTCCCGTTATGGCACGCAGCTGCCGCGTTGCTGAACGCGCATCAGCAGATTTATATTTTGGTTTGCCTTTCTTATGTTAGCTCCTCTTAGGTACACATAAAAAAATTGTACAAGCCATATGCACTCACACAAACACAAACACACACGCACACAAACACAAACACGCTTGTCCTTTTTCTGTCCCATAGGTCAGCAGCCGGCAACAGAGCCTGTGCGGGAGAGCAGCTTCAGGGCTTACAGAGGCACGTGGTACTGACCGAGATGGTCCCGCACTGGACAAGAAGGTAAGTGGGGAGGGCACGTTCTGACGTGCGTGCAAAAATGTTTTCGACCATGGGTAGACAAACATGGTTTGCTTTGGCATCACTCTTATGGATGGGTGTGGCATGCTTGTTTATCTTTGTTTTCTAATCAATTAAAGTGCCACTCCCACATCTACTGAGCAGATGTGGGGGGACGGCAAAGGAGGCTGCTCTAAACATTTTCATAGTCTATGCCATTTGTCAGACCTTTGTCATTGCCATAAGGCAATGGACATGAACGGGGTCAGGTTGTTCCTTTACAAAGTGACTTAAAAAGGTGGTGGGTATAGCATCCGTTCTATTCCGGCTCGTATCCACCAAACTGCTGGAGGGGGATTTTGCACTTGTGCCGACACCAAGAGAGACACTGAACTGGCTAAAAGAGCCCTCCTAGAAGAGAAACAAGAAAGTAAGCATCTGGGCCGTTGACACCCATACCTGCCAAACAAGATGGTTAGCATCTGGGCCGTTGACACCCATACCTGCAACCAAAAACAGCAAGAGCAGGGGCTTAAAACTAAGCTACAAACTATCTAAGGCACAAGCATAAAAAGGATGGTTTGCACAGCGCAAGCTGTGCCAAGAGGGTACCAACTCACGTTCGGTTGCACTCGCCTCCAAGAACTAGTGTACTTCTGCATGCTGCAGAGTACTCAGCAGTAGTCTGTAGCGCTCACACAGGGCACAAGCTTGCAACAGAACAGAGTTGTCATGATGTCACAATGCTTCCCACCCCGCACACAGGCAGCAGCTGCTGTGCTCAGTTCCTGGCGCATCTGGCCCTTTGGTAGCTGGCGTACAGACCGCACCAGCCCAGCAGCAAGCAAGCCAGCAGCCAGCACGCAGCCTGGCCATTATGCAGGTAGCCCTCTAAATCTGCTGTGCGTGCAAGCTATGCCTATGAAATGGGTGATCCTATGCTTATGAAACAGACCTAGATAGAGTTACGAGACATCTAAGCCTGCAAGGGCGCGGGGATATCGTTCCTTACAAATCTCCTGTCCATGCTGGTCGCCTGCAGGGGGGGCAACAGGAGACACGCTGCCATCACCCAGCAAACAGGACTTGGCGCCGAGCGGCCCAGACCATGCCTCTCCAATAGCTGGGACAGGGTCAAGACGGGCATCAAGCACCCCACAACAGCAGCAGCAGCAGCAGGGTGGTGGTGGGCCCAAGGCCGGCCAGCCCAGCCCTGCAGCCTCCACTGGCCTGCATGTTCGGAAGTCGCTGCTGCCCACCAACGAGCAGCTGGCCACGCTGAAGCTGAGGGAGGGGCAGAACACCATCAGGTGTGTATGTGTGTGTTCTTATAAATGTCTGTGTTTGCTGACTTGGCTGTTCTTATAATGATCGTGTCAAGCTTAAGATTCTATCCATCATCTTCAGGATTCGCTGCAAATACGAGCGCACGCAATATCTAGCACAGGCAATTGCTGCATGTCCGTTTGTTTGCCATGTTTTTCTTTCCCACGTACCACCCCGCAGGTTCAAAGTCGGGACATCTGAGCTTGTAGCTTACATCTACTTCTACCGCTGGTGCACCAAGCTGGTGATCAGCGACGTGGACGGCACCATCACCCGCAGTGACGTGCTGGGCCACCTGCTGCCTGCCATGGGCTGGGATTGGAGCCATCCCGGCATCACTCGTCTGTTCACTGATATTGCAGGCAACAACTACCAGGTGAGGCTAGATCTTTTTCTGGTGATAAGAGGATAGGAAGGGGGGGCCGCTCTGTGAGAGGGCAAGGGTGTATGGTGTTGGAGTTGTAGGCTGCTTTCTGGTTCATGCAATTGGTGGTGGTGGTCAAACCGGCTGTCAGGGTCTTCTTTGGTGGTCCTTGCGCTGCTGAATGTGTTTTTTTTCCTTAGCATATTAGAAGCTGGTAAATCTCCTCCAAGTAAGTCACAAGCTAATTCCATATGCCAAGGAATTGGCCACTAAAATTGCAGGAATTTGAGTTCAGGCTAAAGGGAAGCGTTTTGGAAATTCGTTTGTGAAGAATTGTCAACTCCCTCATTTTGCTTGGATGAGACTGAGGGTTGTACCCTGCATACAAGGCTGCACCTCAATTCGAAAGGCAGAGATTTGAGGCTACCTTGTAAGCACGTGCGTGCCTGTTCCTCTGAAGTGCTGTACCTAATTTTGCAAATCCCTCTGCCAGGACGAGATGCCTTCCCTCTGCAAGCTGACATATGCCCCAGCTGTGTGTGCAACACCATGTTGAAGTGCTCATCATCTTGTAGCACATGCGAAATTGCACTGCAGATGATGTACCTGAGCAGCCGGTCGGTAGGCCAGGCCAACATTACCCGCGACTACATCAACACGCTTGTCCAAGGGAGGCACCGAATGCCAGTGGGCCCAGTCATTATCTCCCCCCATGGCCTGCTTCCTTCTCTGTACAGGTGGGCATTGGAGGTAGAGCAATAAGAGGGTAGCAGTGCAGGAAAGGCAGGCAGGGGTCACATGGCATTCTTGTCATACAGGGCAAGTGAGGCCAACAATGGGCATGTTGGAAGATGCTTTTTAGCTCATGTGCCCCCAATTTGGCAAGCCCTGAATTTTACATATTATGAATCCTTGTCTGTGGGTGTGAAAATTCGGAGCTTGCCAACTTAAGGGCACATGCTTAGCTTGCTGTGGCACGAATCCCGCTAACTTGCTGCCAAATCTTCGTAACAGCTCATCTGCACCAAATCCAATGACAATTGGTGTTTTAGTCTTTGCAATACCGTCAGGCCTGTGCACTGTACGGTGTACAGTGCGGTACGCTTTTTACTGTACGTACCGTAATTTTGTAAATTACGGCGTAATACGATTTGAGAGGACCGTAATTTACCGTAATTACGGTAATGTACTGTACGGTGTACGGTACGGTGCCAAGCTGGCACTGCCAGTGCAAAAATGGCCTCAGAAAGGCCTCTCCACCCCAACACCTCCCATTTCCACCTCGAGCATGCTCCTCTTACGTGCTGACGCCACACAATGATTCCCTGAACGACCCTGAGGCTGGATTGGGGCTGCATCACCTCGGGGGAGGGGCCCAGCAGTGGCTTGCATGGAAACTCAAAGTCGGACGCAGTACTTGATTCCTGGTTGATCATTTGTGTTTTATTCATAAACAATTGTTGAAAGAAGATGTTTTGGACTGAAATTGGAGCCAAACGACCAAATTACGGTCAAAATTGTACTGTACGGTGGCACCGTCTTGTACGGTCTGCCACCGTAACTTTGGCCGACCGTAATTTGGACGGGGTAATTACGGTCGGTACCGTAATTACGGTCAAAAATCCAACATTACGGCGTAAGTGCACAGGCCTGATTACCGTACATAAAGTAAATCGCCGCCCCTAATTGTTGTTTTTTGGAAAGGGCGATGACATATAACTGGTGGAACGGTGGTAAAATATATATTTATTTCTAGGGGGAGCGGTTCAGGTGTTTGGGGGGCGGTAGCAAAAAATATTTTGTTTGAAGTGACGAGCGGAGAGGATGCTCCCCCCCGCTCCGCCTGCACCTTCACCCCTCTCCCGCATGCAGCAGGCAAGGCGGACCGGGCTGAGCAAGAAGCAAAGGAGCGCAAGAACAAGAGGCAGCCATGCAGAACTTGCAAACCTTGGTTTGCCCTCACAGGATTGTACAGTTGGCACTGCATTGGCATTACGTGGTTATGCAACTAATGAAGTTGACAGGGATGCAAGCATGCTGCAGGCGCACAACGTGCACACACATGCGCACACACATACACACACACGCGCACACACACATGCACAGGTGCACATACACACACAGGCGCACACACGCACACACACAACCTCTCTCTAGCACCCTTGCACACACACGCACGCACACACACACACACACACACACACACACACATGCACACACTCTAGCTATAGCACCCAAGCGGCACGCAAATATAGCACACGCATGCAGCAGCAGTAGCAGCAGTGACAGCAATAACAGGAAGAGTGGCTTCCTCCTTTGAGAGGGGGTGGTTGCTGAATATTTGAATATTATTGTAAAAAAAATAATAAAGGGGGGTGGTTGCTGTTATTTTCCGTAAAATAAGTTTTGTCCTGTCAGAATAAACACAGATTGACTCACCTAGATGTTGCTCTGGTAGCGCTTAAAGCTAGATATAGTTTTAAGTTGATGGAGTGGTGTGTGAGAAGTTGCTCCTTGAATGCTAAAAAGATGCATGTTTTGGCACTTGCGTGGTTGCCGCCCTCTGGAAATCTCTCTCTCTCTCTCTCTCTCTCTCACTCTCGCACTCTCTCGCTCTCTCGCTCTCTCTCGCTCTCTCGCTCTCTCGCTCTCTCGCGCTCTCGCTCTCTCGCTCTCTCGCTCTCTCGCTCTCTCGCTCTCTCGCTCTCTCTCTCTCTCTCTCTCTCTCTCTCTCTCTCACTCTCTCTCTCTCTCTCTCTCTCTCTCTCTCTCTCTCTCTCTCTCTCTCTCTCTCTCTCTCTCTCTCTC
>Ga0307968_1001787_pt1 | contig 17744 bp, 17 predicted proteins | sample OrgLakmetagen650_FD_201834 | JGI IMG/M metagenome (GOLD analysis project Ga0307968, IMG submission 201834) | Saline water microbial communities from Organic Lake, Antarctica - #650 | ecosystem: Environmental > Aquatic > Non-marine Saline and Alkaline > Saline | place: Antarctica: Organic Lake... | reverse complement strand
ATTGCCACACAACCTGGACATTGTTTTAACACGGAACACCTCACTGCGGCAAGATAAGATATAAGAAGGTCACTGTTATGGATTGTGTGGCTCCTACACAGATTAGTGGCCCATTGCCGCTTAACCTGGACGGAGCTATAGCACGCAGCAACTCACTGCTGCAGGATAAGGGAGAGGAGGGTGACAGTGAGGACCAGCTCAGCCACACGCCTGGCCAGCCACCGTTTTCGGATGGTAGGACTGCGGGGGTAGTTTATCTGCAATTACAGAAGTGGATCAGGGTCGTCAAGCTGGGGCGTTAAGCACATGGGGCGTTAAGCACATGGGGGACGCTTGCACAGGTAGCCTTGCTTGAAATTTGCTTAAGGCAGGCTTTGCCACGTCTCCACTTCTGTTTGTAAACGAGCCGTCATGTTATGGAACACACGTAACCTAACATCACCTTTACGAGCAGCATAAAAGAATGCATTGAACGCATGAGCCTGATATGTTTTTGTATTAGACGTGCCTTAGTCGCAATCCACACATATCTTGTCAGGGACTGGAGCCTATCAGCCTCCTATGGCTAACAAGTAGGGTTGGCCAGAATTGTATTAAAAAATCGTATAATTATTCCGCATATGACCGTATCTTTGGTGATTTCCCTTCCAACAATACCGCAAGTATATGGTTTGGTCAACCCTACTAACAAGGAGTTACAGCACTCTACCAGTTGGGTCCCTTCCCGTAGTTGTAGTGCGCACTTTTACAGCACTCTACCATTTGGGTCTCTTCCCACTTTTACAGCACTCTACCAGTTGGGTCCCTTCCCACTTTTACAGCACTCTACCAGTTGGGTCCCTTCCCGTAGTTGTTGCGCACACTTTTGTTCATGTTCCTGCATGTTTTTCCCCTTCCCTGTTGCCACACTCACCTGGTAGCACAAAGTAGGCACTGCCAGGAAGTAAGCAAGGTTGCTCAAACTGCGAAGTGTAAAAGCAAGTGCAGCAAGATGACGGGCTGACTCGTGGAAAGTATGGGAGCGCAGGCCCTAGGGTGTTCAGCAAAGGCAATAAGCACTAGTAACGCACAATCACAGGGGAGTCGCCCAAAACATGTGCAGGGGAGGGGGTAGAGTGAAGAATGCAAAAGCCTTCTGCAGGTGTAGCAAGAACTCCAGCCAAACAACAATGGTCGGCAAAATCTAATTGCTCTCAGGTTGGACCTGAGGGCAAATAGATTGCGCTGATTTTTTGGTAGAAAAATAGGTAGGGTTGGCCAGAACCGTATATCTGCACCGTATATGACTGTATGCATGGTGATTTCCCTGCTAAATATACCGTATGTACACCGTATTTTACCTGTAAATGTATGGTTCTGGCCAACCCTAAAAATAGGCCTTTGTTGCATGAACAAAGGGAAATGATTCTAGGGTTAGGGTTTAGGGTTTAGGGTTTATAAATGGTTCTGCTGAAGCTTACCTGCCGGAAGTGCCAAAAAAAGGGGGCACTGATCAAAGTGCTTGGCACATGATAAAAGGGATATGTCATTGAAGTGATGCAAGTACAATGACAGAACTGGAGGTGCATTGTGTATAGGTACTGCAGCAAAGGACGATGGGCTTGCATGAGTGCAACACTAATACTAATACGTTATTATTATTGTGTCATGTTATGTGCTACGCTTCAATTATATTAAACACCTACCTTATATTTTGAGGGTACCGCAGCAAAGGGTAGGAGGAGGGGGGGGGCACCACTCCAGAGCCAGCCTCCCCAGGCCGAACCTGTCGAGCATTTATGTTGATTGATCACGACTGGTTTGTGAACACATTGCTGAAGCTTCTGCTTGGCAACTCTGCAACAAATTCCAAAAGCAATGCTACACACCCCTTCCACCTACTATCTGTTCTCAGGGCTGCGCATAAGCAGTGGAACAGGCAACGGCAAGATGAAGCAGCAGCATCTTCCAAAAGCTTTGCGACGCACCCATTCTACCTACTTTCTTTCTCCAACCCACACGCAGACAGCGGTTACAAGACATGCTTTCATCCACAGCACGATAGACCCCAGCAAAAAAATGCAGCAAGTCCAAAAGCACTGCTGCGCACCACACCCATCCTTCTTGCTGCTCTCAAATCCGCAAATACAGAGGACTAACCACAGCAAGATGAGGCAGCATCACGTTCCAAAAATCACTGCTGCGCACCACACCCATCCTTCTTGCTGCTCTCAATTCCGCACACACAGAGGACCAACCACAGCAAGATGAGGCAGCATCACGTACCAAAAATCACTGCTACGCACCACACCCATTCTTCTTGCTGCTCTCAAATCCGCACACACAGAGGACAAACCACAGCAAGATGAGGCAGCATCGCGTTCCAAAAATCACTGCTGCGCACCACACCCATCCTTCTTGCTGCTCTCAAATCCGCACACACAGAGGACAAACCACAGCAAGATGAGGCAGCATCGCATTCCAAAAATCACTGCTACGCACCACACCCATCCTTCTTGCTGCTTTCAAATCCGCACACACAGAGGACCAACCACAGCAAGATGAGGCAGCATCACGTACCAAAAATCACTGCTACGCACCACACCCATCCTTCTTGCTGCTCTCAATTCCGCACACACAGAGGACCAACCACAGCAAGATGAGGCAGCATCACGTTCCAAAATCACTGCTGCGCACCACACCCATCCTTCTTGCTGCTCTCAAATCCGCACACACAGAAGACCAACCACAGCAAGATGAGGCAGCATCACGTACCAAAAATCACTGCTACGCACCACACCCATTCTTCTTGCTGCTCTCAAATCCGCACACACAGAGGACAAACCACAGCAAGATGAGGCAGCATCGCGTTCCAAAAATCACTGCTGCGCACCACACCCATCCTTCTTGCTGCTCTCAAATCCGCACACACAGAGGACAAACCACAGCAAGATGAGGCAGCATCGCATTCCAAAAATCACTGCTACGCACCACACCCATCCTTCTTGCTGCTTTCAAATCCGCACACACAGAGGACCAACCACAGCAAGATGAGGCAGCATCACGTACCAAAAATCACTGCTACGCACCACACCCATCCTTCTTGCTGCTCTCAATTCCGCACACACAGAGGACCAACCACAGCAAGATGAGGCAGCATCACGTTCCAAAATCACTGCTGCGCACCACACCCATCCTTCTTGCTGCTCTCAAATCCGCACACACAGAAGACCAACCACAGCAAGATGAGGCAGCATCACGTACCAAAAATTACTGCTACGCACCACACCCATTCTTCTTGCTGCTCTCAAATCCGCACACACAGAGGACAAACCAAAGCAAGATGAGGCAGCATCACGTACCAAAAATTACTGCTACGCACCACACCCATTCTTCTTGCTGCTCTCAAATCCGCACACACAGAGGACAAACCACAGCAAGACGAGGCAGCATCACGTTTCAAAATCACTGCTGCGCACCTCTCCCGTCCGCCTTGCAGCCCTCAGGTCCGCACAGCAGTGGTGGTAAGACACCAGCTTCATCCACAGAATGATGGCAAGCATGATAAGCACCCCACTGGACCAAGGTTCCGCCTGAAGCAAGGTCAGCCACAATGACCACACATGACTAGGGTTGGCCAGAACCGTATATTTGCAACGTATATGACAGCATGTATGGTAAATTTCGTGCTAAAAACACCGTATGTACTCCGTATATACCTATAAATGTATGGTTCGGGCCAACCCTACACATGACACATGGCGGTGCAAGAGAGAGGGAGGAAGTGCTCACTGATGCCTGCTGCACGAGCTACAGTACCCTGCTGAGTTCATGAAGCAAGGTCAGCCACAATGACCACACATGACTAGGGTTGGCCAGAACCGTATATTTGCACCGTATATGACCGTATGTATGGAATTTTCATGCTAAAAACACCGTATGTACTCCGTGTATACCTATAAATGCTCACTGGATGCCTGCTGCACGAGCTACAGTACTCTGCTGAGTTCAGTGTGTAATGTTTGAACTCCAGTATGTTAGTTCTGTAGCTAGTTAAGTTAGCTAGTTAAATTAATTTATATGGGGATGAAGCAAAGTGATATCTCTTGTGTCTCTCTTGCTTTGCAGCTGTGCTCCTCTAGAGTTTATCCACCTTTTTTATTTCCTTAGCCCTGCTACTGCTCCCTCTACAGTGAGCACGGTTTATATTGTGTATCAAAGGTTGGCCATTACCGTATATATACACTGTACGTGACCGTATATTCAATGAAATTCCTGCATAAAATACCGTGTATGTATATGGTTCTGGCCAACCCTATAAATATATCACAGTGGAACACTGCTTTGCTCGTTGGAAAAAAACCAGCCCCGCTTCCCTTTTGTCAGCATTCAATTTCCAATGCCAAATGCCAAATCCTTTCCTGACCTATTTATAGAGACAATGTCAGAGATTAATTCATACTGTGGGAATTGATTAATTATCATTTCTGAGCACCAACGACCTGATAAAGTATCCAGAACCACATGGCGACCTGCAGCCATTGTTATTAAGAAAATTGCCAAACGGCATGGATTAAAAACACGGACCTACTAATTGCTTGAATAGGTAAGTCAGACACATACCAGGGTCACGTGAATCACAGCCCAAGGAACGCCCACAGCGGCACTCGTGTGTTTGCTAGGTTGGCAAAGATCTGGTCACACAAACCTAGCTTTTGAACTAAATTGTCAATTACATACCAGGGTCACATGAATCACCGCCCAAGGAACGCCCACAGCGGCACTCGTGTGTTTGCTAGGTTGGCAAAGATCTGGTCACACAAACCTAGCTTTTAAATTGGATTGTCAGACACATACCAGGGTCACGTGAATCACAGCCCAAGGCACGCCCACAGCAGCACTCGTGTTAACTAGGTTGACAAGGAACATCGCCCACTCACAAAACGAAACCTGTGCATGAAAGGAAACATGGAGATACAACAGAAGTGATACACTTAATAAGCACAGGTACTGTGTTTTAAATATGGGTGTTGTGTGTCTGTGTGCATGATTGTGTGTGCATGTGTGTGAGCATGATTGTGTGTGTGCGTGTGTATGCACTATCAAGGCACATGGCTGCAACAACAATCACACGCTCACAGGTTGCAACCTGGGCATAAAAGAGAGTGTAAAAGAATTAAATTGATACGAAAAATGGAAGACGATGCGATGTGCACGGAGAAATTAAGCTCTCGCAATCCTTGGCCTTATTGCGCACACAGCAGCCTCCACTCCCTGAGCCAATCCTGCAAAAAACATTGAACAAGCAACAGCCCTTGACCATCAATCTGAGACCTTGCTTACCTTTCGTGCCAACTGGGCCATCATTACATGTCCGTTTCCCCCCTTATGTGCGTCGTCCCCCTCTAGCTTCTTTGATATGGCCAATTGGAGCTGCGAGCAATGCGGTACAGGCACTTGGAATTTGACATAGAATTGGACAGGGAATTGGATAAAACAATGAGCGTTTCCACATGCCAGTGCATACCAAACACATTCATGCGCTCGCATATTTTCTAGTTCTATCACCCGTGCTTGTGCAGCACCGTTGCTCTCACGCGCGTGGAGGAAATGAGTAAGCAATACAATGACAGAGAACAAATCATAAGCGGCATAACACACTCTTGAAGTGAATCACACCGCAGGGTGGAACGAGCAGTCAGATGTTGGCTGTAACTCTGACCCTGCTCTTACTCTATCCCTGCCGTCATTTCAAAACACCACACCTCTTTTCAGACGATCAGCACCAGACCGTTTTTTAAGACCTCGTAAATCTCCGGCTTGATGCACCCAACAATGCTAACTTGAAAATAAGCCTGTACCTATCATGCTCTTTAATCAAGTTCCCTGCAAAGGTACCTCACACATACACACAAACACACACAAGCACGCACACACGCATATACCTTCTTCTCAGATTGCAAGCACCAGACCCCACACTGCTCAACAAACAAAGCTATGAAGGCTATAAGAGCCATGCCGGGGTAGCACAGGGCAAGAGGGATCTGCAAAGAAATGCGTGGCACAAAGAGTTGCAACAAAATGAGTTGAGGTGACACACAAGGTGCAGGAAAGCAGTTGGTGGCATACAGTGACACACAAAGTGCACACAGTGACACACAAAGTGCATACAGTGACACACAAAGTGCACACAGTGACACACAAAGTGCACACAGTGACACACAAAGTGCATAAAGTGACAAACAAAGTGCATAAAGTGACAAAGTGCACATAGTGACACACAAAGTGCACACAGTGACACACAAAGTGCACATAGTGACACACAAAGTGCACACAGTGACACACAAAGTGCGTACAGTGACACACAAAGTGCAGGAAAGCAGTTGGTGGCAGAAAGAATCATACTGGAGGGGCGCAGGGGCCCCTCCCAATAAGGGTCTGCATCACAAGGCTGCTGTAGGAAAGTATTTGAATGGCAGATCACGTGGCTTCTGTAGGAAATTATTTGAACAGTAGATCACGAGGGTGCTGTAGAAAAGTATTTGAATGGTAGATCACGAGGCTGCTGTAGAAAAGTATTTAAATGGTAGATCACGAGGCTGCTGTAGAAAAGTATTTGAACAGTAGATCACAGTGAAAGGGGGAGATAGGCAGTGCATTGTGAGTGAGGGAGGGTGCATGCATGCAGTGGAAATACAAGTTGGTATAGACAACGTTGTAAATGGCTGTTACAGAAAGGAGGGCTATGAATGCAGAAGGAGCTTGAATCATTTGGAAGTGCATAGTGGAGCACTTCCACAGCAGCAGCACTTCCACTGAGTCCTTTGGAAGTGCATAAGGCAGCACGTGGAAACAGCAAGCTACAAAAAGAGGAGGGGGATTCCTATGCATCAGTTACTGTGGCATGAAAGTCGAATACAAGAGTTCAGCAATAGTTCCTCTTGCAGCCTATGCAATTGGAATGCTACAGGTCATAGGTGATACATTGTAATATATATGGTAATACATGGTAATACATATGGTAATATGGTAATACATGGTAAAATATATGGTAGTACATGGTATTATATATGGTAATACATTGGAATGCTACAGGTTATAGGTAGTACATTGTACGGACCAGAGTGTTGGACCTATAAAAAGCAAATCTTGACACGCACCCACACTTGGAAGTCCAATGACGCATCTTAAAGCTGCAGTGAAATTGATGCCCTGGTAGTTTGCCAATGATATGCAAGCTCATGGCACACTCACATTTGGATTGCCGATGGTAAGGCTGTTCAGGAAGCGCAGAGGTGTTTGAATGCGCAGCCCATACTTAAAACCATTTTCAAGAGCAAGCCTGTGGAGGAGGTGAGAGAGGTATGAAAAGAAGCAATGAGCGCGCTGTGAAATGCACACAGAACTATGGCTGGAAAAATTTGTAGGTGGATGCATGAATATTCTCTGCCTGTATTGCACGATCAAGTAATCATTACTAAGTAGTAATAAGCGAATATTTGTGATCATCAGCTCTTTGATTAGTGCAAGCACAATTATAAAGTTTGCAACTCAAGTCCAGTAAGGATTTGCACCTCATTTCAAAAAAGCTACGTCTTCACAGATTGTGTATGTAAGAGCTGAAAAAATGCATGCTGTAAAAACGCTGAGCACCTGTCTTAAGCTGGAGTAAAAAAGAGGGGATGCGTTTGAATCACTTTATCCTCAGGGAGATTCCAATGCTCACCGGAAGTTTGTTGCGACAAGAATGACTGCCTGCAAGTGGTGGAAATAAAGGAGATCTTCAACAAAGGAGAGGATGCGGAAGAACACGATGGAAAGAAATGACCGCAGATAAACACATTAATGTGCAAAGAGTAACAGCAGGTTTCAACATATCTATGAAAAGGCATGCAAATAGTTGTCCCTGCTTCTGTACTGCTCACTTAATTTTTTTTGCCACCAGCGCTCCATACTAATAGCGGCACAATCACAACCATCATCTCAAACACCAACATCAAACGGTGATGACAAAAGGCAAACACCTTTCTGCTCACCATCAAATTCACTAGCCCGGTGTGCTTTTCATGCCACATGCGTTCTGAGGAAAGGTAGGACGGTCTGAGCATCGTGTGCACCGGGCTGCTGGCGGTCATTTGTGAGCTCTTGCGAGTGACTGGGGAAGGGCCTCTTGCGTCTGTGTGTGTGTGTTTGTGTGTGCTGGTCTTTTTGTGTGTAATTACCGTGGAAATAACTTAAGAAGGGTCTGTTGCGCATGCGTGAATGCATACAGACATTACTGATCACATGATCAAGCCATTCAACTCCTTTATCACGCAAGAAAACCATGTCACGTGCAAGAAAACCATGTCACGTGCACAAAAACCTTCATTACACGCAAAAGTAGGTGCCTTACCTGGATGCCCTTCCCCCTCTCCACCTATCCCCCCCCTTATATTGTCCCTCTGCTGCTCCCACACTGGTGCTGCTGTCTTCTTTGCTGCAGGGGATGCTGCCGAAGGCACTGACGCTGCTGCTGAGCTGCTGCAATGCGCCTGCTCAGGCCTCGGGTCGCCACCAAAAGCGGAGCTCAGACTCACAGCCTGTGTTTAGGGTTGGCCAGAACCATATATATACGGTTTATATACGGCTTTTTTGGCAGGGAAATCACCAAATATACGGCCATATACGGCGTATATATACGGTTCTGGCCAACCCTGCCTGTGTTGTTTGAGAGACACGAGGTGGGCAGACAAAAAGATGTCAAGAACAGGCAAGCAAGACTAAGAGGAAGGTAAACAGAGCAAGCAAAGTCAGGGAAGGAAAAATGGTCGAGGGTTAACGATGCCCAGGGAGGATAAGGTTAGTAAGGGCTGACGATGCCCAGGGAGGATAAGGTTAGTAAGGGCTGACGATGCCCAGGGAGGATAAGTATAGTGAGGGCTGACGATGCCCAGGGTGAATCATAAGTATAGTAAGGGCTGACGATGCCCAGGGTGGATAAGGGCTGACGATGCCCAGGGTGGATAAGTATAGTAAGGGCTGACGATGCCCAGGGTGGATAAGGGCTGACGATGCCCAGGGTGGATAAGCATAGTAAGGGTTAACCATGCCCAGGGTGGACAAGTATTAACGATGCTCAGGGTGGATAAGGGTTAACGATGTCCAGGGTGAAAATATGGTTAGGGGTCGGCAGATCAAGTCACGGGTGGACTTACAATGCTGCCTCTTCACTGCTATTTTTCACAGGCCTGACGCCCCTGGCATCCAGCACCCTTCTAATATTCACAGCATCTACGCAACGCACCTGTCTCCTTAACGAGGAAAGCAAAGCTACTTCTCAAGCAGCCGTTGCTGCTGTGAAAGCCTGAAGCCATTTCCAGCGCATACCCCTGCAAATCTGCTTTGAGCACTGCATAAAACCTGCCTTGAGCTCTGCATAAAACCTGCCTTGAGATATGCATAAAACCTGCCTTGAGCTCTGCATAAAACCTGCCTTGAGCTCTGCATAAAACCTGCCTTGAGCACTGCATAAAACCTGCCTTGAGCTCTGCATAAAACCTGCCTTGAGCTCTGCACCAACTTTGAGCTCTGCGACAACTTTTGAGCTCTGCAGGCCCATTCCAACGCCTCTGTGAGATATGCAATAACTTTTTGAACACCCATTGCTCCTGCGGCCAGCATCTTACCATAGTAAGGGTTCACAGGTCTGCGACACTGTTTCATGTGTGAGAGATGGCAGTAGCCTAACGGGGCAGCTGTTGCCACGTCAGCCTGCTGCAAGCATTTGATCATAACAAGGGTCCACGGGTCTTTGACACTGTTGTATGTGTGAGCAACGTCATTTGCTTACCTGGGCAGCTGTTGCCGACGTCGGCCTGCAGCCAGCAGCTTGTAGCACACACACCCACTTCCAAGCCGTGGCACTACTAGGAGCAGCCAGGCGGACCAAAGTGCTTCCATCTGTGTGAGTAACAGTAGATAAGTCCTCCGCTATAGTGAGTAACAGTAGATAATTCCTCCGCTATAAAGTATAACAAGATGCGTGTGAGAAGATGCACAACAAACTGCAAGCAAAAGAGTAGCCAAGCGAAACAGAGTTCTTCCAACATTGGAATTGTAGACATGTGTGTTTTTACATGTGTGGAGTGCACAAACGATTTCAGATCGCGACACTTCTCAAAGCAGCCAAGCAGATTAAAGTACAACCACCCGTGCTACTATTGTGTGTGCATGTCTGTCTGTTTACATGTGCCTTTGTACGGTGTTTCAGAAGATGAGTGCCATTGCCTTATACAGACGAATGCATCATATATTTTGCTACCTTAGAGTGCCAGCACACATGGCTTTGCAAACACTCAATCCCGCCAAAAAGAACACAACGCTTCGTTTCCTTGCTTCCGATCAAAAACAACCTTTGCACATAAATTTGTCCATTATCTTGCTGCCCAAACAGCACTGGCCACATATGGCCTCCATTCAAGTCACAATAATCCGTACAAGAAATGTTTGTAACAAAGGCTCCTACGCGGTGTAAGCGCTGGTTTAGGCCTTTCCTTGATGCACACGCATCCTAGTCAGTGCAACTCACAATTTCCACAGCAGCAGCAATACTCTTATGCACACTGACCCAATTCAATCATATAATTTTCAACATTCTTGCGTTGCTTTTTACGACAAAGCTGCCCATTATATTTGTACCAAGCCCTGCATTAATTGCTGATAGGTTGCTTCTCCTGTACGACCTAAAGAGGTCCAATGTCGACCTTGCACTCATCCACAATATCATATTGTGTGAGTATGCCATCTACAAGCACACGTACATGTGTATGTATCCATAATTCACGCTACACTAGTACGCTGGACAACATGAACGAAACAAGTGATCGTTTCAGCATACATACACCCTTCCGTTCCTTATTGAAGTACACCCCGCACTCACCAGGGTCGAGCAGAGCAAAAGACCACAGCTGGCCTTCAATTAACCCAAGATATTCCACCCAGGGCTTGTGAGTGAGGCTAATCTCCTCGCGCGCTGAAAAACCCAAATCCCGCGAGCTTGCGTAGAATCTGTGAGCATTTGAGCAGGTGTTTTGAAAAAATGGATGAAGTGATAGAAGATAGAGAGAGAAAATGCAATGCTGTGGCGATGCCGGGCATGCGTGCAGAGTTCTGGTACAAACACCGTAAACCCAAACCTGTGAGTATAACAACGTAAGAAGTGAGAGGCTACCACGTAGCCCCGACAATCTACGGGTAGTGCTAATTGAACTCACCTGCCACGTGAGGGGCTACCACGTAGCCCCAACAATTGATGAGTAGTGCTAATTGAACTCACCTGCCACGTGTGAGGCTACCACGTATCCCCAACAATTGATGAGTAGTGCTAATTGAACTCATCTAGCACATGCTGATGGTAGGGATCGTGTTTCAATTCCCACATGTATTCTTCATGCCAAAAATATGCGGACATGCTCTGTTCATTACGATGTGAGGAGGACCTGCCCACTTTGCCATCACTCCATACGAGGGGGGCGGAGGGATCTCAAAAGAATAGAACGAGTGTGTTGTCACGAATAGATAACGTAAGGCTGCACGTCATTACTGACTGTGTGCACAATCACTGTGCGCAGCAATCAGTGGAGAGCTCTCTTTGGAGGAGAAGAAAGAGCTCCCTGTGGAGGAGAAGAAAGAGCTCCCTTTGGAGGAGAAGAAAGAGGGGGGGAGGAGATTTTCAGGCAGTGGTCACAGGTTTCCACGTTTTCACGTGAGCAGTATGCGTGGGTAAAAATTCATCTTGCAGAGAGAGAAGCAGGGAGACTCTGCACAAGCAGCTGCGATGGAAGGGCACCTCACATGATTAGGTGAGCCAGTGTCCAGTCTTTGAAATCGTGGAATGTCATTGAGAGCGAGCATGTATGGATTCCTTGAAGCAAGTGCTTTAGAGAAACCTGATCCAGCACATCAGGCTTGCTTGCTCTGCGAGCTGCACCACCCGCTCTTCACTCAGGTGCACCCTTTGCTCTTGTTGAGTTGACATCTTTTTTTTTAACAAACATGCTGGCATGCTGGCAGTTGCATGTGCCGGACCAGCATCCTTCCTCTTATCCTTTCCTTTCAACACACAGTCCCTATAAAGTACTTTTCCCCTGTCACTGTCACTGTAAAAGAACGCATTTAAGTTTAGAGCACTTGAATGCAAATATTGTTAACTGCATCTTAAACATGTTGTCCTTGGACATGTTGTTGACCTTACACATGATGCTGAAGCTCAAGAAACGGTTCATACCCCCGACATTGGTGAAACCAAAGCTCATCGTGCGTGTGACACAGCTCATTTCACGGTGACATGTTGACAAGTGCTTGTAGTAAGTGCATGTGCCACACTCACTTCAGGCTTGTTTTGCTGCTTAGTAGCACAAAGGTGCGTTCCCAGTTCGATCCTAGAAGTGGAATTCCGTCATTCTTCCTGTATCTTTGTAGGTCCTCCCCGATGCTGACACAGCTGCTGCCAGCTGCTTCTGGTGTATCCTGTGTGAGTATGCATATACGGTTGCAACGTGTACGGTTGCAACGTGCATGAGTACGCCTGTGTTTGTGTGTATTTGTGTGTGTGTGCGCGTTTGTGTGAGCGTGTGTGTGTGTGTGTGTGTGTGTGTGTGTGTGTGTGTGTGTTGGTGTTCACACGCGCATGGGCGTGCGTGTGCGTGTGCGAGTGTGTGTGTATGTGTGTGTGTGCCTGCGCATGCGTGTGTGTGTGTGTGTGTGTGTGTGTGTGCGCGCGTGCGTGTGTATATTTATGTATGTGCGCGTGCGTGTGTGTATCTGTGCGCGTGCGTGTGCATGTGCGTATGCATTGTGTGCGTGTGTTTGCGCGCGTGTGTGTGTGTGTGTGTGTGTGTGTGTGTGTGTGTGTGTGTGTGTGTGTGTGTGTGTGTGTGTGTGTGTGTGTGTGTGTGTGTGTGTGTGTGTGTGTGTGTGTGTGTGTGTGCGTGCGCGCGTGTGTGTGCCATAGTGCAGGTGTGTGTGTGTATGTGTGTTGTATTTCTTACTTGCACAGCATGAACAGCACAGCCTCAGTCTCAGTCTCAGTCTCAGTCTCAGTCTTAGTCTCAATAACTTCGTATTTCACACACCTGATCCACATTATCGTGTGCCTTGATTGGCCACATCAAAGGTTCGGCCTAGCCAGGAAACCCAATTCTGGTGTGGGGCTTCACCATTTTAAATTATGGCATTTTACGTGCTTATTTGGCGTTTTTGACAGCATTTTGTATTTTGGCAGCAATAAAGCTGAAATTTGATGTCAAGCAAGTAAAAACTGCCAACCGCACAAAGTTGCAGCAGGTGATGTGGGTTACACAAAGCAGAGGGATTTTGGGATCTAACGCCAATAAAAGAAGCGGGCACGCCTTCAGTGCATCTCTATCTGCAGCTGCCCGTGATCCACGCCGCCTGCTCTCACCATCCGTACTCTTCTTGAGGACCTTCCCGTATTATTGAGCCGATGTTTCCCAGCCCGCAGCATGACGTCACGTGGCTGGTGAGACTGTAGCGGTTCCCTTCCTCGCCACAATCTGCCTTATTTGGTCTTTGTCCCAGCAGTCGTCTCCTTCGGACATAGAAGAAGAGGCAGGTTGCGGCAGACACTGCAATGTGTTTGTGTATGTGTGTGTGTGTGTGTGCGTGTGCGTGTGTGCTCTGCGCGCAAGTTGATGCGACCCTGAGCCTGCTCCCCCCCACCCATGCACAGTTGCTCTGAGCTTTGATTTTGATTTCGAGGGTATTACATAGTTCCAGGCGAGATAGCAAATTCCCTATTGCGCTAAGAAATAAATTTGAAAATGGCAGCAAGAGGGGCCGGTTGGACGGGAAAAAAGGAGGCACAGGGGGAGATCTTAGGAAGAAATAGGTAAGGCTGAAAAAGTTGGATCCAAGGAAACCATATGAAGCTGCACGAGTTAGATTAGAGTGGCAGAGCAAAACACTGAAAACACTGAGGTCTGGATGCCCACGCTACCAAAAAAGCTTTGCTTGTTGTGGCCTACTCCGTCGAGAATGTACCTTTGATGATGATTATCTGGGAGGCATATGAGCAGAAGCTTAGGAAAGGCCTGTAACCAAACCAAAAAAGGGCTAGAAAAAAACTAGAAAAAGGACTAGGCATTCAGCTAAAAGAGGCAGCAAAAGGCACATCTGGTTGCTTCAGAAATTTCCCAAACGAGTTGGGCCATCCTTATACTGAGGTGGAAAGACAAGCTGGTGCTGTATGCGAAAGCTGACAAGATGTTCATGCGGACTGTCCAGCAAATTGTGTTCCTCATCATGAAAAGTGTGCCAGTCACAGATCCTGAGCTCAGAAGGCCTTCTGTTCCTGTCTGAGCTGGCTGATAGTTTAAAATCTCCCATGAAGCCGCCTGCGATGCCCAGAATATGTTCTCTCAGGGTCAGAAGCTGCTGTGAGATTCTAGTAAAGGCTTTCTATAAAAACTACTCTACATGTTTTACGCTTTAGTGCTGACAGGGGGTCCTTATTGGCCACTGACGGCATTTCCACAAGTGTAAGGTAAGGCCTGCGTCGCTAAATATGCCTCAAGGGACATCTGAGCGGACAAGTGTATGGTTCTGCAAGTTTGTCAGCGGCCTGATGTCGTGCACCAAGGGCAAAAGTGCCATACATTAATCGCAGCCAAGGGGCTCAGGTCGCTTGCGGAACGGATTGGCTGAGCTTCTCATGGGAATTCCTGACCTGTATCAGGTTGAATAAATAGAAATCTTGTACAAGTTGGTTTTAGCTTGGAAAATGCTCAGGCTGCCGGGAGGCGCGTGAAGATTATCAATGTGCCTTGTCTGGAACGCTTTTCTTGAGAAGTCAAGCAAGATGCTGAAGGCGTCTGGCACTACAACCTGCACCTGAGATCGAACTAGCTCCTGAGTTTATGCCGTTTAATGCGTTGGGGATAGAGGATGCTGTTTCTTATTTGCCATAGTGCACCAGCGCTATCTGTTGCAATATGGGTGTGCCCATTTATCAAAGTAGCAACTTCTTACCTGCTAGCTCGGCTCATCTGTTTATGATATTGTTGATGCTTGAGCCTCCAGGATTTAGTTTGGTGGTTCTGCTGACTACAGTCCAGCCCCAAATGACAGAGATCCACATTTGGCAACGCCCCTTTTGTGGGGCATAAGCCCCTAGCGTTGACTACCTCCCACACAACTTCACAGCCTCACCAGGATCACCCAGTGCAGCCCTTTGCTGCTGGCAGTTCCACCTTTGTGGTTTGTGGCGTTTGCCCTTTGTAGCCTATGTTGGCAGATCCATTTGAGTTATTACAATTTTTATACCAACAGATTCTTTTAGATCGAGGACTAGACTTTTCCCAGCCAAGCAAAAACAGTAGAAAAGAACAAAAACGCAGAGTGTAAACACTACCGGCAAGGAGCAGGAAAGGCACCACCCAATGGATGAAGAGACAAACAACATCCCACCTGGAGAGTACTAATAAGAGAAGTTTTTCAGTGGGGATCAGGTGGTTGGGAGGCAGAAGCCTGCACACCACCAGGAGTATTGCTCAGATATTTGTTGGGGTTGTGTTCAATGTCTCGTCTCATTTGTATGAATTTTGTTCGTGATTGCAATGCTTAGTTTTCTCATGAGTGCGGTGGCATGTAGACCAGTAACTCCGAGGCTGTGGAGTGGGTTCCTTGTGTGGCTGCTGTATATGGTGCCTGTTGCTCCAAGCAGGATGGTGTGGAGGGTTTTCTGGTGTCTGAGTAAGCGAGGCATTAGCAGCTTATGTTGTTCTCGTGCCTTTTCTGCTTGTTGGATAGGGGTAGTGTCTACACAGTACTCAATTTTGATTGGGTGTACATCGCGTTTGTTTGTTTGTTTGTGTCTCTTGGTTTCATAGCCAGGGGGTATGGATTGGCAGCGCCATCTGCTTGATTATCACGGCAGCTCTTCTTGCATTCTTGGCTCCCTGCCTAGTTTGGTACGTGTTTGTTGGGTTTCGTTTGGGGCGTGGTTGCTGGGTCGGAGTAATTATGATTGCATCTGGCTTGCTGGATTTCTGCCGCTGTCGTGCATTGAGATTGGAAGGTAAGAGCCATATTAAGATCATTCCTACCTGTGTCTCCTCTAAGAAAGGCGTGTAATGCCTTGTTGTACCGTTTTCCACGACTCCCTACATCTGCTTGTGCAAGCAAACACACTGTGTACCTTGTTGGATCGCTTTAAGAATCATTTGTCCAGCAGCGTTGTGCATGTTGATAATCATTCTATTTATAAACAGCATGTGGTAGGTGCCGTCTAGCTTCTAGCAGATGGGGCAGGTTGGTGGGCCTTCTATATGGTTGCACTGAGCGGCACACTTTTGGTTGTATCAAATCTGTGCGGCAGAACATGACATATTTTCTTTTCTCAAGAGGTGCAACTAGCCTTTTTTTCAAAACGAGTTACTTATGTCTTTCTCGACAATGCGTTCCTTGATCAGCACTTGGTATTTTGTGTAGCACTTATGATAGATGGTGCGCATTGCTCCCAGCTCACCTATAACAGATGGTGTCCACTGCTCCCACCTATACAAGATGGTATGCACTGCCCCCAAAAAAGGCTCTGGATACTCGTTCTCCCTACAGCCTTCCCAACTACATGTTCCTTGACCTCCCATGAGATGTCATTCACAGTGTTGCCCGTTTCAGACTGTGTGTCCACACCCTTCGCTTTGAGACCGCAACATGGAACCCCAGGTCCTCCCCTGCCTGTGATTTGTGTGAGGCTAATGATGACGTCCAGGATGAACAGCATGCTAATTTCCACTGCACACACCCCCATACAGTATCTCCTCGTAAGAAATATGAGTCCTTATTTCGAGAGGCAACAGCACAGGATGCTTCTATAAATTTGCACCAGAACAACAATAAACACCATTCTTTTCGTGAACTGATTGTTTTTTATGAGCAGGCTAGAGCAGTCGCACGCTTTGACTTTTACAGGAAAAGGCCTTTTCCTGTAAACTGTAAACCATGTAAACCTTGATGGTTTAAAACCTTTTTTGATTTAGGACCTAGTTCGTGTTGGACGTGCATGGCATGTGTGCTTTTGCACCATCGAGATCTGAGAAAATGGAGAGCCCCTCTGCTGGAGGCCCTGGTTGGCAGGTGTTAAGAGTATCTAGTAGGTGAGCTGTGGCAGATGGGGAAGGGTTTTCCACCCTTGCTGGCCAAAATATGGATGAGTTGGGATGGGCGTCGGTGTTAATGTGGATATCATGGCCACTGATTTTTCGCTGAGCACTTTGCTATGGCATCAGCGCACTCATTCCCTAGGATGCCAGCATGAGCTGTAACCTTGTAGATATGGATGGTGCTCTTTAGATAGCTCATAATGAGAAAGGTTTTGCAAGCTGACATGTGATTGAGCTCCAGGTATCCTGATGGCTGGTCCTCCCACGTTCTTTCAGCCATGGATGGCTTGGCACAATCATACTTGCCCAAACAGAGGCTGGAGTCCTCACAGTACTTGATCTCGACGAGTTGGATGTCGCGCCGAGTTTTGTTGAGGTCTTTAGGTCGGTGCTGTCTGGGGTTGGTGGCTGTACTAGTGGCTGGCGGTGCTGCTGAGATGCTCCCAGTCTCCCTCAATTGCCCCCTGCCACTTCGAAGAACCCACCCCCCTACATTAGTTTGTTGTTTTTGTGTTTTTGCAGCGATGGGAGTAACCAGCACAAAATCTGGGCGGCTGGAGGTAAATCTGTCTTTATCTGGGAAGCGGGGTGGGAAGAGCC
>Ga0307968_1001785_pt1 | contig 17747 bp, 22 predicted proteins | sample OrgLakmetagen650_FD_201834 | JGI IMG/M metagenome (GOLD analysis project Ga0307968, IMG submission 201834) | Saline water microbial communities from Organic Lake, Antarctica - #650 | ecosystem: Environmental > Aquatic > Non-marine Saline and Alkaline > Saline | place: Antarctica: Organic Lake... | reverse complement strand
TCCCCTCTGAGCAACACCTGTGCAGCCAGCCGGCACCAAGATGATGTGCACAAATGGGAACCTCTTCTTCAGCCAGTCTCGGAACTCAGCAGCGATGTGCACCTTGCAGGCCCGCAGGGGCTCTCGGGGGCTCTTTCCCACTCATGACCCGTCAAAAACTCAAAAGTAATTATTTAAATTCAATCCGCAATAATCCGCACCCCCTCAACTATTTATATATTTCAGGGGGTGTGAGCTCGCCGCACCCCCCAAAAACAATATTTTTGCGGCGTGATATATTGTTCGTACGGTATACAATTCCCAGGAATTTAACAATTTAACCCAAACTATGCATACTGGAAATTTTAGACCCAAGGAATCGGTTGGTGAATAACCTGCAAGGCTTGGTTGCGTAGAATGTTGCCACATGAGGAAGAGACCCACATACTTCTTCCCACACCTACACCCACATACAAACTCACCCCCCCACACATGCACACACTCACACACAAACACCCCACACATCCACCCACACACCCACACTAAAAACCACCCACCCACCCACCCACCCACGGCCACTGCCGAACTCTCACCCACACCCACTCACCACCACCCCCACCCGCACCCACACTCACACCCAAATCCACACCCACACCCATCCCCGTATGTAAGTGAGTAAGATCATCAACCCAAACTTCCCCGCCATTTGTTTAAATTATGTCGGCAGCACGTTAAGCGTCGTCCGAAAAAACTGAAATTGTCATATTTTGCGGGGTCTGCATAATATGACATATAACATATAACATTATATGCTAATAATATGACGGGGTCGCCTCGCACCCTACACACAACACATAAACACACGCAAACACTCAGACACACACACATACACACACACACCCACACCCACACCCACACCCACACCCAAACCATGAACACGCACTTGCAGGAACGCGTCCATCTCATCGAACCGCATAAACTTGTCCTCTGCAGGGAGCAGCTTAGCCTGTGACTTTGGCTTGGACGGTGCCCCCTCTCCCTTCCCCATCTGCTTGCCCCCTTTGCTCTTGGCATGATCATCGTCGGACCCTGCAAGGCTGCCCTCCTCCTCTGAATCCTCCTCGTCTTCATAGTCATCCCTGCGTGTATATGTGTGTGTATGCGTGTGTATACATGTGTGTGTGTGCGTGATTGTGCTCGTGCAAAGGCAATCAAAGGAACAGCAGGTGAGAACGGGTTTGTTATGTGTGTGATGTCAATAGGGTTAGCCAGAACCGTATATGTGCACCGTATATGATCGTATACTTCATGATTTGCCTGCCACAAATCCTGTATATACACCATATATTATATACACCATATATATATATACGTATCAGGGTTGTCCAGTTCGTGGTTTGGCCAAAAGTTCAGGTTTGCGGACTCCCACGCATTTTAACGAGCCTTACAAATTCCGTCCGTGAGCTATTAAAAGTTCGTTGAGCTTAATGTTCTTTTCAGGAAGGTAAAAAAAATCTGAAGAACGCCACGTGTAAATCCTGGGACGGGGCCCTCTGCCCCACCCCCCCACACCCCGGGGCCCAACCACTGGCCCTACCCGGACAAAAGTGGTACCAATCTGCTCCTTTTTAATTTCCGCATCCATCTACATACAAATAAAGACCTACAAATAAATCCTGCCACGCTGTAGGGCAATCACAAGTTTGAAGCGGTCGCTCAGCAGTTGGCAGTTCGGTTCTGCCCCCAGATTCCCATAGGTCTAATACTAACTAGGGGAGCTGCACCCTCTTTGCCAGGTTTGCCATTTACTTGGCCTCCTTGCTGCCCTCCTTGACAGCGGGCTCGAGCTGAAGCTACGCTGCTGTGGGTGCTTGGCTGAGTAGTGTGCCGCCGTGCCGTACGACCACACTACCAGCTTGCACTCAAGGCACTCCACAACGTGGTTGTTGCAGACTGCCCTGTCGTTCTTGCACGGCCCAGAGGAGAACTTGGTGTAGGTAGGGCAGCCATCAGCAGGATCGCCTGCCTGCTTATTTGCGTTGAGGACTTGGGGGAGTGCATGAGGTGCCGCCACAGAACCCATACATCACCACCCACATGCCATTTGAAACACTACAACGTCAACTGGCCAAATTGGCCCCCCGTCTCAACGTCTTCTTCAAAGAGGATGCCAATCAATATCTTCTGAGCTGAGGGTTCTGAATATATATTTAATGAGTGCCTCAAAATTTCTGGAGGGGAGTCCCCAAAAACTCCGATCCCCCCTGACCCCCCCCTTTCCCGATCCGACCCATACATTTACCGTTGGATAGCTCTCAACGCCAGGGTTCCGAATATTTGGTTCTTATTTGGTTCGACACGTGGCGTCCAGAAGTTAGAAGGACTGCACGACTGCACCCTCCTGCCCTTATTTTCAAATTTTTGGGTCCAATATTTGTCAAAAAAGCAGAAAAGAGCCTTAGATGGCCGTCAAACGTTCTGATTTTTAGTATACAGATGAGTTACAATATATAAATTAGATTATTCAAGCATGTTTTGGACAAGTATCACCACAGAAACCAGCAAAACCCTCCATTTTCGAAATTGCACATCAAACTGCTCGAACAGTTTGAGGGCTTTATAATTTTCACGAACTTTATCAAACCCTTGCTCCCAAAAAAACGAACTGGACAACCCTGATACGTATGTAGTGGAAGAAAAGTAACTAATGAAGCAAAAGGAAGCAAAAAGGACTATTGGCTGGATATATTATTGAAGTACAAGGCATGCGAAAAGGTCCAGCAAGGGCTGGCCTGTTCTTTTAACAGGGTACAAACAGATAACTGTGTGCGGGTCTGCCTCTGTTGTCAGGGAGATGGTGTAAATGGCGGTCGTGGCAGAAAATCGTTCATGTATATATTATGTACGCGTACGGTTTGAGTTTCCGTCCTGCAAAATATCATGTGACGGGCATTCTGTGATGACAGCAACTGTGCGTTACACCGCACATTTTTGAGACAGTGCGTGAGAGGCAATTGATCTAGAGACTGCACGCGCTGCAAATGCACCAGAAGCACGCATGCTGCAACACAAATGCACCAGAAACACGCATGCTGCAAATGCACTTTTGTCATACCTAGCCAAGCGCCCTGGGTCTCACTCTCTACTCCATTTATTTTCCTCGCATCTACACCCTTTCAAACACATCCACACCCTCATACACAGGCACACGACCACATACACATTCCACTCCTCCCCCCAGCCCCCCCCCCCCCCTTACACACACACACACACAGACACAGACACACACACACACAAACACACGCATACACAAACAAACTTATAATATACACACATAAATTCCCACCTGCCACCACCATCCAACATTGCTTCCAAATCATCATCAATGTCGCCCTCTTCCTGCTCCCCTTTTTGCCCACGTCTGCGCTTCTTGGAGTGAGCTGCTTCTTCTTCCTCTTCAGCTTCAGACCCGCTCTCGTCTGTGCGTGTGCAGGCATGTGTGTTTGAGTGTTTCTGTTGCTGTGTGTTCGTGTTGCTGTGTGTGCACAACACGCAGTCCTCTTCTGTGTGTGTATGCCTCCAAGTGCACATCAAGCAGCCTTCTTCACTCTGTGTCTGTGTGTGGTGTGTGTGCGGCTGCGTGTGCGGCTGCGTTTGCGGCTGTGTGTGTGTGTGTCTGTGTGTGTGTGTGTGTGTGTATGTGTGTGTATGTGTGTGTGCGTGTGTGTGTGTGTGTGTGTGTGTGTGTGTGCGAGAGTGCACAACAAGCAGCCTGACCCATGCTCACATCCGCACCCACAGCCGCTCACAAAAGGAATGGGTGGGCAAATGCAATTCCCTTTATGACACGTATACTCTCCTGCCTGCTGAATCACTTTTTTGTCGTTTCATTTTCCACTAGATGACCTTTATTCTCTCCTCCTTGATGCAAACAAACAGTGGTTGTGTCACGTGCTTTTATTAAACCCCTTTTGTTTAACCCCTCACCCCCCACAAAGAGCTGATGCTGTCTTTTGCCCAGGCCTGAATGAGTACAACTAGGGTTGGCCAGAACCGTATTTATACACCGTATATGACCAAATATTTGACACATCCCCGCCACAAATACCGCATATATACGGCTATACATACACCGTATAAACCCATCACACCGTATAAACCAATCACACCGTATAAACCCATCACACCGTATAAACACATCACACCGTATAAACACATCACACCGTGTAAACCCGTCACACCGTATAAACACATCACACCTTGCAAACTTGCCAACCTTGTAAGCTCGTGCTCAGGCTTCAATTAGTGGCTTGGGATCAAATTTTACAAGATGCACACATATTATTCAGACCATTACGCGCACCTGCGTCACTGTCGCTCCCTGCAAGGATGCTTGGGATCAAATTTTACATTGCACATCTTTTATTCTGACCATTCAGACCATTACGCGCACCTGCATCACTGTCGCTCCCTGCAAGGATGCTGGGATCAAATTTTACATTGCACATCTTTTATTCTGACCATTCAGACCATTACGCGCACCTGCATCACTGTCACTCCCTGCAAGGATGCTGGGATCAAATCTTACAAGATGCACATCTTATATTCAGACCTGTACGCGCACCTGCATCACTGTCACTCCCTGCAAGGATGGCATCCACCGCCGCCTCGTGCTCAGGCTTGAGCAGGTGCCCATCTTCGCTCAACAGGGCCTGTGCTGAGGGTACCATGTGCCTGCGGATTTGTTTTAAAATGGTGAGTGCGTGTAAGGGTTGACGCAGGTGGAGTTTCTGTTTAGAGAAGCGAGTGCGTGTGAGGGTTGAAGCAGGTATAGGCTCTGTTTGGAGAGGCGAGTATGTGTGTGTGAGGGTTAGGGCAGGCGGAGTGAGGGTTGAAGCCGGTAGAGTTTCTGTTTAGAGAGGCGAGTGCGTGTGAGGGTTAAAGCAGGTAGATTTTCTGTTTAGAGAGGCGAGTTGTGAGGGTTGGAGCAGGTTGAAGCCTCTGGATGTAAGCGTGGTTTATTACAACGTTGCATGCACGCGAGGAACTACGAGGCAGAGCTTCTGACTTATGACAGACCTTTGGACGGGAATGAGCGAGATTCAACATTAAGGCGCATGCAGTTGAGATGGAGGAGGCTGAGCTAATAACTACGAGAAAACTTGGACGTCAAGAAGCGAAACTTTTCCCAAACCAAGCACCAAAATGCACGAAAATACTTATACAGCATGCAAACATCAGCCTACTTGTTTACACCTGCACCCAAGCCACTGGACACACTGAATATCATACACACATGCACATGCACATGCACATGCGCTCACACACACACACACACACACACACACACACACACACAAACACACACACTCACACACACTCACACACAACTGTACACGCACCTTGCACGCTTCAAAGCTGCAGCCGTGGCCAAATCCATCTGCATCCAGACCTGCTCTGCATCAAATGCAGTGTCCACACACAGCTCGGGTAAATACTGCTGCTGCCTGGACGCACCCCCTCCACCCCCTAAACTGCTGAGCAGCTGAGCCTTGTCTTTCTTGTGTTTCCCTGCGGTGCCCATTAAGGCCCGCGCTCCGTGCTGGTGCAAGGCCTGCGTGTGTATGCGTGTGCCAGGCGTGCATAAGCAGGGACATTTTGCAGTTGTGAATGCGCACGCATTATTGTGTGTATACATGTGTAAATGAGTGTGAGTGTGTGTGTGTGTGTGCGTGTAAATGAGTGTGAGTGTGTGTGTGCTGCACCCTGTCATAAATTTAAAAAGTTAGTGTGTTACTGAGAGGGGAAAAGGGCTAGTATCAGACCTCGCGCCTGGTAACACACATTCAAACGCCTGGTAACATGCATACAAACGCCTAGTAACAGATACTTGCATGCTTATTGATCCAAGTGGCCTCGGTACACAGTGCACACCTTGACCGCTTGACGTGCAGCGTGTGAGAGCTGCTGGCTCGGCTGCAGGAAGATGGTCGGGTCAGCTATTGCTTTCAGCAGGTTTTCAAGCACGGCAGCAATTTCAGGCTGTTGGCCGAAGGCATCCATGGCAAAGCCCTCTGAAATGCAGCAAGGGGGGGTGTCATGACATTGCGTGCGACCCAAGCTTGCATGGCAGTAAACCACTTTGTAAATGGGCAGCACACGTACCAGGCAACCCTTCTCCACCGTGGCTCTGCTGTTGGTTCGGCTGCTCCATGCTGCTCTCTATGCTTTTGCTGCCACCTCCTTGCAAATTTTCCTCCTCCCTATTCAGAGTTTGTGCCGGGCTGCCGGCTCTCCTCCTCTTGCTAGGTGTTGGCCCTTGCAGAGGCACATCTTGTGACTGCAAGAAAGGCAGGATGATTCAGCATTTTGCAGACACAAATCCAGCATGCAAATCTCATCTCACCTCTTCTTCCTGTTGGGCCCCCCTCCGTGTTGAAACCATAACTTATCAAATATAACAGCGAGCAATTTAACAGGACATCAATTAGGTATCTTCAGGGTCTAAAATAATTCACTTCGTTCGCGCCTTTATAATAATTAACCTAATGATGGATGCTTCGGCCGGAATTCTCCATTACACGCCTGGCGCGAAGCAAAAAGTGAACCCGAAAAAGAAGCTTTTATTACTGTTTTCCGTTTTACCATTGATGTAAAGTCCTCAAATATATTGGAACAAATATGGCTTGCGGGGATCTTCCCTATGGGGGGTTTTATTACATAGCCACCTATCATTCTTGGTTTGCCATCCCTTTTTCTAGAAATGAGCGTATGCCGATTAATGTACCACGGTATCTCCATCTTGATCTGTCCAAACTATGCGCAATATAAGTAGATTCCGCTTGCATGCGCATACTTTGAAAGTTGAGGCAGCAGCGTGGCTTGAAGATGGTTCTTGCGTATGAGACCAATGTCCTGGTGAAGATGAACATGTTCAGGACGAGGTGCATGCTCCTTTAATTTGCCAAGACCATCGAGTTTGTGAGCTGAGGAAACACTTTTCCTTCCTGTTTACACCTTTTTTTGAGGACTTTTCAGCAGCCCAACCCTTTTTGCTGCAACAGGTCAACAACCAACTTGTTCATGATTTCCTTTCTCAGCAGAACAATAGACTTTTTTCTTTTTCTTTCTGAGCTTCTTATGGATTTATTTGTGGCTGACCGAGACCAGTCAGCAGCCGATCAGCCAAACAACCTGGCTGAAGGTCACCCCCCATTGTAACTATAACTATAACCATTATTACGATAGTCGAGACTACTTCCGCTACCTTTCAGTCCCAAAAAGACACAGTTAAGTACGTTGCAGGTTGCAGGACACCTCAAATACAAAACACCAACACCACGCTATTAAAACAGTTTCTACTCAAATAAGGAATCAGTTTGGAGCAGCACCATCCGCTGCGGAGAGGAAGTCAGTCAGGAGGTCCGAGGTGTCTGCGAGCAGGAAAAAGTGCAAACATAAGCTGTTAAATAGACTCGTATTAGCTTTAGATGTGGGGGCAATTGAGGGAGACTGGGAGCACCTCAGCAGCACCGCCAGCCACCAGTAGAGCCACCAACCCCAGACAGCACCGACCTAAAGACCTCAGCAAACCGCGGCGTGACATCCACCTTGTCAAGATTAAGTACTGTGAGGACACCAAACCTCAGAACCAGCTGAATGCCGCAAAGGAACAGCACAAAGACCTTAGCTACAATCTCCAAGGAGCCTCCGTTACTCTCCACATCATCCTTTTGGGTGTGGGCGGCACCATCTACAACACTCACACTCTGAAGCCTTTCAAGGAACTGGGTCTCGATTATCAAAGAGTTAAGAAGCTTGCCTCCAAGCTCCGTGTGCACTCTGTGAACTTTGCTGCTAAAGTTGTCCTTACCAGACGTGCCCTTTCCAGTACTGTTATCAACTCTCATCAGGAGCCGGTTTCAGGCCAAGCCTGCAACCCTCCTGATCCCCATTGATTTTTCCTTTCCTTTTTGCGGTGGAGGAGCTTTACAGTGCTCGGTACCAAAGTGGCCCCTTTTCCTTAATTATTGTGGGGAGTGGCTTTCACTGCCTGCGTAGTTTTTTTTTCTTTCTTTTCTTTAAATGTTGCAACACTAACGCTTCCCACCATGCTCCGATTGTGTAGCTGTTGCAGTTTGTGATAGACCAGCCGATGTGCTTGAATATCATAATATCAGGAAAAAATCATTAGGAATCCAATGTGGCCTACAAAATACTGATAATGTTCAGCTTTCATCTTTCCTTATTGTGCAGTTGTGAGAGTGCAAGATGCAGCATACCTTCAATCCCCACAGCTACGCGGACCAGACCTTCAGTGACGCCTATCGATGCGCGCTGTTCAATCACAGCAGTAAGAAAAACAGGGGGTGTTGCAATCAGTAACGCACTGTCTGATGTCCGTAGTGTTGCGGGAAAGGAACCACGTGTGTGTGGCTGTTCATTCACAGCATTAGGAAAGGCAAGGGGTGTTGCAGTTGGTAACGTGCTGTCTGTAAGTTTGAAGCCGTCCTGGTGCTGCAGGAAAGGAGCCATACAGCTGCTGACTGAGAAAAAGTTTGGGTAAAAAGAGCCACTCGTGACAGCTGACCAAGAAGGGGTTCAGGTGATCAATTTAGCACATGCTAAGGGAGAATTCATTAAGGTAGGTTGCTTAAATTCTGACAGCGCAAGGCAACACACACCTGCTCAAATGATTGTGCCTTGTGGCTCGTGCCGGCTGGTCTCGTTACTGCAAAAAAAAAGAGAAGCAAGAGGAATCGCTGGTAAGTGTACAAAAGTGCGCATTCCGCCTTACGGGTGTGTGCAAAGGGAATGTAAGAAAGTGAGCATTAGTAAGGAACAAGCTCCTACAGTTCCTACCAAGCGTCTCTACGCCACCGAGAGAAGGGGCAACAAAGCCTATGTTCAGGGCTTTCTGGAACTTGTCGGCTGCAATCTGGCCCCCCTTAAGTTCGAAGGAGAATACGCCTCCAAACCCGGGACCGCCAGGCTTTCCTGCATGCAAGAAGCAAGGCGGATTGTCTTGCTGTCGAGTGATGCTGGTCCCAACGCAACACCACTTCCGTGAAAAAATTGAGGCATCCTTTTTCTTCCTGAACGTGCGCACTTTTTTTACCAGGTTGACTTAAATCTTGCTATCTGCTAAGTATATGGTAACATAATCTGCTATGTATATGGTAACATAAAAAAGCCAAAAGCCAGGCTTATAGGCTAGCGACACCTGAGCCTGTAAACACGACCGTGTGCTGTATACCAGTTACACAATTGTGGGTTATAAAAGAAATCGATGTAAGTAATAGCACGACATGGCAAAGTACGCTAGCCGCACCTGGGCCCGTGTTGGCCGTGAAAAGTTGCATCGCAATTGTGTGTGAGGGGCTGGTAGGCAGACCAGGGTAGTGCACCCGCTCAACTGCGAAAAAAAATGTTTGACCAGTCACAAATCATTAGGAAGACAAATGAGAACAAATTATGGAGAGCTGCACACCTGCCTGTCAAGTTGTTAAGCCTGGTGTGCTCATCTCATAGACTACAAAAGTGCCGCAACAAAGGCAGCAAATCTGATGCAACTCCAGCTCCCAGTTTGTGTGCTCTACTATTGCCAAAAAAAGGGCATCGGCCAGCATGCAGTAATCTACAGCAACAAACAGGTGCTTAAAACACACGTGCCAAGGCCACGAAGGGGGAGCATTCTGTCTGTTGGACACAAACACACAGATGGGGATGCAGTGCAGGCTATACAGTGCACGCGCATGCACACGTGTGTATAAGCTTGCATGGGTGCAAAACAAGTACAGACCGTTGGGATGAGCCTGGAGCGCCTCTGCCAGTGCCATTGCATTTGTGTTCTGCTGGTGCACCCTCAGCGCAAGCGTCTTGATGCCCCTGTGGTGTAGTCAGACAGAAAGTGGATGGACAATAAGGTGCATGCCACAAAGTGAGCAGCCACAGGGAGTTATTTACAGGGGGAAAGGTGCACCCTTATTCCGGGCACGCTGTGTGATTTGCAATTCCACATTGTAGATACTTTCAAGATCCATAGCATTATCCTCATCAGGCTGGCTGGCGGGTGACTGCCCTGTTCTCTTCTACTGCACCCTTACCTTCCAAGCAAGAAACAGGCGTGTGGGTCTAGTGTCGATCCTAAGTGGTTTAGCTTGAACAAGACCTGGAGGCAAGTTAAAATTCTTTAGCATTAAGCATTTCAGAATGCAAGCAAAGTGCAGGTAGACAGTTGCACGAATGCAGGCCCACATGCTCACATGCACGCGCGCGCACACACACACACACATACACACACACACACGTATGCACGCACAGACAAGCACACAAATAGACATACACACTCGCGTGTGTGCCTTGCTTATTACATGGATGCAGTATTCTTTCTGGGGCTAAGCGGTTTTATCTGTTTAAATCTCTGGTAACAACCATTTTTAAGATCTATGTGCACAGCAAACTCTATTCATTGTTAAACATGTAGGCATCCATCCTCACTCTTGAGAACAACCTAAGCATGCTTCTACAATTATATACTGAATGTACATATTTTTCCTTACAACAGTGATGCCGAACGCTTATTTGTGCGGCTTCAGACTGTCTAGTCAACTTCCAATAGTGTTTTCCAAAAGTGAATCAAAACAAGGGATCTAATTATTATACATATTTCACCACATGAACAATATGGGTTACGTATTCTTAAAAACTACGGAAAAAGAGGTCGCCGGAAAAACCAAGAAGGGGCGTGGTTAGCTGTCTGTATGTGCCTGTTTGGTTCTTTCATTTCGCAGCGTTCCTTCCACGTTATGCTACCTGATTTTTGGTTATCAGACGTTTTGCTTTACAGAGGCAGCACTAAGAGAAGTGCATCTGCAAGGGAGCACAGCTCCTCTGGCAGTGCCATCTATACAGGGAGGGGATGACGTAAGTGCGGGGCTGGCCATGTCCATGAATGCCCGTCTATATACAGTATTTTAATAAGGGAAATTTTCAATACTAAGACAGATGGCGTACACTACGGTTCTGGCCAACATTATGAATATTATATATGGGAATGGTCTAAACTGCTCTTCCTTTCGTCTAGTATGCTTACGACGAGACTGACAAAGTCTTGTCCCGTTCACGGTGAGTAGAATTGGCCAGGATCGTAAATATACACCGTGTATGACCGTGAATTCAGTGATTTCCCTGCCAAAAATACCGTGTATACACTGTATGTATATGTCGTTCTGGCCGAGCCTTACAATGAGGGGCTCAACAAAATGTGTTCACACCTTATCAACAAGGTCTTGCCTGCCAGCAACCACGCCTGCAATCACGTCTGAGTGGCCTGCGCAGAAGGAACAACATACGATGTGCAACTCAACCAAGTTGCTGGCTGTCTAGCATCACGCCTGCAATCACGTCTGAGTGGCCTGCGCAGAAGGGACAACAGACGATGGGCGACTCAGCTGAGTTGCTGGCTGTCTAGCACCACGCCTGCAATCACGTCTGAGTGGCCTGCGCAGAAGGAACAACATACGATGTGCAACTCAACTGAGTTGCTGACTGTTTGAACTTTGGGATTCATTTACACTAGCACCCTTGATGTCGTTCATCCGCAACAGTGGCCACAGGCAGGAATGCATGCTGCTGTTGTAAACTTAGCTAAGTGCTGTGGGGTTCTTCCTCCTCTCCGACCAATGTCCTTCCTTTCATGTGCAATAATTCGATTTCAGACAGCTTGAAAACAGGAGGAGAAACATTCAGGACAACTTGGAAAATTGTCAAACACACATACTCGGTTATTAGGCTCTCCTTTTCTTCTCCAGACTAGACCTTTATTCCGTCTCTTTCTCTTACTTATCATAGACGCTTCCCCTTTTGAGGTTGCAGGCTTTTTTCCAAGCTTCCGCTGAGATGCCCTTTGAGGCATATATAGTGATGTAACCTTAACCTTATTAGGCTGATATCGTAACAGTAGCTTCCACTGGACCCACCGTTGAGGTACTTTGTTGCCGATTCTATGACAAGGTCGAATCCTAGAGAGAGCGGCCTGCGATGAAGAGAGGCGTCAGGGCTTCAAATGAGTTTCCATATGCAGAGTATTGCTTATTTAGTCGTTGCAGTGGTGCACACCGTTCATTGTTTGACTGCGTGTAATTTGTAACTGCTTAGCCTGGGGCAATGCAGCGACTGCAGCTACAGCTATGAAGCCCAGAAAGTTCTGGACAATGCTACCTACTACTTAGTATGACTGAAGTTGAGCATACAAGTCAACGCCCTCCTACCGTAGATTAATTGGACTGCAGAAAGTGTTGTCGATGATGCTGTGAAGGTTGTGTCGTTTTGCTAATGCGATGATGGCCGGCAGGTCCGTGCAGACGCACATTGGGTTAGTGATGGCCTCTGTATAATGTAATACGAACACAAGACGTGGAATGCAAGTCTGTAGTTGGCCTCTGTAATAAAAGGATGCATGTCATAGGACCTAGAATAGAAGGATGCATTTCATAGGACCTAGAATAAAAGGATGCATGCCATAGGACATAGAATAAAATGATGCATGTCATAGGACGTAGAATAAAATGATTCATGTCATAGGACGAAAGTATGCATGTCATAGGACACAAAAGAAAAGGATGCACGTTATAGGACATAGAATAAAATGATGCATGTCTCAGGACAAAAGGATGCATGTCATAGGGCATAGAATAAAAGGATGCATGTCGAAGGACATAGAATAAAATGATGCATGTCTTAGGACAAAAGAATGCATGTCATAGGACATCGAATAAAATGATGCATGTCATTGGACATAGAATTAAATGATGCATGTCTAAGGACAGAATAAAAGGATGCATGTCATAGGACATCGAATAAAATGATGCATGTCTCAGGACAAAAGGATGCATGTCATAGGGCATAGAATAAAAGGATGCATGTCAAAGGACATAAAATAAAATGATGCATGTCATAGGACAAAAGAATGCACGCCATAGGACATCGAATAAATGATGCATGTCATAGGACATAGGACAAAAGGATGCATGTCATAGGACATGGAATAAAATGATGCATGTCTAGGGACAGAATAAAAGGATGCATGTCATAGGACATAGAATAAAATGATGCATGTCTCAGGACAAAAGGATGCATGTCATAGGGCATAGAATATAAGGATGCATGTCATAGGACATAGGACAAAAGGATGCATGCCATAGGACATAGGACAAAAGGATGCATGTCATAGGACATGGAACAAAATGATGCATGTCATAAGACAGAATAAAATGATGCATGTCATAGGACATAGAATAAAAGGATGCACGCCATAGGACATAAAATAAAATGATGCATGTCATAGAATGAAATGATGCATGCCATAGGACATAAAATAAAAGAATGCATGTCATAGGACATAGAATAAAAGGAGGCATGCCATAGGACATGAATAAAATGATGCATGTCATAGGACATAGAATAAAATGATGCATGTCATAGGACATGGAATAAAATGATGCATGCCATAGGACATAGAATAAAAGAATGCATGCCATAGAATAGAAGGATACATGTCATTGGACATATAATGTAACCTTGTGAGCTGCCTCTGTGAGGAAGTGAAGCCGCAACATAATGTAACATCTAGAATGTAACATCTCGCTGTGAGGATTGAAACCGCAACAGAATGTGACATCTAAACCGTAGCAGTGTAAGGGGCCTCTGTGAGAAATTGAAACCACAACAGAGAAACCATCAGGCACGAACGAGCACCCGGATACAGCTACAGCGCTGCACATTGAAGCCGGGTACAACTCATATCATAAACTGATCGACCTAGAAAGCAAGCACTGCTTCCTGGAACTCTGCATTGGCGGGCATAACAAGTGTGACCTCTGCATCGGCGGGCATAACAGGAGCACTCCCACATAACATAAACCCTGCATCGGCGGGCATAACAGGAGCACTCCCACATTACAGAAACCCTGCATCGGCGGGCATAACAGGAGCACTCCCACATACAGAAACACTGCATTGGCGGGCATAACAGGAGCACTCCCAAATAACAGAATCACTGCATCGGCGGGCATAACAGGAACGCTATCGCATAACAGAAACACTGCATTGGCGGGCATAACAGGAACGCTACTGCATAACAGAAATACTGCATCGGCAGGCATAACAGGAACTCTGCATCGGCGGGCATGACAAGTGTGACCTCCGCACTCTTACCACAGTAAACCACCTGCAGATAAATAAGTGTTGCGTGGATGTGTGCATTGTGTGAAGAACAGGGTCAGCTGGACTACCCTTTCAACAAATTATGGATAAAATCAGCAACAAAAATGTAGTTAGACAAATGGTCAAGGGCAAGCATACGGAAAAGCTGCAAGTTGGTCGTCAAGAAGTTGTAGATGCTCGCAATTGCTTTGCGCTTAGGTGAATAAATAAAAAATTAGGTCAGTAAATAACAATAACGACAAGAGACACGACTACCGGCAGCACAAGGAAGGGATTCATGCTGCCGTTTGCAAAATTGCAATTTGGTTGTATGCAATGATACTCGGAAGTGAAGATTATTCTGAGCCCACCTTTGTGTTCGGCTGGATTAAAGCGTCCCAGTTATTCAGACCTGCTGACAAAACTGGCGTGTCGCCCACGAGCTCAGTCACTGCATGCACATAGTCAGAAGGGGTCATGCTATGGAAGCTTAGGAGGGAGCACATGATACCAAGGCACAAGCTGGACGATTGTGGTACCTCACTTAGTGAGAAGCTTCGAAATTCAAAGGCTGAAAAGCACTAAATTGTTGCTACATACAATGTTGCACCACGGGGTGTGGGGCCAACACATTCATGCTTAAAAATTCATAGGACTTCCACCCTATAATTGCGCGATAAGCACTTGCTGATTTCGCAGCTGGGCCTTGCGACTACCAAGCAAGCAGGAGAAGGCAGTTGACTTTTCTTCCAAAGATTCAGTCTTCTCACCTGAAATACCCATTGAGGGGAGCAGTTCGTGCGTTAGCGTGTATGTCCCTCCTGAAAGATTGTTTTGTGATAACAAACGTGTTTATGGATTGGCTTCGCTTCGGAGGGTAGCCCAAGCAGCTTGTCCCTGGTCACGTGCGTCCAGTCCATGTCGTGGGCGCCTTTGATGTTGAGCGACACGATGCGGCTTTACATACATTGGATGACAATAAGGGGTGCGCGAAGTAAAAGCAGGCAATCAGCATTCCTGACTGAGCACTCACTGGAAATGCATGGATTGCACTTCGATTGGTTACTATACATTGGATGACATAAAGGGGTGCCATTACACAGTTTCAGAAAAAAAAGCAGGCTGTCAGCATTCCTGACTGAGCACTCACTGGAAATGAGCATAAAGCACTTGAAATGCAGGCAACTAGCACAGAGAAATGAGCACTCACGGACAAGCTTTACTGGACAAAAATTTTTAAGTTTGCACTTGGAATGCAGGTAATTTGCGCAGGGGAACGGGTGCACTCACCATACAAGCACGACTGAACAAGAACGTGATCTCCACACTTGAGTAGGGACAGCATTGCAGCAGTGATCTGCGAGAGAGAAACATGTTTAGCAAAATACAGGACTCAACTTTTGCTCAGGCCACCTAGACCTAATTAAAATTTGAGTTAGTCGTTAGGTATTAGAACTGATTAGAAAATAACAAATAATGGCTCGGGTTTAGACCTGGCTGCCTCAACAGCTTCCAGTTTCTCCTTGCATCTAATAATTAGGCAAAAATGAGTCACGATTTTATTTGCTAAAGGACTAGAGTGGCACGCAAGTTAGCATTGTCCATGAATAAGGGGTAGCAAGAATATTGCCTGCTACCACGGGCTTCCTAGCATTTTGGCTGGCCTGCCTTGGAAGTATACTGAACTGCCCAACAAAGGTTTTTTTTTACAGGCTCAACTCAAACAGGACCCTATACAAAGCACTCTCAGCTTGCAACCCTGCCTCACAAAAAAGTATGTCAGATCACACAGATCAAGGCAAATGGGCCAACAAACTCACAGCTGACATTCCGCTGGCTGTCACGAGCCCTGCCTCTGTGTGTGTGTGCGTGTGTGTATGTGTGTATGTATGTATGTGTTGTGTGTGTGTGTGTGAGAGAGAGAGAGAGAGAGAGAGACAGTGAGGCACGAAACAAGTTTTGCTGTGGGTCAGCTAGCAGCAGTAGCGCCGAGTGGTAGGCAAGTGTCCTTTTACCTGCACCCTCCAGATCAGCCACCTTCCTTGCCAGCTGTATTTGCGAGGGATTGTTGTTGCTGCAGGAAGGAGCGATGTGGAAGGCATGAGTGTGATGCAGGCAGACGGGACTAACGTGGAAGGGTCAGTGAGGTGCAGATGGGAGCGATGTAGATGTAGAAGGCATGACTGTGATGCAGGCAGACGGGACTAACGTGGAAGGGTCAGTGAGGTGCAGATGGGAGCGATGTAGAAGGCATGAGTGGTTAAAGCGACTATTTTGTGCATTGAGCAAGCAGGTATGCATTCAGCAAGTAGGATTGCAATCAGTTAAGGAAGCATGATCTTGTGGCATGTACATGGGCATGTCATGCGTTGCGGCTCCTGTGCGAGTGGACTCAGTGAGAGGATACATTGCAAGGGTGCGATTGGTCTGTCTGGAAGTATAGACCTTTGGAAGAGGCATGCGCAGCGAGTTTTACAAGGAGAGGGAACTGAACTGCATATGAGTTTACGTTGTGTGGGTAGAGATGTTTAGTCTTACAATGAGCTGTCAGACGATAACCTGGTAACAACAACTTGAGTTAAAACCTACCAGCTTTACTAGATAACAACGACTTGAGTTTAAACTTGCCAGCTTTAACTAGATAACAACAACTTGAGTTGAAAACTTACCAGCGTGTGTACCGCACTTTGTCATATGCATCATCGCAGTCTATGTTGGCGCCGAAGGTAGCTGCATAACATTTTGGGGACGGGGGTGTATGTGTGAGTGTGTATGTGTGTGTGTGTGTGTTTGTGCACGCGACGCCAAAGGGCAATCACCTGATTGAAAGATGGGAAACACAGCAGATCCATCCACACGAGGCTGCTCGCCCTGTGCATAATTGAAAGATAAAAAAACTGTGCCTTAGCCTGGAGGCACAAAGAACAAAGCACCACGTAATTGCAGCACCTAGTGGGTTGAGTATGCATGTGAGTGTGTGCATGATTGCACGTATTTATGCGTGCGTACGTGCGTGCGTGCGTGCAAGCGTGTGTGCGTGAGTGCGTGCCTGTGTGTGTGTGTGCGTGAGTGCGTGCCTGTGTGTGTGTGTGAGTGTGTGTGTGAGTGTGTGTGTGTGTGTGTGTGTGTGTGTGTGTGTGTGTGTGTGTGTGTGTGTGTGCATGCGTGCGTGCGTGCATGCGTGCGTGCGTGCGTGCGTGCGTGCGCGCGCGTGCGCGTGCGCGTGCGTGTGCGTGTGCGTGTGTGTGTGTGTGTGTGTGTGTGTGTGCGTGCGTGCGTGCGTGCGTGTGTGTGTGTGTGTGTGTGTGTGTGTGTGTGTGTGTGTGTGTGTGTGTGTGTATGTGTGTGTGTGTGTGTGTGTGTGTGTGTGTGTTGTAGTATGATCAACACATACCAAACCCTAAACCCAAACCCATGCACTTACTGCATGCACGCACTGGCTTGAGGGACGCAGGTTTTGAGCGTGCACCATTTTAATGCTTTAGTTGGAACCTGTGATTTGTGATAAACAATTATATTATAAATTTTGCGTTATCCCCCCTTCCAATACTTAATTGACTTCA